>JACCDI012149343.1_pt1 | contig 104099 bp, 94 predicted proteins | sample 7442791 | NCBI WGS metagenome assembly JACCDI01 (sample SAMN15323434, study PRJNA562643) | freshwater metagenome | isolation source: river surface water | place: USA:Blue River Watershed | collected 2017-08-15
CAATATCTTGAACTTGTTGATGTATCAATGGAAAAAATTAAGGATTTTTCTCCCGATGCTTTAATAATTGCATTTGGTGGTGACACATATAAAAATGATTTGGATGCAATTGAAACAAATAGAACTCAAATTGACATTCAGGATTATAAAAAAATAGGTCAGAATATTGTAAACAAGCTAGCAAATCCAATCCCGATTATAGTTACGCAAGAAGGTGGATATAATATGGATAAAATTGGTCTGATAGTCAAGTCATTTCTATCTGGGCTAACACAAGGTTAATAGTAGCATTTCCAAACAAGATCAAAATCTATTTGAGGTGGTTCTGAACCATATGTTTCTTTATAGGTTCGAGCACAATGCTCATAAACTCTAAATGCGGTTCCACGAGCACCCCCTTCAGACCAATAGGTTTGTACAAGATCAATCCAATCCATTTGTTCCCGAGTTAGACTTTGGAGAAATTGTTGAACTCGGCAATAAATCCCATATGTTTCTTTAGTTATTGACTTCAATTGTTCCTTAGTCAAACTATGGAATGTGTACCCCGGACGTGTTGAGCTAATGGTTTTATGAATTTCCATTGTTTTTGGCGCATATCTTATTACCAGTTCGTATATTACCGAATTAAACTTAAATTCATTATTTAATGTGCCAAGAAATCCTGGAAACCCATATAGTGATATTTTGAGAAGATTTTCCCATACAGAACTCAATCCACTTTGGTACATTTGTCTAGTCGAGTCATAATAGTAAGGAGACTCAAGAATAAACTTGGCCATATGAGCTTGATACATTCCTGATGAATCCGAACGTATTAGCTCGTGTATTTTTTGTTCAAGATCCCATAAAGCCAATACGGGCCTTTTTTCAGAAGAAATAATCTGAAATGCAAGAGGTTCCAGTTGCATTCCAAATCTAGCAAGTATATATTTGGGATCAAATTTAGGCCTGGGTATTTCGCCTAAAAGTTGTTCCGTGGCAGTGGCAAAAGTTTGAATAGTATCAGTGGCTACTGAATAATTCATCTAATATATTAACTTGTTTATATTAATCAAGTCATTTATATAATTATAACCTTGCATTAAATTTAAATATTCAATTTTTTATTTAAAGAATAAATAAGAATTTATTTCATAATATGAATCAAATAGAAGAACTACTCAAGTATGTTGGGCAAGATTTTAATGACCAAACTAAAAAACAAATTGAAACTCAGTTTAAGCCCTACACTGTTAATACCTGTTCATTAAATAGATTTTATTGTGAGGATTATTGGGTTAATCAAATTAGATGTGCTGTGTCAGAAGGGAAAATTGTTGCTATTCAATTTGGTTAAAAAATTGATTTTTGTATTTATTCTAATTTAATTGAATTAGAATATCATATTAATACCCAATGTCAAAATTTTTAAAACTTACATCTATGATAATAAATACGTCTCGTATTTCATCCATTTGGATAAATAAAGAATCAGTACCTAAAAAAATTACTATAAATTTGATTCAACATGAACTTTCAGGATTTATATTATATGGTTCGGGAAGTATTTGGACAAAAGATAATGAAATCACTTTCTGCGAAAAAGAAAATTCACAAGATTTTATTATTGTGAGTAACTGGATTGATAAGCTTGAATAAAATTGAAATTATTTTAATTTGATTTTAAATATAACTAATACAAATACCTTAAATGGTTGAATCCATCAAACAACTAATGGTTGAGTTTCAAGAACAAATACCCAATCGCAACTCAATTTCTTGGTACGAATGGGTTAAACAAATTCAAACTCAAGGTTCTCCATATTATGAGAAATTTTGTACTGTACTATCAGAGCTAGATGAACATACACTAAAATCAATTTATACAAAATTTAGAACATGTCCACCAACTATTATATTTGATGACATTGTTAAAAAATTTAAAGTATTTTACAAATCTCTTTATGGGGTTGATCCTATAATTGGTGCAAAACCAAACTTGGACACAATTATTAAGCTACTTGCCTATACTCTAGTTGTGGAAGCAGTTGTTCCAGACTATTTGACAAGAATTGACACTCATTTTGGCTGGATTTAAATGTTTGAATTAACTTAAGAATATACTATTTCGAATTTCAATGCGTTATTTTTGTCCTTTCCCCAAAAAAGTGATTTTTGAAGAAAATATTTTTCGTTAAAATATCTTGCACTCAATTGTCCACTTTTAGTAAAATTTATACTAAGACGTGGTTTATATTTTGTTGAACACACATTTGTATTAATATTTTCCTGTCTCGAATAAGTTAAACAATTTCCTTTATAACCAATTTTTCCATTAATATCTTTAAATTTTTGAGCATTTTCTTTGTCTGAAAAATAAAATTGCTCATCCTTATTATTTATGTTAAAATTTAAATATTTTTCATCCATAGTTTCATCAATTAGTTTTATATAATATTCTTTGTTAAAATAAATTTTCACTTTATTTTCTGGCTTTTTTTTAATTGTTTCAAATCTCAAAGCATCAATTTTATCTGATGTCCATTTTAAATCTTCATTTAAATATAGTGGTTTTCTAGAAGATCCATATATTCTCCCACCACTATAAATTACTCCATATTTAGATTTTCCACCTCCACAATATATGTCACTGCCAAGATTAATAATTGATTTTTTTCCATCAAATTCAAGACAATTATTATTATAGAAAAGACTATCTCCTCTATTACCACCAAGTGTAAATTTATGTGCTGTTTCAATATCTTCAGTTAAGAAAAAAAAATTATCTCTTTTATTCAAATTAACATTTAAATATTTGTCATCATTTTTTAATTTAATATGAAATTCATTATTATCTTTAAAATTTTCAATTTGATCACTATTAAAAATATAAATAAAAAAAATTACAGTTAAAAATATAAGTAAATTAAACATATATATATATATATAAGAAAATAATTACTTGTCATTTAAAGAAATCTTAGTTTCTTAATTTATTATATTGCAAATGAGCCTATCAATACCTAAATATCGTATTATTGATTTTGAAAAAGATTATTTTTGTGAACAAATAAGATCTATTACAATTCCTTTATTTGATTCAAGTGCTAATACTTATTTTTGCACTTGTTGTAATCCATCTATACCTTGCATCCCAGTGAGTAATAGATATATGTGTGATATTTGTAAAGAAATGTATGAGGACATAGCTGATTCTAATCCAGACAAAAATATTAGACTAATTAAGATAGTTGGAGGTGGTGAAATATGTAGTTTGTGTTTTGAAAAAAATAAAACTATCCAAAAATCTGGAAATTCTGAGACTAACAAAATGATTATTGAAGAAACTAATGATTCAGATTTAGAAACCCGTTATGATACAATACATTATGATATTGATAAGGAGTTAATTGTAGACAGTAACACTGGGTTGTACGTGATTCATGAGTATGATAATGTTGCACATAGCCAATATAATAATTATATTTTATTATGCATTGAAAATTGCAAAGTTATTTTAAACTATATTTTAGATAGTTACAATCCATATTTTGGAATTGAGGTTATTGAAATGTCAATGAATTTAGAAAAGACGGAAGCTTGCTTGCAAAAGCAAACAAACCTGCCAAGGGAAGTTTTCATTAAATATTATGAAAAACACAAGATTTGTGAAGTTAAATTAAAATTAGATAGAGATGGAGGGAAACAAGATTATATGATTGATGGGATTCTATGTAAAAAACCAATTGGTCAAGTTATAGAATTTATAGTTGGGGGCAAAAAATCTAAGAATTTAAGGTACTTTGATTATTAATAAAAATTGCTTTAATTAATTGGTTGGAATTGAGTTTATTTAATTATCAAACTAAATAAACTAAGCTAAGCTATGTTTGCAATAGGCTATAATAACTCGGATTCTCATTACTCATCAAATGATCATTGTGAAAGACCCGAAAGAATTAATTACACAATATCTAAACTAGAAAAAATTTATGATGAATCTCATTTTATAACTTGCCCCAACCCAGATGTTACCCGATGTCAAGAGCTGATTGGGTTAGCACATTCTAAAGAACATTTGAAGTTATTAACAAAACCAAAGTTTAATATTTGGATTTGTCGTACCTGTAAAAAAACAATGTGGAGTGAAACGAAATGCACATTTGAGAAATTCATCGAATATCAACAAAAATGTTATTTTTGCGAAAATGAACTTACAATATCCAATATATACACACATATTGATTCAGATACATTTTTTACTTATGCAACCCCTCAAATTGTTTATGAGGGTATTGGAGTATTAGACAATCTAATCCAGCGCATTGTGACAAAACAAATTATGTATGGGTTTGCTCTAATCAGACCACCTGGACATCATTGTTGTAATAAAGCCTCTGGATTTTGTATCTGTAATAATGCGGTTGTTGCAACTAGAGCTGCACAAGAAGCTGGGCTGAATAAAGTGCTGATCTTAGATATTGATTTTCATCATGGTGATGGAACACAAAAATTAATTACTAATGAAGATCTTCTATACAGACAAATTAAAAATACTCGAATGATATCTATTCATGGGTATGGGCCTGGGATTTATCCTGGAACTGGGTCTGAAGATGAATCAACAGAAAATGTTTTAAATATACCCATACATATCACTCGAGATCCTGAATCTAGACTATATGCAGATGATGAGTTTTACCAAGGGATTGTTACAAACCAAGTTATCCCATGGATTGATGAGTTTAATCCAGATCTTTTTATTGTTTCTCTTGGTGTTGATGCGCATTCACAAGACTCACTTGAAGGGTTAAACATAACAGATAATACATATGTGGCAATTGCACAAATGCTTAATGAGTATAACAAACCAATTATATTTATTCTAGAAGGAGGTTATAATGTCAAAGTAATCCATTCTGTGATTAGTAAAATAATTGAAGTTTTCAAATAATTAGAAATTAAATATAGAAATACTAATTCAATGTATATTTTATGGTCACAACAAGAATATGATGATAAATATGTTATATATGCATCAAATAATTTGGATAAATTAAAACATTTTTACTTAAAATTTTGTGAGAAAAATAAAGATGATTATACATTTAACAAAAATCTAATTGAAAAAGAACTAAATAGTTTTTCATTATATTCAAGAGATTGTGATTTTTACTTTTCAAAAATAGATGCTGATGCAGAAAAACAAATATATATTTTTACTTTTGAAGAAGATGGAGAAGGACAAGATTATTATAATCAAATATATTTTAATATATCAAATAATAAAGAATCCCTATTTGAAATTGCAACAGAATATTTTATTACAGAATCAAAAAAAACAAGCAAAAAAGACATTGACAAAATGTTAGAAAAATTAAAGACAGACGGAGAATATAGTATACCACATGGTAGAACATATGTTTGTGATATGAAAATTTTCCAATTTTGTCCTTGTGAATTATAATAATTAACTTAAAGATATAATTAATTTATATAAATATTCTATGGATTTGAGTTTAGATAGTTATGCAATGTATATTTTTGTTAACACAGATTTAAAAATGGATAAAGGAAAAATTGGTGGGCAAGTTGGACATGTAGTACAAACAATTATTGAAAAAATTTTAATGGATTTGATTCCAATGGAAAATCCAGACGACAAGACTAAAGAAATTATTAATAGTTATATCAAATGGAAAGCACACAGTGGGATAACAAAAGTTGTGCTAAAAGCCACACAAGCAGAGTTAGAAGATTTAATGAAAGATTCTCGATCATTCCATATAAGAGATGCAGGTAAAACACAAATAGCTCCAAATAGTTTAACAGTGGTAGGATTTTATCCTGCACTTAAAACAACAATGGCACCAATTACTTCAGGATTTAAGTTACTTTAAAATCGAAACTATTGAATCATCTAAAAAATCCAAGTAACTTTTTGCTCCACATGCTCGACATTTTTGTTTTATTTTATCACAAGAATATTTTAAATCTACTTCAGGAGTATCACAACTTACACATAGCAAACATTTTTGTATAAAATCATATAATTTATCTTTGATTTGTTTGTCCGAAAAATCTCCTTGTAAATAATATTCTTTGGTAGACTTATCTATTCCATTTTTACATGATAGAGTTTTTCCTAGAATTCTAATTAATTTGTTTGGATCGAATTCTAGCTCTTTGGCAAATGTTTCTATATTGGTTAGCACAGTTATTTTTGTACCCTTTTTTACAACACGTGAGATTTCAATTACAGATATCTTGTATCTATAATTAAGATCAAATAACACATTAGGATCACTTGTCAAATATAATTTGCTATTTTGTTCCATTGGGATTAGTTTGGGGTTGGATTTATTTAGAAAGCAAATATTTTTCAATTATTTTTGCTCAAATTTCATTATATATTATTTTTCTCAAGTTGTTTTATTTTTCTATTTTGTCCTTTAATAATATTATTTTTATATCTATAAAAACATTTTTCCATTTCAACAAATATTTTTCTAACATCTTCACTATTTTTACTTCGTGAAGAATTAACAAATTTTAGAACACATTCTAGTGTCATTAAATATTCTAATTTATTATGCCCACCTCTACCATCCTTTTCAATTTTTACACTTGTATAATCTATATTTTCCTTATATGATCTTCTGATTGTCCCATTAAATTCTTGTGGTCTTTTAATTCCTAACCATTTTTGTAAATTACTACTTGAAATAATAAATTCATTGTATAACTCAAAAAAATTATCGCTAATGATTCTTCCACAGTCATTTAAAAATGACTCTTCAATATTAGTATTTTTTAGTAAATAGTTTTTAAAATTGTCTTGTGTATCTATTATTTCGTTTGTAATATTTACATTTAAATTATTACATTCTTTTATTATTTTATGTTTTTTAACAATTTTATTTTCTGTATTGTATATAAATATTTTATCTTTTATAAATTCATTTGTATTTTCAAAAATATAATTCAAAATAATATTTGTTTTTTTTTCTTTACACCACAAATAAATATTACACATTGTTTTAGTTGGGGTTATCCTATTTGCTCGACACATTCTTTGTATTATATTTATCATATTGTTACTTGGTTGTGTTATAAAAACAGAATCACATTCTGGTATATTTATTCCTTCATCTAAAATATGAACATTTATTAATACTGCAATTTTATTTGATTGTTTAAAACTATCTAATATTTTTAATCTAACAGTTTTTGCTGTATTACAATCTATTTGCCAATATTCTATTTCAATATTTAATAATTTACTTATCCAAGATAATATATTATACATATTTAATCCATCTTCTATTTTTGTCATATAACATATGCATTTTTTATCTCCATTAAATAGCATGCTTTTTAATAAAAAATATGCTTTATTAATTAATTTTTCACTAATATCATCATTACAAGTAAGTTTTACCATTGTTGAAAATATTTTATAATTTTCATTTTTATCTGGTATAAAAATATTAAAATCACAAATATATTTATTTCTCATTGCATCTTCCCAGCTATAATTATATTTATTTGTAATGTCCATAAAATTTTTTAATGGTGTTGCTGATACAAATATTTTATCACAATTATAATTTAATAATTTATACATATCATTATTGCTATCATTAATATTATTATTTGACAAATTATGAAATTCATCAACTATAATATATACATTAGTTAATTTATTTATTAACTGTATTACAATATCAACAGAATCATAAGTTGAACTAATTATATTTTTATTTTTTATATAATTATTTATCTCGTCTAAATTTCTTTTACCATCCAAAGATATTAAAATTGGTGAATATTCTGAACTTAAATATTTTTTAAAATTTTCAAGTGTTTGTAAAGCCAAATATCTTAGTGGTGATAGAATAATTATATTGTCATAATGTTTGGCAATTAAAGATGTTATAAATGTTTTACCCATACCACAAGGTAAACTTAATATACTTGAAGGTTTTTTAACCAATTTATTATATGCATCTATTTGATAATCTTTAGGAATTAATTGTATTTCATCTTGTTCATTATTAAAATTAATTGTCATATTATTAAATGGTAAATTAATAAATTGAATTTTATTACTTGCTAAATCTAATACTCTTTGGCTTAATTTTCCATTATAATATAAAATTCCTGTTAAATTGTATTCATATAACAAAAAATAAAATCCAGCTAAATTTTCCATTAAAATTGTACCTTCAAAATTTTTACACTGAATGAAATAATATTTATTATCTTTAAAAGCAACTAAATCAGCACCAATATCATATCTATATTTAGAAAAAATATCATAATCTTTAATTAAATTATTTTCATACATTAATTTTTCTGGAAAATCTCTCCAATGCCAAACTTGTTCATAATCTTTTCTTATTTGTTCTAAAACATAATATTCATAACTATATCCTACTTTTTGCTTATATGTTAAACTCATTTAATAATATAATATTATTATATTGTTAAATAGTATTAATTTTTCAATTACTTTGTATTTATTCACCCGCCTTATACTCCATTTGCCAATGCTTTTTGTATCATTTTTCTTATTTTGTTATCTTTGGATTCATCAATTGTTTGTTTAACCATATGATTTTTTTTATAGCATATTGTGTTTAGTTTTTTAGTATATTCTTTAATCACATCGCTATTTGCATTAAATTCTTTTAACAAATTTGTAAACCCGACTATATTATCTATTTCAAGTGGGTTATCATCATCTTCATTACATCTAAATATTTTTTCCAATGTTCTCATTTGTTTGATTAACATTTCTTTGAAAAACTTTTTCTTATCTAACACATCCCAACCATCAGTAAATTTATTTCCATTAAACACATGGATATCATTATCTTTAAGATTAGGACAGTAAATCACATGATTTTCTTTATTTTCAGGATCAAAAAATGTATCTGTGGTAATAGACTCAAAAGCTTCACCAGGCACTTCAAATGCTTTTCTTAGAACTTCTTCCTTCATATAATCATATTTGATATCATCATAAGGAACCAGCTTAATATTATTATTTATATGGTTTGTTATGTTATTTTGTGTATTGTTGTTTGAATTTATTTGGTTATTAGAAATATTATTTGAGTTATTAACCGAATTATTATTATTTGTTGTTGTAATTTCATTATTAATATTATTTTTTTTTTGTCTTATTTTGTCACAAATATCAAGATGTGTAGTACTGCAATCATTTTTTAAAGTATGTTTTTTAAGTCCATTGTAAGATGTATATATTTTTCCACAAATATTGCATTTTAATTTATTATTTTTATTTTTAATTGCATCTGCATATTCTTTCATCATGTCATCAATATTATATTTCTTAAAATTGTCTATAATTTTTCCAAATTTTACTTCACAAGATTTAATATGAACTTCATAATTTGATTTTTTATCACAATTTTTTTTGCAATATAAACATTTATAATTTACCATTATTAACTTAATATAAACTAATATTTAAATATTTAATTTATTAACTTAATAAGAAAAATAGCTAAGATTATTTTTTTATTATTGTAAAATTACAGATCTTATTTTATAATCTTGACTTTATTTATTATTTTTATGTAACTATATAATTATTTTAAATTCCAATACTAAAAATAAAGCTAAAATAGTAAATTATAATATTATAAAAAAAATAATCTATAATATATCTTGGCTAAAATAATGTAAAATAATGAACTTTTTTGATCCATTTAAGCTTTGCCGGAGAAAAAAGTTTTCCCGCCCGGCCCTGGGAAAAATATTTGGCCAAAAAATTTCGACCAGGGTAAAAGAAAAAAACAATGTTAAAATTTTTTGGATAAATTATAACATTGTTTTTTAAACAGATATAAAGTTTAATTAGTGAAAGAAAGTATGTAATATTTAAAATGAATTGTTTATGTAATTCTTCATTTATTTCACAATATTGTTTTATTAATGATTTACCAGTAAATATTAAAGATTTTATTCAAAATAAAGATAAATATACAAATCAAGAAATAAAATGTTCAAATGGTCATTTATTAACACTAGTTAATGGTAAAATTCGAGCACCTCATTTTAGACATAAAGACAGTTCTGGATTAGACAAAACAAATCCTATGACAGATTGGCATGCAGAATGGCAGGGAAATTTTCCAGTAACTGAAAAAACTTTTGAAAAACTCGAAGGACAAATAAAAGTAAGAAGAGCAGATGTTGTTTTAAATAATAAACAAATATTAGAAATACAACATTCAAATTATTCACGAGAAGTAATCTTAGAGAAAAAGAATGACATGGCTTTACATGGGATTGAAGTCCTTTGGTTAATTGATGGTAATTATGAGACAATAAATGTAAAATATTTAGAATATGCAAACAGATATTTTTTAGAATTTAAAGAAAAATATTTGTGGAAATATAAGAGCTTTATAGATTATGAGTATATTTATATTGAAATTGATGAACAAATATTTAAAGTTCATCCAAACAAAGTTAAATGTAATATGATTGATGTGGAAGCCCCAAAAACAAAAAATGATTTTATTAATTCACTTCAAAATAATACTAATTTATGGTCTGATGAAGAACCAGAACAATGTAATTTATATATTAAACAACAGGGTGCTGGTAATGGTAAAACATATGGAATCATTCAAATGTTAGCAAGTGAAGAAATGCAACATTATAAAAGTTTTATATTTGTAACTAAACAACATACTGCAAAACATATTATTAAAGAAGAATTAGTAACACAACATCGAGATGGTAAATTGGATTTTTCAGATTTTGATTATAAGGACTATAATAAGCAATATATTATTAATTATTACAACAATAAATATGACAAAAAATGTGAAATAATAATTTCAACAATTGATTCACTCGCATTTGCAATTGGAAATAAAGATCATACTTATTATGATAAATTTCAAGGTTTATTATATTCAATTATTAATAATTGTATTAATACTTCGGCAAATGGTTCAATTAAATATTGTGGTAAAAATATTAAACTAAATAAAGAAACGTTATTAATTGTTGATGAGTTTCAAGATTTACCAAAATATTATGGTGATGCAATTTTACAAATTATGAGAAATAAATACATAGATGTTTATGTAGTTGGTGATAAACTTCAAAGCATTGGGTATGAACATAATTCTTTTACATACTTTTCAGATCCAGAAAATAATTTTCCATATATTAAAAAACATATAATTCCACCATCTAACATATGTAGAAGATTTTATGACAATAAACTTATTGATTTTGTTAACACATTAATACCTTTTGAATCTTTTAACTTGCCTAAAATCACACCATATAAAACATTAGAAAGTTCTCCAAATTCATTAGTAATTTTTAGAGGTAAAAATATTAAAATAAATGATACATTAAATAATGAAATTGGGATTATAATGGAACATTATAAGAATGAAGTTATAAATAATAAACGAGTTCCAGAAGATTTTTTAATTGTTACGCCATTTGCCCAAAAAAATCCATTGATTGATGCATTAACATTAAGTATTAATATTTTTTGGGAGCATATGCTTAAAAATGAGTATGAAACTATTATTGAAAATTTTATGTCAAATGAAAATTGGGAAAGTTATTGGAAAAATAACACGGATTTTAATAGTTATTGTAGATTTGCTATTTTCCATAAATCAGAACAAGGAACATCAATAAATTTAGAAGAATCGAAGTTCTCAACTAGAATAGTTACAACACATGCATCAAAGGGTGATGGTCGTAATGTAGTTTTTGCTATTGGTTTTACTGAGGGTGCGCTAAAATGTTTTAGTATTGAGTCTGAAAAATTAGTATATTATTCATTATTACATGTGGCATTAACACGTATGAAACAAAAATTATATATTCGTGTTGAAACAAATGGTGATCATATTGATAAAATTATAACTGAATACCAGCTAAAAAATAATATTGAATTTGGTAAAAATGAAACTCCATTTATATCATTATCAAATAAGTTAACACATAAAAGAATTATTGGACATTGTACTCAAGATGAAAATATTTATAAATCAATTGATGAACTAATAATAACTAAAAAAAATATTAATAAAAAAATTGAAACAGAAGTTGAAAAACAAATTATTGATATGGCAAATCATAATATTAGATATGCTTCTTTAAAAATATATTTATTTATTGAAATATTATATTCTCAAAAAAATGAAAATGTTAAAAGACAAATTTTTGCTATATTTAAAAGCATTGCAGATAATTGCATAATTAATACTATTGATAATTATAAAGAATATAATGATAATATTAAAGATCAAAATATTGTTGTATTAAGACTTTCAGAGAATGGTAAAGATTATATAAAGTATGCAGAAATATTAAAAAAATTTATGTATGAAATAAGGAAAAAAATTCTTTCATTAGAAAAAACTAAAATGGTATTTTGTCCACTTGAGTGTATTATTTTAAATTATATGTTGGATATTAAAAAAAACGGTATATATTCAACAACAAGCATTATTGATATATATAATATTATTGATTTATATTCACACACATTTAATCAAAATTTATTGGGACATAATAATTGTATTTGTAAACATCATTTTGTTAAATCTAAAAAAATGCAAACAGACAAAGAAAAAAAATTAAAAGAATTTTTAATGGATCATTATCAAAAAATGTCTATTGTTCCAACTATTGTTGAAAAATTTAATTTAAAATATTCAAACATAAATTGGTTAATTGATCACTATATTCAATTTGGTGGTAAAAATACAAATTTTAAGTATTCACATAAATTAGATCTAATTGGTCATAATGAAGATCATGTTTTTATTGGATATATTAAACCTCAATACAATGAGTTAAATATTAATGATATACTAATAAATAGTATTATTGACACATTTATTATTCAAAATATTCAACATAAAAAAAAAGGTAAAATATGTGAAAATTACAATAGATATAAAAATAAAAAAATAATTACCTGTATTTTTACTTTAGATAAACACGAACCTGTTTTTATAGATTGGTATGCATTAGAACAAAAAAATATTTCTAATTCCATTACAAATAATAAATTAAAAGACATGTTTGATTCCGATAATTCTGAATGTGAAGTTGATTTAATAGATCAGAATGAAAATATATACACAAGTAATAATCCAATTGATTTAATTAAAGAAAATGATGAAGTTATAAGAAATATTTTAAAGGATTTTATTTATAACCATTATTCTGTTGAAAATAAAAGTTATTATTTATTTTTTAAAAGATTTAGAGACCAAAAAACAAATGATCCTAAAAAATTATTAAATTTAATATTAGATGAACATAATAAAATTTATGAAAATGATGATGAAATTAATACAATAAAATATTTTAAATCATTTTTAGAAAACTTGAAATCTAATGTTGATAAGGGTGATTATGATTTATATAGAAAATATAAGAATCAAGATAATTTTATTAATGATTTAAATGAAAAGCTTAATTCAAGTATTATGGATTATTTAAATTTGAATGTTGATAATGATAATTATGAGAATGAATATGTGTCAGATGATGATATATAATTAAAAAATTGATTAATACTTAATTTAAAAATTTACATTTATATATATTATTTATCAAATGCCAACAAGCTATTTTATTATTACTAATGATTATGTTAAAAACTTAATAAATAGAAATGATTTGCAAAAATTAGATTTTTATTTAGATGAATCAAATGAATCAAATCAATTAAAACTGTATCATATATTATCATATGCAATTGACATTGGTAATATTAATGTGTTGGATCATTTTAAAGATAAAATCAATTTAAATTATTCACCTGATGGTAATGCATATAATCTATTGCATTTGGCAATTGAAAATTATGTGAAGACTAGCGACGCAAAATTTTATGATATCACAATACTACTTGTTAGATCACACAAATCAAATCACTCAGATGAAATTAATTCTTATGGTTTACGTGATCTTATTCCATTTATGTCTAAACATAACAACTATAAATTAATTACTGAACTAGTAAGAGATTATAATATTTCTTTGACAGATGTGTATTATTATTCAATCGCATGGGGTTATACAAATGTGTTTGATTATATAACAAATAATTTAATTGATATGATAAATTTAGACTATGATACAACTTGTTTGGGAATTCAAATGGCTTGTAGATTTGATAATCATTCAACCGCTAGACATGTTGCAGAATTTTTAGAAAATAAATTTCCAGAAAAGAAGGTAAATACTGTTACACTACTGGCCAAATGCGGACTTGGTACACACACATATATTTTATCCCAAGAATTAGACTGTGTAAATTTAACAATTCCTCCCCATATAACACATATTGAAACAACATATAATTTTAATCAAGATGTTAGTACAATCAATTGGCCACCAAATTTGCAATCAATAAGATTTGGTGCAAATTTTAATCAACCAATTGAATTAGTAATGCTACCTCCTACTGTGTCCCACATATCATTTGGAATTAATAATAACTGGTCAAGCTTTGCCAAGCCATTGGGAAAATTTAATTTTCCAAAATCACTGAAAGAATATATAAATCGAGGTCCAGGGGCTGGTGAATCTCTTGACAAAATTATATTTCCAGATTCCACTCAGATAATACGTCTGGGTTATGGATATAATATCCCAATAAATAATTTTAAATTTCCAAGTCAAATAAAAGAATTTGAATTTGGTTGTGGATATTCTCAATCATTAAAAGATATAATTTTTCCACAAGATATGATACTAAAATTTTACCAAACAGATCCAGATCCAGATCCTATTCAATCAATAAACACACCTATTTATGGATTGCATTTGATGTGTTTGTATGGAGAGTTAACACATTTACCACCAGGTTTAAAAATTATAATATGTTGGAGTGAAGAGGATAAGAAAAAGATAAAATGCGCATTGCCAGACCAATGGAAATGGAAAGAAAATGCAAATGGAAATGGAAAGAAAATGCAAATGGAAATGGATTTGTAAATAAATATTTTATAAATTAAAATCAGGGTCATTACCTGGCATAACATAAAATTCACTACCTGGTAAATGAATTTTAATACAATGTTCACCATCTGGCAAATGAATCGGATTAATTTGATGAGTTTGAGTATCTAATTCTTGCTCTGATAAATTTATTTTTTTCATCAAAGTTAATGGTAACCAAATGCAGTACAAACATATTATAGGCCCCCATGCAATTATTAAAATTATTGTTGCAATATATCGACCAGTGGGATGTGAAGTAGAATTTAGTTTAGGTTCCCCATCACTATCAAATACAAACAATTCGCAAAATGCCCATGTGATATTACTGGACACCCAAATTAATTGACTGGAATAATGTGCAAGATCTACAAACAATCCTTTATTCCTCCAAGTAACCAAAATCAAATCCCCTGAAATATACAAAGTAGCAATTGCTCCAGATAACCACATTAATTTATCTTGGGAACACCAACAATAATCTTTTAATAACCAAAAAAACATATGAACAAATTCATATCTTTTCCAGGTTCCAATACTTTTAAATTTACATACTAGTCCATTGGAGGAATATTTGTCTGGGCTTGATGAATCTGTTGAGCTAAGAAAGTATTGTTTCTTTTTTAGAAAAGCAAAGTAAAAAATAATAAGCAAAATTCCCACCATCATAATACAAGATGCTGGAAATCTAAAAACATCTGAATTATACAACAAATTCCCACTCATCCACAAATAGTTCCCTCCTAACCATAAAAATGTTGGAAGAATAAAATAGATGTCTTCATAGTTCTTTTCTACCAAATGATTTGCTACTAACACGCCAATCCATGCCAAAGCCAAAGTCCCAAATAACATCCCAACTGGCTTATTACCCAAAACCCATCCCAAATCTTTACAAATCCAAAAATAAATATGAACATTTTCACATCCTCTTACAGTATAAAATATATCTGGACTAAATGGATATGTAAAACCATCAATTACTTTTTTTAACATAGAATAACAGCTAATTTGTAATTGTTTGGAGTATAAAATAATTTCAATATTTTTATCTAATTTTATACAGGCAATTTAAAATGTCTGTCCAAAATTCATCATTATTATTCCATCTTTTATCCATTATTGAAACACAAACAATTACATCAGGGTCAAAGTATTGAGAATCCATATTTATTAAATATTTTTTTTGTGATTTTTCAAATGCATTGGGTTCTGGATCCTTACGACCTCCATAATAAGTTGCAGGAATATGTGGAATTTTTTTAAACTGTGGATCTTTGTCAAATAACTTAAATAAATTAAGTTTTTTTAAAAGTTCATGTGATTCTTCTAACTCTTTAAACATTGGAATTCCATCTTTTGCAACTAGAGTACATATTTCATATTCTTTTGGAATTTCATTTTCAAAACATGATAGGCTAATAAGATAATTTGGATTTTGTTTTATCAGATTATAAAATTTAATAGCCTTGTCTTTTTCCATCCATCCATTAACAAATGCTCTTTGGTATAGTTCATAATTTCCTTCTAATATCTGAGGATTTGACTCTTCCATCGCATTCATCATATAGTCATAATGGTTTGAATATATTTCAGTTTTATATATAGTTCCTGGTTGAGATGAAACTGTAAAAAACCCTAATAGATTATATCCAAATATAAATTTTCCAATCCATTCATACTCTTCAACCATCTCACATAAAGCTTTTTTTCCATCTTTCAAATCTTTCCATCCAGGAAATTTTTTAACTCGATCACTTACAAAAAGTGACCCATACAAACAAAGTTGGTCAAAAGTCTTGATGTTTGTGTATTCCATTATTTGTTTGAATTACCAGTTATAAATCAATCAGTTAATTTATCAATTTTTAAAGTAAATAACTTACTATAAAAAAATTGAAAAAATATTTTTATATTCAATCCATTAATAGTCTAGTTTTCGGGTTGCTAAAATGGGAAATACTCTGCAGCATATCCTCCTTCCTAAGCAAGGGTAAATGGTTCAAAGAACTAAGCTTAGTCCAGTATGGGCATAAAGGTAACTAGTTTGTCCTTTGTGCGTTTCTTAAGAAACCGGGAGATGCCAAGCTCTAAGTATTTGGTATGAATAAAATTCGTAGACATTGTTCTTATGCGAGTTGACATGCCAAGTATCTAACCAGGCCTACGAGCCAAGAATCAAGTAAAAAAAATCTCAATGCACCGACATTCTAACCCTTCTTTTAATCCCAAACTTTCCGATTAAACCCACCAACTATACTTTCATTTATCTGATATCAAATACTATTATAAATGCCATAAAACTATAAACAATAATAATTACTGATGTGATTGGATCCATTGATTTTATAATATATGTGAGTTTTTTTTTAAATAAGTATATGTTTGTTCTTTATAATCTAATAAATTAATAAATTAATAAACTAAAAATTGAAAAAAATAATATTTACAAATATTTTTTCAATCTTATAGTAAAAATGTCTTCAATTGAAATTTCAGACTCGACTGATTATTCTGCAGAATTTATTTCTGAAAATTTTGAACAATTTATTGACCATTTATTAGATAATAAAAAAGTTCACAAATCAGTTGAAAGATATATAGAATGTGTTTGTGGAGATATATTAATGTGTAATGCAGATATGTTAGATGAGTTTCAAAAAAAATTAGATAATAAACAAGTAATGATAACATTTGAAGAAAAAATATATGCATATTCAAATAGATAAATTAATTATTGGGTTTGGAAGTTGTAACAGGGCTGTCTTCCCAACAACTATTTTATTTCTTTGTTCACCCCGAGTTTTCATAAATAAATATTCATACTCCTCTAGCCCATTTATTTTATTTGTCAAATCATCCAATTGAATTATTTGACTAAAATAATGTTCATGAATTCTTTTTATATTTGGAATAAATTCATCTGCAAATATATATAAATTATCAAAACATTGTCTTATTTCTGGACTTATACCTACTGGATATTGAAGAGTTAAAATTACTTTTATTTTCCAGCTACGCACATTTGAAATTAAGTCAATAAATGTTTGACTTTTAAATAATTTTGTATCTGCATCACATCCATCAATTATCAAACCAACATAACCCATTTGATTTTTATCACATGCTTCTTTTTGTCCTAATAAAATTTTCTCAAGTTGTGAAATAAAATCTGATTTAATTATATTTTCTGGATTTGTCACAATATCAGAATAATCATTGTAGTTGCCAAATAAATACACTTTGGTAAAAAAATTGTTTTGCGTATAATAATTTGCTATATTTTTAACTAAATTAGTTTTTCCAACACATCTTTTACCAATAATTAAATAATTATGTGGATCTGTGTTACAGTTCACAGGTTCATAATGAATAAAGTTAGATAAATCAGTTTGCATAATATAATTAAGATTGTTATTTTATTTCTTGCAAATCAAACGCAAAGCTAGATGAAAATAATTGATTTTTTATTGGGTTGGATTGAATTACTAACTCTACCAAGTAATCAATGGAGTTGTTAGGCAATATTAGCGCGGCTGGAATTAGCGCAGTTGCTACTGTAAGTTTAATCCATCCGATTGATGTTGTTAAAACAAGACTCCAGGTATCTAGTTCTAATAAATCAATGGGTATCAATGGGACAATTAAATCAATCTTTGTAAATGAAGGAATGGGTGCGTTTTGGAAAGGAATTCAAGCTGCATGGATAAGAGAGGCAACTTACACATCGCTAAGATTAGGTTTATACTCACCAATAAATCGAGCGATAGATCCAAATAATAAATATGGATTTGCAGGAAAGTTCACATCAGGTTCTATTGCAGGAGCAATTGGTTCTATAGTAGGAAATCCTTTTGATGTTGTTAAAACAAGACTAATGGCATCCAAACAAAAAAATATCATTCCATTGAGAAATATTTTTGAAAATATTTATTTGACAGAAGGATTGGATGGATTTTATAGAGGGTTAAGTGCAAACGTAATGAGAGCATGTGTTTTAAATGGAACTAAAATGGCATGTTATGATCAAATTAAAGAACAAATTGTTCATCAAGGATTTGATAAATCAAGCATTTTAACACAATTTATTTCTGCATTTGGTGCGGGATTTTTCATGGCAATCACAGTAACACCATTTGACATGGTTAGAACACAAATGATGAATGGAAACTCATCCGGTTTTGTCAACTCTGTGAAAACTATTATTAGTACGAGGGGACCAATCGGTCTGTATGCAGGATTTCTACCAATATGGATAAGATTTGCACCTACAACAACTTTCCAACTTGTTATTTTTGAACAAATTAAGCCAGTATTTGGATTGAAATAATTGATTTTTTTATCCGTTGGGTCTATATTAATTAAGCAATATTCAATTTATTTACAAATGGAATGGCTGATTAAGTATTTATTGGTTTTACTTATGATTCAAATTTTATCTATTGGAGCACAAATATCAAATATTTGTTATAGTCCAACAACCACATGTTTTGCTCCAAATACAACCCAGCTATTGCTATTTGATAAAGGCGCGTATACCACATGTTCTCGAGTCCCACCATTACTCAAGTTAAACTGTAGGGGTGATAGCTCATTATGTGCGAGATATTCGAATCAAATAAATCAAGTCAAATGTTCTAACCAAGGTTTAAATGATAAGGGCGAGGTTATTTGGTTATGTGAAGCAAAGTTACCTTTAGGAATATCTTTTAGTAAAACAGTTGTATCCTGTGAAGGCTGTGTAACATCTATTGATAAATTAAAAATTATTGGTTCTTGTGCTGTTTTCTATGAACTAGCTAAAAAAAGTACTGGATCTAATAGCAGTTCTGGGTCTAATAACAGTTCTGATTCTAGTTCTGTCAAATATGTATTTGCACTAATACTATTATTTGGAATTGTTATTTCTTGTGTAATATGTTATCAATCTTGTTGTCAAGATGAAAAATGTTTTGTTCCCCACAATCATTGTTCACATGCCCGTGCGTATAGAAATATTGATATCCATGACATTGAAGCTGTTCCATTAACTTCAACATCAACATCTATACCTTCTGCTCCACCTGCTAGAACACATTATATTCAGCCATCTCAACAATTTAATTTTACTCAACCAATCAGATCTCCAAAGGAGGCCTGCTTTGCAGGACCAATTCAACAAACACACTCTTATCAATCAAACCAGTCTAATCCTTCAGAAATTCTTGGTGGTTATATTGCTGGAAAAAATATTCAAGAGGGTAATTATGGGGCTGCTATTTTAGCTTCTGGCTTATCATCTAATTCCAATAGTTCTAATTATCAAACTGGAATGTTAATGGGTATGATGTCTGAGTCATCACATAAACACCATCATAAACATCATAATAAACATCATAATAACTCAAATTCATATGATACTTCTTATCAAAACAGTGACAATTTTTCAACTCACAATGAAGCATATTATGCAGATACAGAAACACGTTAAAAATTGATTTTATTTTATATTAACTAAATTTAATTTTTAATTCAAATTCAATGCAAGAAATAAACTCTTTTTGCCCAGAATGTGGTGAAAGATTTAGTTCATCATATAAATCTATTTGTGCATTTGATAAGTGTGGTCATTTGATTCATTTTAATTGTAATACACCTTATTGTAAAATATGTGGGAAATGGAGAGGAATAGGTATATGTGGACAACAATCAATCACTAATATCAAATCTATAAGAAGAATACCAGTCAAATGGTCTTGGATCGATAGATTAAGAGGAATTGGAAGATTAATTCTTTCATTGCCTATTGGAATTTCATTGTTAGCAAGAATATATTGGAATTTAATAGATTTGGATTATATTTTTTGGCTTAATGACTATTTGTGTTGGTTAATAAATTTAAATATAAAATGTTCATCTGATTCATATTTAAAATTAATAGATTCATCATATCAAAGGGTTCTGATAGCAAATCATACAAATTATCATGACACACTTGTTATTGGTTCATTGCTTGATAAGGCAACAATAACAGGTGTTGTTGCATCACCTTTATCACAAAAAATAGTTTTTTCTCGTGTAGCACTTGGGGTAATCCCACATATAATTACAGAGGGTGGAAACACTTTTAATAAATTAACTGAGTTTTTTAAGTTTAATCCTGAACAATCAAGGCTACTAATATTTCCTGAAGGTATGTTGTCTCATGAGAAAACAATTTGTAAGTTTAGATCTAGCGCCTTCAAGTTAGGTTACCCAGTCCAACCAATTATTATCAACTACAAGCAAAATGTTTTTGATTTATTAGGATTTGATTTTCTTTGTCAACCCAGAATAGATGTGGAAGTTACTGTATGTGATCCAATTAAAACAGATGGATCTGATGAGTCAATCGAATTAATAAGAATACAAATGGCACGAACAGGAAGATTTGATTTGTCAGATGTTTCAAATAAAAAATTGATAAATTAATTTATTGCTTACTTTAATTACTAAAACATAAATAATGACTGTATTAACTCGATCTATGACTAAAAAAGTTAATTCAACTAAAAAAGTCAGTTCAACTAAAAAGCTCAACACAGTCATAAAAATTATTTCAGTTAACCCAACTGTAAAAATTATTCCACCTAATAAAAAAAAACAAAATTCACCAATTTCATTAAGACTAAGTTCAGATGATTTATTTGAAAGAAAATTTATTCAACTAAATGATGAACAAATAAGCAAAAAATATTTAAAAATTCATCCAATCACAAAAGAAAGATTATATTCAAGGGGATATTATTGGGAAAAAGCAACTCAACCCAATTGCCTTTTCAATAATAATGGGTATGTAAAGAGTTTTCATAAAGAATTTCAGTTGGTTGACAAAGAATATGTTAATGAGTGGGATGAAAAGGGAAGAAAAATATTAGCAAAATGGAATGAGTTTGATTTTTTGTTTTGGCTATCAGAAAATTTCGATAAAGAAGTAAAAGGTTATTGGTTTCTTGCGCCTAAAGGATATTATTGGAAATGGTATCATGCAAAATGTGGTTATAGTTTTGATTGGGTTGAATTGGAACGAATTAAAAAGAAAAAATTGATAAATTAATTTATTGGTACTTATTTATGTATTAGAATTTATTACAAATATGGGAAATACTATCAGTCCAGAATCACGTGAATCAATGCGAGACCTTGCAAGCAAGATTTTTTCAATCGAATGCCCGATATTAGATATTGGGTCTAGAGAAGGGTTTACGGGTTATATCGATTTTATTCGTCAGGATGAACTAACTGGACCAATTGCAAAAGGAACTGATTATGCTGGACGAAATTTTATTGTTTGGAGAGCAGATTGTGTGCTAAATTCAAATAACACAGAATCCAAATATAGTACTTTCACAACATTTTTTAAAAGATATTCAGATTTTGATTCTGTGTTGTATCATACATGTGGGCATGGAGGACATAATCTTTTTTCTACTGAAGGTGGATGTACTCAGTCCCAAATGGAATTTTTACTCAAGTTGTTAGAAACTAAAAACTTGACAATAAATAAGGAACAAATGGATGAGTATAGAATTATTCCAAATGATTGGAATATAAAATTATCCGATGATGCAACTCTTCAAATTATAGTCAAATAATTGAAAAATTGACATACTAGTTATAAGTTTAATCAACAAATACTTTAATTTATTAAATGGATGAATATCTAGAAAGTCTAAGTAGTAAATATATTAACCATTGTAATCTGAAAACTAGATATTACTCCCCTGACAAATTTATTTTGCCATTGGATGATGCTAAACCATTTGAAGACTATTATACATCAATAGAAAATGATTTAAGAGAAGAAAAAGATTTTTTTGAGTCAATACAAACTAAAACCTATTCTATTGACCCAACTTTCATATATAGCAGTCACACTTATTATTCGCGTAAAGTGTCACTAGAGTCAGATGAAAAATTTGTTTCATTACGTTTAAAAATAACTGGACAAATAGATTATAATAAAATTTATGGTACAATATTATGTTTAATATTAAATATAAATTCAAAAAACACAAAAAATCACAGTCTTCATTATCAAACATTTTTATTAAATTATGCGCTTGAAAATGAAATTAATAATTATGAATGGCATCAATTTGATAATTGTTTGGAATTGGAGCTATATAATTTTTCAAAATTAAACTTATGTGTTGATGGTTTGTCTGTGAGTTTTTCTGGTAATTTTTCAGATATCTCATTTGAGATAATTGCTAGCTATAAAAAGTGCTCGGCACGTAACAATTTAATTAAATATGATAATTTTGATTTGTCAAGTTTTAGAAAACTTAGATCTTCAAAACCATATAAAAATTTTGTTGAATATTTTACAAATGAGGAAACTACCAAATATTTTTCAAATAATTCCACACATTCTTTTTATCTAAACTTTTGTTGTCCAACCGTATTTTTTACAGTTTGGTTTGAAAATAATTCAATTCCATCAAATTTCACATTGGAATTTGATAAAAAAGTAAAATTAATCTTTACAGAAAATGATTGGGTTGAAATATATATTGGAAAAAAAAAATGTTATATTTTGCCATTTGATGAACAATTCAAATCAGAAGAATTTATTAAAAATTTTCTATTAAATGAATATGAAGAAGATGAATATAATACAATAAATTTGTCGCGAATTGATATACTCAAATTAAGTGTTAAATTTGAGTATCATGCTCCAGTTGAAAGTGTTAAATTAACATCATATTATTTAAATTTTTCCATTAATAATTTAAATGAGACGTTTTGGTAAAACAAATAATTGAATATTTTAATTATTTGATTGTTTTGATTTAATACCAAGTTTATTTATACAAACCAAATCATGCTAAGAAGAGTTGACCAAGTTGCCAAACAAGTTTTAGAGATTGTACCTGAACAATCTATTCTTCATACACAAATAAGTCAGTTTATTGAAGATTTATGGAATCAAGCACCTGAAACATTATACTCATCTTACAACTGGACAAAATTTACTAATGTGTTAAATACATATGGGTTAGATGATAAATTTGACCAATCTTTAATTAATCAAATACATCAGATTGTAGCTGGATCAAAAAGTTAAATTATTTTATTTGAATTTTATAAAAAATCTCCTTTCATCATAACATGTTTGGCATTCTCTATCCCACATATCACAATGTGGACAAATAATTTGATTGCAACCTCTACATCTTCTTAAACATGACCAACATATTCTTTCATAACATTTTACACATGGTCTAAACATATCATTGTCCTGTTTACAAAATACACATTTATCTAACTTGGCATCTAACACACAAGTTTTACATATAGAACCATTTTTAGAACAGGATGGACATATTAGTTCCCCACAACTAACACATCCGACCATTTGATCAAATTCAAGTTTTCTTGGACAATCTGTACATTCTATTTTTGAGTAAAGATTAAATTCTTGGATTAGTTTGGATTTGGACATAGATTTATATTTGGATAATTTTCTAGTAACTTTTTGGTCACATTCTAACAGTTGAGATAATCTATGGAATTTTTTACATATTGGGCATTGAATCATTCAATTAATACTAATATATTAAATAATTTTTAAATTGTTTCACACAAATGGTGAGTGTTGGCCAGTTGGATTATTAAGATGTTTTGTATAATTTACAGCATGAATATGTATTTTATTATTTTCATCTATGTCAAGACAAGTGATTGAACAATTAGATAAGTGAAAAAATATGTTTGATTCACTAAAAATATTAAAAATGCTATTTGTTAGTATGGTTGATATAACATGTGAATGTGTGAAAATAATTGTTTGTTTTGGCATTTCAACAGATCCATAATTTTTAATTTGTGTAAATTCTTCATTAATACGTTTTATAAATTCTTCATATGTTTCTTTTTTATATGTCCACCTACCATGATTATCATTTATTTCTTCATCATGACTATAATTATATTCTGTAATTTTGGTATTGTATGATACTAATGTATTGAAATTTTCAATAAATGGTTTTGCAGTATCGTGTGCTCTTTCCAGTCTTGATATAATAATACGATCTGGAATAAACCCAATTTGTGTCAAATAATCAAATACATTTTTTGCTTGCTGATGTCCTAAATTTGATAGCGGAGTATTTAAATGTTTTTTGTTTGGTTCAAATGTATTATTCATAATATTTAAATTTGAAATTGTTTCTCCATGTCTTACAAGTACAATACGATGGATAATTTTTTTTGAACCCATTCCAATTCGGTTAATAAATGCAGGTGAAGTAATATTTGATAATTCCAACATATTAAATATTTAAATATATTAAATGATTTTTAAGTAATTATTAATTATCAAATAGATATGTGAAAGGAAAATCTATATATTTTACATTTGTATAACCTTGTTCTTGTAGACCTTGAACAGCTTTTGATGCTCTTGCACCTGATCTACAATATACTAGCACTTTGATTTCTTTATTTGGATAAAGTTTATGGAATTCTTTTTCAACTCTGTCCACAGACAAATGAATTGCTTGGGGATGATGAGATTCGTTCCATTCTTCTAATGTTCTAACATCTAAAATAATATCAATTTGTTTGCTTTCAATTAACTGATTTGCATCCACAACAGATAAGCCCACACCCATTTTGATTAATTAAATTAGTTTATCTTTAAGTTATAATATTATTATTTAAAAACAAAAGATGTATTTTATTAAATTATCAAAATGGCAAAATTTCCAACGTCAACAGATTTTTATTATAGAATAAAGCATGATCCAACAATAAATCCTTCTGGAATAAAAATAACATATTTAGATTCATTAAAAAAAAAATTTGTTGACATTGATTTTTCAAAATGGATATTTATTGAAGATGGTGGTGATATACCAATTCATAGAATTTATTATTTTAAATATAATGATGAAATTATATGGAATAGAGAAAATAAGATTTTAAATTTAGATCCAATACATAATAATGAAAAATTAACATTACCAGATTCATTTAAAATATTAAGTTGGAATGTGTTAAATCAAAAAAAAACTATTGCATCAAAGAAAGATCAAGAAAGACAGGATAAGATAGTTGAACAAATTAGTGTTTTTTTAAATACAATAGAAATTATTTGTTTACAAGAAGTTAATGAAAAAATGTTAGATAAACTTAAAAAAAATCTTGATAATAAATATAATTTTGTATCAACAAATTTAACATCAGGTGATAATATTGTTTTTATTACAAAATATTTTATCAACCAAATAAATAATATTATATTTAGTTCACAAAAAGAATGTATTAAAATCACTGTACAAAATGCAGCAGGATTTGATATTAATATATATGGGGTACATTTAACATCTAATGCACAAACTAACTCCTCGCATAAAAGATTAGAACAACTGGAAGAATTGTCAAAACATATTGATTTAAATAGCACAAATATTATTTGTGGGGATTTTAATGAAGAAAATTCAACACATAATTTATTAGCAGATTTTTATTTAAATCAAAAAAATGAGACTGAATATAGTTTTGATCCAACAACAAATAAATTAGCATGGGATAATTCAACAACTAAGCAACCATACAATTATGACAAAATATATATAAATGGGCTACTAAAATATAATGGATTTGATCAAATTTTAACAAGTATTCAGCTATCAGATCATTACCCGATTGTTTCGCATATACAAATAGAACCAAATAATGTTATTTTTAAGCCTCAAGTTAAAAATACAACATCTGGTTTATTTATTATCATTCCACCAAATGCAACAAATTATTTAGAATTACAAACAATTAGAAAAGATTTAGATGATAATTATTCCAAATGGATGCCACATTTATCAATACATTTGGGATGGATACCAGAAACAGAATTTGTAGACTGGCAAAGAAATAATCAAGAAATGTTAAAAAAAATAAATTCATTCAATATAGAATTAGACACACCTGATTATTTTACACATGATTCAGCATATACTCTAATACTTAGACCAAATAAAACTTATTTGAAAAAAGTAACAAATTTATTTAAAATATTTGGATCCAATTCAGAACCTCATTTAACACTTGGTAAATTTAAAGAAAAATCAAAACTTGACACAAAATTAAAATTAGTTACAGACGCAAAAATATCAATAAAATGGGAGTTAAATAAAATTCATTTGATCAGTAAAAAAAACAGAGATTATGGCATTCAATTAGGATTAGTTAAACTAAATGGATATAAATCATTAGAAGTTCAAGACATATTAACTTATTTGTCCGAACAAATAAAACAATTATTTCCAAATACTCAAATAATTATAGGAGGTAGTCAAGTATATTTTGAAAATTATAATGTTAATTCTGACTTGGACTTACTAGTAATTGGGACGTATGACCAAAATAATTTCTATTCAAAATTAAATAAATTTTTTCAATCTAATGGTAATTTTATCCATTCTAAAATTATCTCAAACAAATTTATGAATTTTATAAGAGCAATCGCAAATGATCATATTGAAACGGATATTCATTATTTAGAAACAAATTGTACTGATATAAATAAGATGACTGAACATGAGCAAAAAATAAAATCAAGTGTATATTGGGATAATATATCAATTTTTAATTATGTTAAAAGATATAATTTAGAACTAGTATTTAAACAAGGATTGTGTGAGATAAAAAAGAAATTCAAAGAATGTAAAATTTATGGACAAGAATATTGTTATTTGGGGGGAATTAGTTTGGCAATAATGCTATGTTTTTATTTAAAAAAAGTTAAACCAGATAAATGGGATTTAAATAATTTTTGTAATTTTTATTTTAGTTATGATTTTACCCAGTCAATAATTTTAGATGGGTCTAGTATGACTGTTGATGAACCACATGTTTTTGCAAAAATAATTGGACCAATATCAAATTACAATACATCAAGAAATCTTACTGCAAGCACATTTAGTTTAATTAAAGAACAACTAAATAATAGATTAACAGGTTTAATAAATTTTGAATATAAATTAACATTTTCTATTAGTGCGCCAGATTATTATTTGTATGATGAAGTAAAATGTTTTATAAGATCAATATATTTAAAAATTATTTTAACAATTGAAAAAACAATAACAAATTCTAACTATAAATTATATCCATTAAGTAATAACAATAAACAAATTATAAATAATTTTGAATATATTTGTAATTATGAATTTGGTTTTAATTTTAATCCAGTATCAATATCAAACATATTTGACAAAATGAAAAATAAAATACTAACAATTTATCCAGAGTCAAATGCATATTATTTTATTGAAAAAATTGCATTTTAGATCATATTAATCAAACTTATTAATACATATTAATTATTAAGTAAATGGACATATTTATTAAATCTAATTTTCAGGAAATCATTGACAAAATCAAGTCTGGATGTCCAGCATCACTTGTAACACCAGAATATCCTTCTGTCGCAGAATTAGGTTGTGTGGGTGGTTCTGTGCTAGAACTTGGAAGAAAAGGCGAGTATTATAAATTCAGCGTCAAAGCATTAGAACCAATTAGTCCTCTATTCACTTCTAACAACTTGATCAAAGCGATAGAATTTGTTGCAGGTGAGAGTTGGGTACAGGCTGCACGGGTTCTAGGTATATTAGATGAATATAATAACTTGGGTATTCAAGTGATCTATTGGACAATTTATTCATGGCTTAAAAAACATAAAATTATCGATTTGCCCAAAATAACATTTGAACCCAACCTTCCAACTTCAACTGCAACCCTTTCTAAAATCACAGCTCGTTTATCTACCCTACGTCACGATCCAATTCAAGTCCCAATCCAAATAGTTAATTGTGGGTCTAATGTAGTTCCTGCTGATTGGATTGGAAAAGTTTTTTCATCAGGTCAAGAGCTCCATTCTCACATAGATACTTTAGAATGGAGAAGAGGAAAAGCCCCAGTCACATTTTGTTGCATTTATTCAATGAGTCCTATTAATACAATCACAGTACAAGAAACTAAGTTAATAAAGTCAGACAATGATATAAAAATTATTTTGGAGCTTGACTCAAATTCACGGGCTACATTTCTCCCTAGGTTAGATCAAGTTACTACATCTCATTATGTACAAATTCAAGACTTGGGAGTATTTTTTAATCCTCAAGATCATTTTACACAAAATACAGATTTAAAAAAAATATCTGTGGGTTTGGCATCATCCACTTTACAAAAGTCTATTAGACATGGATCTTGTTCTGTTGATCAAGCTATTAGCTCAGCTTTAGAACTAGCTTATGCAAAACCATATAATCTTCCAGAACAACAATTTCTCAAAGTGTCTGGATCTAGACAACTTGTTTGGAGACTATTTATTACATGTATTGAAGATTTTAGATTTTATCAAGATCATCGGTACATTGGGTTACTCGATTTGTTAGCTCTAGCTTTAATCACAACTAAGGAACCTGAATATGTGCTGGCAGAACATCTTGTTACTAAGATAACTCAGTTAATTCAAGCTCTTTGTCTAGCAGATGCACCATCAGATTATGAGGAATGGAAGGGTTACACAGATCCAGGAACTGATAAAATTAATTTTGAACCAGCTAATGTGTGGCAAAAAACTATGTATTTGGCAGATAAATATATGGGTAAGATGTCAGGAGATGGAGTTATGATTAGAAAATATTGGACAGGACTTAACTCGCAGATTAAGCCACGTGAAATCAATCCCAACCCCTTAAAAACTGTATGTCCCAAATGCGCTCATGGATTAACCACACGATACACAGGTATTGATATTCATTCAACTCCATCAATTATTCTTCAGATGCAAGCGCTGTTCCCAGACAAGTTATCAACCCAACAAATATCTGGGTTAATATGGGATTTAAATTCCGCTTATTCAATAAGAAAACCACAGTTTATAACTGATCAACGTCAAACTAAATCTAATTTTGTCCAAGTGCTCAAGTTACTTCAACAGGATTACTGGGGAGAATATAATTCTAGTTTAACCAAGCCATCTGAGCTACATGAATCAACCTATCCTTATAATTCGACTATTAATCCAATCCCAATAAATGCCTATACTTCAAGAGTCTTATTTTTAAAAATCTTTGGTCGAATTCAACGAATTCCAGCAATTAAAGCAAAAGAGCGAGTTTTAGAAACTATTTATTCTGCACATACAAGCAATGGTAGTCACTTTGAAATAAAATATGCAGGTACAGATAGTTATTTGGCAGGAGAAGAATTTGATCGAGCACTTCATAGAGTTAAATTATATCTTTCAACCCATTTAGATACTATTCCAATCCCAGATTGTGTGAATGGGTACAAATGGGTATTTGATCCAAAATCAACCGCTTTAAAAATAGGTCTGGATCCTGTTACATTCCAGCCAATAATTTGGGATGGAAATAATAAAATTCAAGTTAAACCATTTGATGGATTGGATTTAGTGATTCAAGATCAAATTACTGAATACTCTAAACCAACATGTACAGATGCATATATCTTATCCAAGCTATTAGAACCTTGCATATCAAATCCAATTGAGCTTTTTAATGTATTGAAGTATGTACAGTCTACCAAATTAAGTAATTCTCGAGTTCTTGATATTAAAAATTTTATATTTGATATTCAACAAATTAACTTACTAACAAATATTTGGGTGAAGATTTCAACATCATTTGATGGTCTTGTTGGGTTAGGTTCAGTAACAAGATCTGGAGATGCAATGGATGTATCAATAGATTATATGAATGAAGGTAGGTTATCAAATATTTTTGTGGCACTAACATATTGTTATCCACAAGCAATCAAACAGACAGGTCAATTTAAATATAAAATAAATTTTAAATCAACCCAACCTATGCTCCAAGATATCAAGGCATTAATTCAACCTCGTGGATCACTAAATTTAACTAACTTAATCAAACCTGTTCTTAAATCAACTTTATGGTCTCATCAATCCCAAACAGTAGATTTTATTTTACAGGGGATTGTACAAGGTAAACGAGGATTTGGCGATGCATCAAATGTAGGTGCAGGGAAAACACTTACAGCTTTAGCTACTGTGCACAAGTTATTTGTTTGTCCTGAGCTAAGTAATCAAATAAAATCAAACTCAGTTCTAGTACTAGTTCCATCTCAAGCTTTATATACAACTTGGGAATCAGAAGCTTGCAAACACTTTGAAAAGCTTCACATTGTACTTCAAAATGCAAATGGCTCACTAACTACACCTTTGTCCAAATCTAAACTAAATATTGTAATTTCCACAATGGGACGCAATAGATCTCATCCAATTGATTCAGTCCATTGGCTCATGGTAATAATTGATGAATGTTTAACAGTTCAAAATAAAGAAGCAATACAAACAATGGAAGCATGGAAACAAGTCGTAAAATCACAGTTTGGTTGTATGTTACTTAGTGCAACATTTTTTAGAACAAGATTTGATAAACTTCTGTATATGTTAAAAATGTTACAATCAGGCTTACCTGAATCTAAGGAGTTTTTAGACACAGTGCTATGCGATAGCATCAAAGTGAATATCCCTGAGTCTAAAAGAGTATGGGAGACTAATTTATTCAAGTTTAAAGCACCAGATGCATTTTATTCTGGGTATGAAAAAATAAAATCAATGGGTTTACCACCTGACCAAACTCATGGAAAACTTTCAAACTATATTTACACACAAATTAACTATGTACAAATATTTAAAAAATATCTTGATCAAATTGTTAAATCAAGTCCCACATCTCGAGTTCTAATTTATGGAAAATCTAAAGAGGAGGTTGAACAAATTGCCAAACAAATTCCTAATGTAGGAATATATCCAGATTTAACTAAAACTCATGTAGTAGTAAGTTTGGCAAATGGAACCTATGGGCTAAATGATTTAGTTTGTTGTGATCAAATCCTATCCAGGCCACCAGAACCAGATAAACTCCCACAAATTAAAGGTAGGTTAGATCGTCCTGGTCAGACTGCGGAGACTCTAACTTATAACTATGTAATAATTGATTCAACTATAGAAAATGGAGATTATTTAAGACTAGAGCTCTGTAACAATTTTTATTCAAACCATATAATGCCATTGTCTGAGTATTATAAACTTACTTTGTAAAAAATTGTTTTTTTAATTTATTAGATTGATTTAATTAATAACTATATCAAACTAATCATGCTTAGACTAAACCGAACCATTAGACAATTTTCTTCTAGTGCTAAGATAATCACATCCCTTAAAGCCCAAGAATCAAAATTAAATCCTTTAGAACATGCTATTAAAATTATAATCAATACAATTGGTGCACCTTTAGGAATTGGTTATATTCAACAAAATTATGTGGTCCCATATTTTACATTTGGAAAATATGATGGATATGCAACCCCAGGGTTAACTTGGGTTCCACCTTTTTCAAAAAGATATGATGTATTTTGTGGTGATATTACATTATCTCACACAAATATGCATTTGACAGATTTAGCATCTAATCCAATTAGAGTTAGTTCATTTGTAATTTATAACATAACCAATCCAGTAAATCAAATAGTAAATTTAGATTCAACAGATTTATTATCAAATTGGATTGAGGGAATTATTAGAGATGAAATATCAAATTACTCTTATTTAGAACTAACAAGTTCATTACAAAAAGATCAAATAACATCCAAGCTAGTTGGAAAAATTAATTCAGATCCAAAGGCTGAATTTTATGGAATTGAAGTACAAAAGGCAGGCTTGTTAGAAATTAATTATGCGCCTGAAATTGCAGAAACTATGTTAGTCAAACAAAAGGCTAAAGCAACTATTGAAGCAAGAAAAGAGCTAGTAGATGCAACAATTAATCTAATTGAGGATATAAGTGAGAAGTTAGACTCTAAATTAACTCCTGGAGACAAATCCAAACTAATTACCTGTTTGACTGTATCAATGATAGGATCAGGTGCCCCAAACCAAGTAATTAGCCTAAACTAACCTACTAAAAAATGGACTTTTCAAGCAATTGAAAAAATTGAAAAAATTATTTTATACAAAAACCATATTTTTACTATATAACAAGTTGTACAAATACAAACAACTTGTTATTATTCTTAAATTGCACCATCTGCTTTTAAAGAATCTTTTGCCCAAAAATACTTTTCTATTGAATGGACTGTTATTGAACTTGGATACTGTTCTGCAATTATCTCTAATGGCGAATCTGTCTTATACTTGAATCGTTTTCCACCTTCAGATGCGACAACTGAGGCACCTGGGCTTGAATTAGACCTTGTGTTACCAGAACAATTAGTACCAAACCCAATATCTAAAAAAACAGTGGAGAACTTTTGGTTTGGCTCTGGTCTTAATACTCATAAAAGGCGTTGGGGTGCAAACAATTTGTGTACAACTAGTACAGATTGGTTTCCTGGGATGTTTATTGGTGACAAACTTCGTTTTACTGATGTGTGTGAAGGAATAATCCCCGGAAGAACACCGTTTGATCCAGATGGACCTATTATTTTTGGGTCTGAACCATGGGCTACTACTGTAATGGCTTTGGTCAGTGATCAAACAAAAGCTTACAAAGCATATTTGACTAAAGGACCAATGTGTCAAGTTGCGGTTGATGTGCTTCTCGTGGTTAGAATCAATGGGAAACTTTGGGTCAAGATTCTCAAACGAGGAACTGATCCAAATACTGTGGACAACCCAGGTGTTTTTATGTCTGGAGCTGGTGAACATTGTGAACCGGGAACAGGAAATCTAAAAGCCCAAGCATATGATGCAATTGCACAAGAGACAGGATTACATCCAGAGGATTGTGTTAAATCAACTTTCCATGTGCTTGGACAATTTAATTCTCCTGGACGTGATCCTAGGTACTGGACATTCAAAGCTTGGGATGAGGATACTGGATCTTGGGCTCAATTTGGTTATCCAAGATCAAGTTCAACCACGGTGAATCTAATATTTATTGACTATGGTAATTCTTTAGGAGAACCAAAGAAAACCGAACCAACTGATGGAATCGAAGTTGCACAGACTTTCTGGATGGGATTAGATGAGGCAATTGAATTAGAACCAGATGAGTTTTTCCTCAGAGAAAATCATCAGTATCTGGTGTTAGCTCGGGACTATATTGAATTAAATGGCCTTTAAGCTTTAATTTAAAAAATTGATTTATTTATCGATTAATTTATTTATTTACAAACAAATTATAAAATGTCCACATATATATCTGAAGATGATCTAACTATAAAAATAGGAAATAAAACTATTATTAATGGATCGAAAATAGTTTTAAATCAAAAGACAAAATATGGGTTAGTTGGACCAAATGGTTGTGGAAAATCAACTTTAATCAATTGGATTTGTCAAAAACTTGGATCTTTATCTATTCAACCATATGTTATAACTCAACATATTGAAATTGATAATGAGGATCAAACAGTTTATGATTATATGTTAAGAGCAAATCCTTCAATCTATTCAACAAATAAAAAGGTTGAAGAGCTAGAATCAAAAGAGGAAATGACAGATGAAGAACTTGATCAATACAATCAGCTAACTAGCTCTTTTGAATATAGTGAATATTCCGCATATGTAAGCGAAACAAAAAAAATCCTCAAAGGGTTGGGTATTGTAGATTATTTAAAACCCATTAAATTTTATTCAGGTGGATGGAGAATGCGTGTGACTATTGCACGCTCACTCATATCAAAACCCCCAATACTCATTATGGATGAACCAACAAATCACTTGGATTTGAATGCAGTAATTTGGTTATCAAACTATTTGGTTAGTTGGAAAAATACTTTATTAGTAGTAAGTCATCAAATTGATTTTATAAATACATTTGTAGATGTGATCTGGTATATTGGATCACCAGATTTTGGAGTACCAAAATTATACATAATAACAGGAGGATATTCTAATTTACAAAGAACATTATCAGACATATCAAAAGCAGCATCTAATGCATACGATAAATATGAATCAAGTTTAGAAAACTTCCGCAAGTCTAAAAAAGGAAAACAACCTCCAACCAAATTAATGATTGAAGAATTTATTGAAAAAAATAAAGTCCCAAGACCACCAAAGGATTATCAAGTTAAAATTAATTTTCCGGAGGTTAATTTTAGTGTTAACAAATCAGTAATAACATTAGAAGATGTTAGTTTTAGTTATGTGAAATCACAGCCTCTACTATCAAATATCAATCTATCAATTTGTTTAGATTCGCGGTATGTGATTGTGGGTGAAAATGGTGTTGGTAAAACCACAATATTTAAACTTTGTGAGGGGGTAATTGAACCAAGCGAAGGTACAGTAACAAAAGACTCACGTGTTCGAGTTGGATATTATAATCAGCAAGTTGCTGAAAGTTTACCACTGGATTTAACTCCAATTGAATATTTGCAAAGTCTAAAGCCTGGGTTATCTATAGAAAAGTGCAGGGCTTGTTTGAGTAAGGTTGGACTAAGAAAAATAGACTCGGTAGATCCATGTGGAATCAAAATAGCTGATTTGTCTGGAGGACAAAAGGCACGTGTTTCATTTTGTAGCTTGCAAATACAAGAACCCAATGTAATACTTTTGGATGAACCAACAAATCATCTTGACATTGAATCAATTGAAGGACTAATCCAAGGTATAAATGATTTTCAAGGTGCGATAATAATGATCACGCATGATGTCTATGTGATATCACAAATATCCAATATAGAAATATTAGAAGTGTGTGGTAAATCTCATTCAATAAATAAATTTCGTGGAGAAATTTCAGACTATGTTAACAAAGTTATAGCAGAACAAGACAATTAAAAAATTGATTTTTTTATTAATTTATTGTATATGTATAATCAATAAATTAATTATGAATCTATTTAATAAGTTAAATATCAAATCATTTACATCTCATCCCGGTGTTTTATTCACAGGAGATTTTTTAATTTTATGTGGAGAAATTTCATTTTATTCTGGTTTAATAATGGGTGCATTGGATGAATTTGCGAGTACATATTGCGGTCCAGAAAAATATTTATTACCAAGCTATTTAAAACCAGCTTCTTTTCTAATTGCTTGTTTTGATTCATTTGCAAAAATATTTTACTCTGGTGTAACCAATGGACTTATTGGGTTAACTTGGCCTGTATCAATTCCATTGATACAAACTTGGTACAGATACAAATCTATCAAGCCTATCCAAGAAGATAAAGACCAAGAGAAATAGTTCCAATTCCCAACCAAGTTTTCCAAGTATATGTTTCATTATAAAATGCAATACCCACAACAATAATAACCAAACTGGTAATTGCTTTAACTATTAACCCATTGGTAAGTGTGGGATTAGATGTTTTATCATGAGTTAATTTAAGAATAGTTCCAGCTACTGTTATAATAGATAGAGCAATAATTGATATTAACTGAGTCCATGTGAGAGAGTAGTACTTAACACAAATATCTTTAATAGATTTTTTAGACACAATAATATATCCGAGGAGTATCATCCCAATAATTATTGTATTTAGTAAAGCAAATTCAATCGCTTCAAGTGAATTAATCACGTGCTTTCTGCAATATGGTTTGACAGAATTCATAATCCCGGCTCCAACTAAATTAATATTCATTTATAAATATTTAGTAGAAAAAAATAAAATAAACAATAAAATTTTAATCTACCAATTTAACAACTTAAAAATTGCATCAACTAAGTTCATATTATTTTCAATTATTGCCTTAATTATTTCATGTATTTCAATGTCTAATGTTCGATTAATTTTACTACATTCCTCATTGATATAATTATGCACAAGTAAAATATCCGAACATGAAATTTCCCATTTCGATTTATAAATTTTATGACTAACATGATACGTGCGATTGATTAATTTATACTCATATTCATGTTCATGTTTTTTTTTAATACAAACTTGTCAACATACAGGACAGGTAAAATTAATTTCCAACCATTTGCTTATGCATTTGGTATGAAAATGATGTCCACAACTTACTCTACTTAATTTGCATGTTTTTCTAGTACTACAATTGCCAAGACAAATTACGCATAATGGTGTTTCTTTAACTTTAGCAAAAGTTGGATCAGAAAAATAATGTTCATAAAAATTATTAACATTATTTTTAAATTCATATTCTTTTCCAATAATTTCGAGAAAATTTGGTTCAGGAGTAAAAATTTCTTGAAATTCATATTTAAGAGATTTTGGTTCAGAACTTGGATATTCTTTGAATTCATATTGATTTGCAATAATCTCAAGAAAGTTTGGCTCAGTTGTTAGATATTCCATTGCATAAATTACTTTATTAAATATAAACAAACAATCAAGTAAATTTTATTTCAATTTTTATTAAGTAAAAAATAGTCCTTATTGACAATTTTTATTTACATAACCAATTCCATAATTGCATTAACTAAATCTAATTCATTTTCAACTAATGCTGTAATTACATCACCGATATGCAACTCTCTTTGATATTCTCTAGTATATGTATTATAAGCTTGGTCAAGTACTAAATTAACATCTCTCTCATCAATAGTCCATTTTCTTTCTTTATTGATTTTATGGTTAACATAATAAATATTATCAATTACTGTGTATTCATATTCACAACCAATAAATTTTTTTCTTATGCTTGTGTCCAATGAATATCTTGGTCTTTGTTGTGCACATCTTTTTCTACACAAAGGACAACATAAATTTTTTTCTAACCATTTGTTAATGCATTGACTATGAAAATGATGTCCACAACTTATATTACTTAGTTTGTCTAATTTCCTAGAATTGCAATCATTAAGACAAATAGAACATGTGGGATTTGATTTAATTTTATCAAAGTCAGGTTCAAGAAAATAATGTTGAAAAGAATATTTAACATTATTTTTAAATTCATATTGATTTCCAATAATCTCAAGAAAGTTTGGTTCAATTGTTAAATATTCCATTGCATAAATTAATTTATTTGATATATCCAAACAATCAAATGATTTTTTTTTCAATTTTTTAGACTCCAGTATATTTGGATGACCCTGTAGCATGTCTTAGAGTATAAATTGTTTTCTTTTTCCAATCTGTTCCTACAGCTTTTTCAGACATTATATAAATATCTCCTCCAGACAAATTTACTGATATTTTTTTTCCAACTGGATTACCTGATTTATACCATTGGTAGTATAATGGTAGATCAGCGCCTAGTCTTAATCCAACAACTTTGCGTCTTTCAGAATCTCCATGAAATCCAATTCCTGTTTTTGTTTTATCATAATAATAATTTGCCTCACCTTGTAGACCAAAAGCTTTTGCACCCACATATGTTCCAATTGAATCATGGATAGCCCTAGTAATGGGAATTGTATCCCATGCAACTATTCTACCTTTACCATTAGGATAATCTGGTTCAGAAGATTGATTTGAAAAACATAAATTCCATCGTGCATGTTTGTTTACAACTCTCCCATACATAAAAGCTTGTTTATCAACAGGCAGGTTTGCTAGTTCTGTAAACATTCCATCATAAGTTTTATCTGGTGCATGAGTTGCAAGTAGCTTTTGTATTCCTTTACGTACAACTAAAACATGCGCAGGTGGAAGTTCTAACTCTTCATTATCATCATCTTCGGCAAGTGAAGCTAAATCATACATAACACATTGCAAGCCTAAAGCCTCGAATTTTTGTTTTGCAGCTTTAAGATCTAACAAATTAAAACCTTGTCCTGGCCCAACCATTTGGCCAATTTGTTCCATTCCCACATGATTTTCGGCCATGTCACCCAAAGTAATCGTAATTACAGATTTAGTTTTATTCATTGATTAATTTATTATATTGGGATATCTTTAAACCAAAAAAATTGTAATTTCAACTTTTAAACCTTGAGCTCCAAGCTTTATCAAACAAATGGATTCAAAGACTCATGCTAATATTTTAATTCAAAATTTTTCTATTTATAATTCAAATCTCACAGCTCAATTATTTGAATATTCTAAAGATACATATGAGATTGAATGTGATAAATATTATGTTAATATAACAAATAAAATTTTAAAACAAGCTTATAAACATTTTAATTTTACAAATAATTCAAGAGATAGTTTTCAAGAAATAATAGTTGAAAAAAGATATTTTATTCCTCTGGCTATTTCAAAAGTAATCCAAATGTTAAATAATGACGATTTTAGAATCACGATATTTAATATGCCTGAGCGTGATTCTGAAAATGAGATTGATATTATAAAGAAAAGTGATAAATATTTTATAAACAAATCTTATTGTACTAATCATGAAATTTCTAAAACAAACTTAATTGAACTTTTGGAAACAATTAATAAATCAATAAATCAATAAATCAATAAATCAATAAATCAATAAATCAATAAATCAATAAATCAATAAATCAATTTAAATAAATATCAATATAATTAAATAAATGAAGGAACGTACACTAACAGAATCACATTATAATTATGCGAATAAATTTGTCAAGATTTTGGGATTTGATGATTTAGCAGATTATGGGAGACAAGTGGGATACACAGTACTCAAAGAATCTCAAGATAAAATTTGTATTGCACTAAATAAAACTTTGGATGTGTTCAAAGCTCTTTTTCCTCAGGATGGATTTAACTTGAGAAAAATTCATTACAAGTTTGAAAATATAGATCAAGTTTTAGGTTTTTTTAAAAAAGTAATGTCCTACTTGGGTATACCACATGAAACAATTCGGGTACGAGGTGCTTTCTATTTGCGTTTAATCCCACAAAAAACTAGTCTGTATAATGAGTATATATATAGGATGCAAGAAAAGCGTGAAATGCCGCTAAAAGTTACCCCAGAACCTAATTCAAATTTAGATGTTAAGCCAGAAGATTTATTACCAGAATCAGCAAGTTTTCACTTGAACTCCTACTTTGCAAGTCCCTGGGTATCCTCGACAATTGAACCTGATGAAAATATCAAAGATTTTTCCTTCAAGCAACTAGAGGAACCTGATGAAAATATCAAACATTTTTCCTTCAAGCAACTAGAGGAACCTGATGAAAATATTAGTTTCTCCGAGCAGTTAGCGATTCCTTTGAAAAAGATAGAATTAAAAGAAGACCAATACTTCACACCTACTGGACCACATGTTAGCTTTCCATTTGATGAGGCTAAATTTGGACCAGAAGCCATGTGCCCAATGGGCAACCCAGCATTATACTTTCAAAAAACAAAAAATGTTTCAACCAACTCAGCATTACATATCCGTTCCACTCCTCCTAATCCAAAAATGATTCCAAGCCCTTGGAAACCAGAAGCAAATTTGCCTTCTGGAAATCTAGAATATGATCAAAGTTTAAATTTAGTTGAAGATGATTTTGTGCCAAAGTCAAATCCTCTAAATGATTGTGTTCGATTTTCATATATTTTAAATTCAGAAGACAACTTCCCGCAACAAAAAAGTTGTTTGGTCGGATATAATATCAATCTTTCAAATTTTAAAAATTTTGGATATATAAGTTCAATTGAAATCTTTGGTATTGAAGGAACTAAAGAATGTGCATTAGAACCAGAAACTGAAATAGTTGCGTATGTTGCAGGTTCAGTTTTGCAAAAACAAATTGTTAAAGAAAAACCTATTGAATCTGGGTATGTATTTAATTTAGATTTTCCAAATTCACATTTTTATATTCATCATTTATTACAGCTTAAAATATCAAACACACGCTATAGCTTATTTAAAATAAATATTAAAGGTAAGAATTTTTTAAAAAAATATCCAACAAATAAATTTATAATTACAGATCACGATCCTAAATATTATAACCCATCAACAGGATATGAATGGCGAATTGCACATGGGATGTGTGGGTGCTCTGTGTCAAATGAAACTGATAAAATCGATTTTTCTAGTATATTTAAAAATTGGTTTGAAAATAATCTTGTAACAGAAGTTAAAGAAATTTATCCATATCCAAAACAAATCGAATTCAGTGGTCTTGAAGTTGCAAATAAAGATAATTTAAATACAGAATCTTTTTTAGGTTTAGCATTGCTCATATCATATCCAGATTACATCAAAACCCATTGTTCATTTGTTCTAATAAATTTACTTAAAAATTTTAAATTTGATTTTATTGAAACAGGTTCATTACCAAATACACATTCACTATATTATCCTATTGAAAGATACTGTGATGCAATAGCAAAAATAACAATCCCAGATAGTTTGAATTTAAACTACCAAGTTACAATGGGATTGTTTGATGGAACTGATCTAATCCCAGTTGGAAAATTTGATCATTCAAACAGATCAGTAAGACTTGAAAAATTTTATTATTTGATATCAAGACAATACAGAGATTCATTTTTAGTTGTCCAAGTTCCAAGTACAGAACTTTATCAATGGCTTCAAGTTAATTTAATATTTGGATCTGTGTTTTTAGATTCTCCAGAAAGAAGACATGTTGCACAAAATCCTGGATTTATTTGATTTGTTTGATTTGAAAAAGAAAAAATTGTTTAATCAAATGTATTGAATTTAATCTAATACTAAATTCAATGCATTTTGGTTTAACTAGACCACCAAAACCACCATTTGGATTTGATTATAACTTAAGTCCAAATTTAAGCCCTGGTATTGCTTATCCAAGTATTAATCCTAGGCAAGTTGGGATTGAATTTGAGAATCAAGTTCATCATATCATATCAAATCACTTGACAGTAACAAATATTTTAAGAGAGCGAGATATTATAAATCAATTTGGTCAAACATGTACTGCGATAGATCATATGTTTGATGATTTGTATACTAACACAAGATTTTGTATTCAGTCCAAATGGAAAAACTCAAAGGAATCACTTGATTACATCCATCATTTTATCAAATGTGTTGAAACTGTACAAAAATCAGCAACTTCAAATATCTTTAAAGTTCAAGGAATAATGTTATCCAAACAACCAATTACTGGGAAATCCGAAGCTGCATTTAGATATGAAAATTTATCAAACCCAAATATTAACTTTATTAATATACATTTGGATCAAAAAGAACAAGAATTAGATCAAGATTTAGCCCAAACACAATTAATAGATAAACTACTCGAGCACTTGCATTCTGCATATCAAATATGGACTTGGGAATTAGATGGTTCGATAATTATGAGATAAAAATTGATTTTTAATTTATTTAAATAAATGCTTATAAATTAAAATAACAATCGCAATGATATCAGCTAAAACTTTTTCTCAATGGTTAAAATCTAATTCAAAATATCTCCAAATTTATAAAAAGTTAGGTTCGCCAAGACCATTTGATGTTAGTTTACGTGACGGGTTACAAAGTTCAAAAGAACATATTGAAACTAAAGATAAGTTTGATCTATTTGTTAAATCTTGTGAGGACTTTAATCCTCAAGCAGTAGAAATAGGTTCATTAGTTTCTCCAAAAATTTTACCCATGTTGGCAGATTCAGCTGAACTATATAAAATGGCAAAACCAATTGCTCCTATGCCATTATATATGTTAGTTCCTTCTAGTTCTAAACTAGTTGATGTGGTTGAACTTGGTTGCACTCACATATCACTGATTACATCTGTGTCAGAAGAATTCCAACTAGCCAATACAAAAAAAACATTAGAACAAGTTAAGACTGATATTAAATATGTTAGTAGTAATTATCAAGGCGAAACAAAGTTATATATTAGTTGCATTGACACATGTCCATTAGCAGGACCAATTAACCACACACATATTTGTGATCAAATTCTTTGGTATTGGACTAATTGTAAAATTGGTAATCTATGTTTGTCAGATACAGTGGGTACTTTAACACCCAAATCATTTGTTTCAATTGTTGATCAGCTAAATCACCAAGGAGTCCCTTATGAATCATTAAGTTTACATTTGCATGTGAGGAATGAGTTAGATGTTATTGAAATTATGGGTTGTGCATTAGCCCGAGGAATAACAGGGTTTGATGTATCATATTTGGAAACAGGAGGATGCTCTGTAACTATGGGAAAATCTAAAACAAAACCTAATTTATCATATCCATTATATTACCAAGGGCTATCCAAATATATAGAATCAGTTAGGTAAAAATTGATTTTTTTATTCATTTGATTAATTAATTTAATTTATCAAATCAAAATGTCCAGTTCAATTATTGCCCGTGTGTCTAAACAATCAGGAATTGATACTAGTGAGTTGACAGTACTAGATAAAAATCTTAATCTAAAATCCAACCAATCTACAAATATAGTTTTTGGCCCATTAAGTTCATGTTATATAACATACCATGATATTGTGATCACTCCATCAACCCCTGAATCTTTTGTAACTATTAAAGTAAATCTAGACAGTTTTAGGACTGAATTTACTACTAATCAACCAATCAGTATTGTACAAAGAGCTTGTGAACCTTATCCATCATTTGAGCTAAAACTTAATTCAGTTACAATGCATAAGAAAAAATATTTTTATGAGGGAGTTATATCTGTGTCTGGTGGTGCATGTGAAATTGTTAAGGTTGATCAAATGCTTGTTGATCACTGATTAAATTAACATAAATACATACTTAAAGTTTCTTTTATATATTTATTTAGTTAAAAAACTAAATAAATGGATGAACTTAAACCTCCTTCGGAAGAACAAATAAACATATCTAATGCACTAGCAACATCTAATATTATAGTGGATGCAGTTGCTGGTTCGGGGAAAACAACTACAGTACTTCATCTAGCTCGTACATATTTGTATGAATCTATTCTTTTGTTAACTTATAACAAAAAGTTAAGGTTAGAAACAAAGGCACGAGTTAATGCATTAGGTTTAACAAATGTGGATGTGCATAATTATCATTCATGGGCAGTCAAATACTATGATCATTCTGCACACACAGACACTGCACTAAAAAAACATATGGTTAAACCTTCAAAGCACCCATATTCATATAGTGTGATAATAATTGATGAAGCCCAAGATATGACACCTTTGTACTACAAGTTAGTTTGTAAAGTGTTAAAAGAGAATTTATCAAGTCCAAAAATTGTTGTACTTGGTGATAAATATCAGAGCATATATGATTTTAATAAAGCTGATAGTAGATTTATTGTGCATGCTGATAAACTTTTTAGTTTTGCTAACACATACCCTTGGACAAGGCTAAAACTTGGACAAACTTTTAGAGTACCTGATAAAATTACTAATTTTTTAAATACTTGTGTGCTAAGATCTGATAGGCTAACACCTTTTAGAAAATCTGAGTACAAACCAACATATTTGTATTGTGATGCATATGGATCACGAGCATACACAGAAATTAAATCACTATTAGCAGAAGGATATGCATTTTCAGATATTTTTGTGTTAGCCCCTTCAGTCCGTAGTGATAAATCACCAATCAAAGTGCTAGCAAATGCATTATCACATTCAGGAATACCAATTTATGTGCCTGTGTCAGATGATGAGAAGCTAGATGAACAGGTAATGGATGGGAAAATAGTATTTTCTTCATTTCATCAAGTAAAAGGGTTGGAGCGAAAAGTAATTTTAGTTTATTCATTTGATAATGGTTATTTTATGTATTTTAATAAAACAGATTCCCCATACAAATGTTCTAATACTTTATATGTGGCCACTACTAGATCACTAGAACGACTTGTACTAATTCATCATTATGAATCAAAACCACTCCAGTTCATACCACTAGACAAACTAGCACAAACAGCTACAATAGAAACACTTAGTCAAGCTCGGACAAAAAAATCTTTAGGACTTCACCTACTAAATCAATTTAGACATTTGGATCCAAATACTAAACTTACCGACAAACCCCCAGGTTCTGATCGGACAGTACTAGAACTACTTGTTGCATTATGTGCAGATGATAAAAGAATTCCAATCAAAGAAATATCAGTAACTGATTTGTGTAAAAATGTACCTCATGATGTGATAGAACAAGCGCTGAGTTACTTAACAATTCGAACAATAACCAAACCATCTAAAGCTGCGACAATCAAGTTACCACTAAAATCAAAACAAGATGGTTTATTTGAATCAATAAGTGAAATAACAGGAATTGCAATTCCTGCGTATTTTGAACTTATTAATACAAATTCAATGCAAATCTATCGAACTTTAAAATTAGAACATCAAACTAGTCCTAATACAGACCCATTTGATGAATACGATTGTTCTGATGATTCAGATGATCAGGTTCAACTATCAAGAACAAAAGTTAAATCAAGAATGGATTGGGTTGTAGATCTAGATTTAAAACAAATTAATACTAGCTCACTACTCGAACTTGCAAATATTTATAATTGCTGGACCAACAAATTAGTTCATAAAGTAAATCAAATAAAATCATATGATTGGTTAGATGATGATAGTCTAGTCAAATGTATTGGTCGTCTCACAGAATTAATTAGTCCTGAATCAAAATTTGAAACTAAAATAGCACTTAAAGGTCCCAAAGAGTTATACTCTCGAATGGTTACTGGGTGGATAGATTGTATTGATCCAAATGAAAAAAATATTTGGGAATTTAAATGTGTGGGAGAACTTGATTCTAAACATATTTTACAAACAGCTATATATATGTATTTGTACTATAAGAAAATGTGTATAGTCCCACATGCAAAATCATTTGTCCATATTCAATTAGAACAATCTAGAACTAGAATTAAATCAATGATTAAACAAATAAATGAGTTAGATGTGTTAAATTATTCAACTCATTTACCTGACACAGATATTAAATCAGGGAACAAATATATACTTGCAAAATTAAATGAACAACTAGATGCAATAAATGAAAAAATTGATATCCATATAGATACTGGATATAGCTTTTATTTGTATAATATTTTAACAACAGCCCATATAAAAATTTCTGCTCATATGGAAGATTTAGTCCAGATGATGGATGGGTTAATGTATTATAAATTTTATTCAGGAACAATTAAAATCCCAGATGCAGATTTTTTAAAAGCTTGTTCAGATGCACGGGCTTCGCTTGACAAATAAAAAATTGATTTATTGGATTAATTGATTTAAATTAATCCAATAGTTTAATTAACTAAAATACAAATGCTTGATTCCTGTGTTGTGTATATAATAAATAATCAGACTGAGTCTTTTTTTTCATTTGTTTCTGAAATATTTAATCAAAGACCAAGTTCTAATACTATTATTTTAGAACTTGGATCTCAAATGATAGAATTAACTGATATGACCAAATATGAAACAAAGGATTACAAACTAGGACTAACAAAAAAATATAACAAATTAATACCATTATATTTGGATTTTAAAGCCATCCCAAGCATTAACTCAATATATTTTTTGTTAGATAAACCAGAATTTAACTCCGATCCATATACATGTGAGTATGCTGATTCTAATTCAAACCCAATGTTTACAATTAAAGAAGTTAAAACAAATAAATCCCATAGCAAATATCAAGTTAGCTGGAATGAAAAAATTATTGAAAGGGATTTGTTGATTTATTTACTCGAATGGATATTTGTTAAAAACTAAAAGGCTATTTCCCTTGTGGATGTTTGTAAAAACAAACCTGCCTTTGCAGGGAAAAATTGATTTATTTGATTGATTGAATTGCATTTAATTTATCTAAACAAACCTCTATGCACCTATAAATTTAATGCTTAACTACTGTGATATTTATATATTGGATAATTTAGATAATGGGAAAACTGGTGTTTCATTTGTTTCTGAAATTTTTAATTTAAATTCATTTGGAACTATAACATTAGAATTAAATAACAACATTATGGAGTTAATAATGGCTAAATGGCCAAATGAAAATTTTAAACTTGATATTATAAAAAACTTTATTAATTCAATCCCTATGTATTTAAATTGCAGAGCCATATCTGGTAAAAAAACAATCTATTTTTTAACAGACAAAATAACAGATTATAATGATTTATATATTTGTAATTATACTGGATCGAGTATAATTAGTCAAAAAATTATAATTAAAGAAATTGAAACAAATGCAGAATTTATAAAATATCAAATTGGTTGGGATGGGAAAATTATTGAACAAAATCTACTTATTCATTTGCTTGAATGGATACTTGTTAAAAATGAAAAAATTGCTTTATTTGATTGATTGAATTGCATTTAATTTATTTAATTTATTAAACTGTTTATGGAACAAAAAGTTTTACTTACAACAGCTATTTCTTACACAAATGGTAGTCCTCATATTGGTCATTTGTATGAGTCCGTGTTAGCAGATTTTTTAAAGCGGGTTTACCAAATCCAAGGGTCTGAAGTTAAATTACTCACCGGAACTGATGAACACGGAAAAAAAATACAAGGATCAGCCCAAGCTCAAGGATTGAAACCGATTGAGCTGTGTGACAAATATGTTCAAGAATTTATTTCAATGAATAAAAGAGTACAGATGAGATGGGACCATTGGGTTAGGACAACTGATCCAGCCCATAAAGAGCTAGTTGCACAAGCAATTGATTCAGCATCCAAGTCTGAAGATATCTACAAATCAACATATAAAGGTTGGTATTGTGTAAAAGAGGAATGTTTTATAACTGAATCCAATGCTGCATTGACTAACTATTTGAATCCTCAAACATCACAACCTTATGAACTAGTTGAAGAACCAAGTTATATGTTCAAGTTAAAATCTAAACCAAACCTACTAAACAAAACACAACCACAGGTCTTGATCAATGGACTGCTAACCCAGTATGATCCAAATACAATTGAAGACCTAAGTATTACTAGAACGAGTTTTAGTTGGGGTATCCCGTATCCATCAGATCCATCACATGTTATATATGTGTGGTTTGATGCATTGCTAAATTATGTGACAGGAGAAAAAATACTATTCCCTGAGAGCTTTGGATCAAGTGATCTCACCCGAATCCATTTGATAGGTAAAGATATTGTTTGGTTTCATTCAATAATATATCCGGGAATATTGGAATCAATATCCCATCCACTCCCAGATAGAATACTAGTTCATGGTTTTGTGTTAGATTTATCAGGAAAAAAAATGTCCAAATCAATTGGCAATGTTATTGAACCAAATGAACTATTTGCTGAGTTCCCAGTAGAAGCAATTAGATTTTATCTAATTAATGAAACTGTATTTGGTTCAGATATTTTGTTTTCAAAAGAGAACTTGGTTTCAACATATAACAATGTTCTACTTAAAAACTTTGGAAATTTATTCCAAAGATTGTATAATTTACTCAGACCAGTTCAAGATGAATTAAATAAATGGTTTGATGTTAATCAAGATTTGGTTGCTAAATATAAAGGTTTAGCCGTTGAAAAACTAAATGGTTTTGTTTCAAGTTTAGACTTTACAGAATATAGAACAAATTTATTTGCAGAACTTGATTACTGTAACAAAGAACTAACAGAAAAGAAACCATGGACCTTGAAAGGAATTCCCTCAGAATTCCTTCAAGCTGCGCAAGGGACTTGTACAACAGACACATCAATACCTATTTATGGATTAATCTGTATCAAATTTAACATAGCTTGTGGGTTGCTTTACCCTATCATTCCAGAAAAAATTTCTAACTTGATTAAATTAATTGGTTGGGATATCCCAGATATATATTTATCAAACCCGATTATTAATGGGATATGTTTTACATCAGAAGAAAAGAAAGTAATTGCTTTTGCTAGAATAGAAAAATAATATTAAGTTAATAATTTTTGTTGTTTTTCTATATTTTTTTTATTTGATTCAACTAACTCCCTATAATCATATGTCATATCTGAAATCATATCCAAACACTTCTTTTTTACTTTTTCATTTTCATATTCTTTTATTTGTTCTTTTAACTTCTTTTCTTTTTTTGCATCTAATTTAACACCTGCACCATCTAACATCATTTTAGCAAAAAATAAGTGATTCATTCCACGATCATATAACAGTTCTATTATTTTACTTTTGTCTTTAGTTTGCCATCTACAGATAAAATCATCATCATAATCAAATAGTTGAACTCGGTTGTCTCTTCTATTAGTATTTAATATATTTAAACGTTCTGGTTTATCAGGATTAAAATGATGTTCTTTTATGAACTGTTTAATAGCCTGAGCAGGATTAGATGCATATTCTAAATATTTTTCTGTAGATACTTTATATCCTGTTTCTCTAAATGGTAAAAGGTCAACTACTTTTTTTAAATCTTCAGTAGAGTTAGCATTTACATTAATATTAATTTGAGTTCCAATATTTTGAGTATTATTTGCTGTATTAGATACATTAGACACATTAGATGTATTCCCCACATTAGAAATATTATTAACTAAATTAGAATTAGGTTGTATATTAACTTTATTTTCACAAACATTGTTTTTGACATGATATTGATATCCTTTTTTTTGTTCAAATACTTTGTTGCATTTTTCACATTTATATTCTTTAATTTTATGACAAACTTTCTTGTCAAGATGATATTTTAAATTTTTAAATTCTGTAAATATTTTTTTACAATTATTACATGCAAAATTTCTTTTCTTATTTATTTGTCCTGTATATAGATTTAATTCTTCATTAAATTTGTGAATATTATATTTTATATTACAGTTAATAACCATATTTTTAATAAATGATAAACATTCATTTTTATTAATTCCATGAGTTGAATTACAAATGATACAATTATACATATATAAAATTATTATTAATATAAGTTTATATATTTTTTTCCATTTTTTCGCAATTTGACAAAAAATGGAAAAATATTTTTCCCTATTTTTAGCAAATAAACTAACTTACTTAGATATATATATCTAATATTTTTAATAATTTTTTATAAATTAATCTGTAATTAAGATATAATAAATTATTATTTTTTTGGAAAAAATTTCGCAAATTAATGTTTTTGGTCTTAAAATACAAGCAAAATATTATAAAAAAGATTAATATTTAAATTATAAATAAAAAATAAAAGTTTTTTCTGTAATAGTCTAGTTGCGAAAAAATGGAAAGCAAAAATTTTGCGGGAGAGAGAGATTTTTTTAGGGGGGTAGGAAAATTTCCTCAGTTTAAAAAAATCTCAGGAAAAATAAAAAATTATAGTTCAGATCATAAAACATTTTTCAGTCTGTTAGTTATGGAACAAATTAAAAAATTGATTTATTAAATTATTGGATTTATTGAACTAATTAATCAATAAATTAATTAATCAAATGTTAAATCTATCAAACAAATACATTAACTTGAACACCAATTCATTAGTTGAAGACATTGGAACTAAGATGTTTACTTTTGGGATAATTTGTGGATTAAGTACAGGAATTGCAGAAACAATTGTAGATGCTCGGAGGAAATTAATCCCACAAGAAAAACTTACAAATAAAAATTTTGAACCAATTATAAACTATTTTAATGTTATGCAGTACATGTTAAAAAAAATAATTTTTAATGGATTAATTGGATCAATTTTCCCCATATCAATACCTTTGATTAGATATTTGTATAAAGAGAAATGAAAAATTGAATTATTAAATTATTAAATCTAACAAGTAAATTATTTTAATAATATGGAACAAACTAATACATCATTTGATTTATATCAAACAGTAACACTATTAATAGTTGAATTAGTATGTAATGATAATATAAAACATTCTAATAGTTATAAAATAGATAAAGGGAGGTTTTATAATCAAGTGATTGAAAATTTATCGTTTGACAAAACAATTAGAAGTTTTGTAAAAACATTAAATCAAGATGAAGAAAATATTATAATTGATCATTTTAGTTTATATGGTATATATAATTGTGAAATAGATGAAATTTATAGGTTTATACAAACAAGTAATTTTAAGCTTAAAGACAAAAAAATAAATACAAATGTTGTTTTTAATCCCAACTATAAAAAAATAGTTCAGATTGTTATTTGGATTATACTTGAAATTTCATGTAAAAATACATTTGAGTATACTGACTGTACTTTTGATATCTACAAGAGCAGAAAACCGAATCCTTTTGTAGATATAGCCATTAAATCCCATTCTATTGATTATGCAATAAATGAATTTGCAAAAACATTATATTTAGATAAAAAATTTATCAAGTTATGCCAACTATATGAAACTAAATTAACTGATCGATTTGAGAAAGATGAGTTTATAGAATCTAAAATAGTAACTACAATCATCACACATTTTGGACTTAATCAAGTGTTCAATTTAAAAAAAGAGTTTTATGATTTAGTTCATAACAAAATTATCCAAGTGTTATTTACAGATTAAAAAATTGATTTATTTATTGACTGAGTATAACAATTATATTTTATATATTAACTATGGAATATCCTTATTCATTTGAAACAAATTGCACCTATTTACAACTGGTTGAAACAACAAACTTGTTAAATCCCCATGATGTTGATAAAACTCAAGAAATTAAAATTATGTGTAGGGTTATACTAAAAAGAACTTCAGGTCCCAAGCTATACTTTTTTACTGTTAATGTTCTAGGAGAAAATCTCCATGAATCCCCATTCCAAATTGTCGTACATAATTCATTAGCTTCTGATGAGTCACTTGGAGTATCTAAAAAAATTACTTTGGGTGATGTGATTGGTATTACCGGTCATCCTGGTAAGACTAAAATTGGAGAACCCAGTGTATTTGCCGCAGAAGTACAACGTTTAGCCCCATGTTTACATGATTTGCCTAAAGAACAATATGCTCCTACAGATTTTGATTGTAGATTTAGACAAAGATATTTAGATTTAATTATGAATCCTAAATCTAGATATAATTTAATCACAAGATCCCAAGTAATTGGATTTTTTAGAAACTTTCTGAATTCACTGGGTTATTTGGAAGTGGAAACTCCTATTCTAAATATGAGTTATGGGGGTGCGAATGCAAAACCTTTTATTACACATCATAATGATTATAATAGAGATATGTACATGAGAATTGCACCAGAACTGTATCTCAAACAACTAGTTATTGGTGGGTTAAATAAAATTTATGAAATTGGTAAACAGTTTAGGAATGAATCTGTCGATCAAACTCATAATCCCGAATTTACTTCTATTGAAATTTACTCTTCGCCAGCAGACTATACTCAGATGTTTGAATTATGTGAAAAAATAATTTGCGAGACTGTACAATTAATTTCTGGGAAGAGTACAATATTTTACAAAGGAGTTTTGTTAGATTTTTCTGGAGGATTTAAGCGAATTGATTTGTTAGATGAGTTGACTGCTAAACTGGGTTTCGATTTTAATTCATTGGATTATTTTGATACCAAAGTTACTACAACCAAGCTAATGGATTTGCTTAAATCTAAAGATCTGGTTTGTCCCCCACCTCAAACAATCCCACGAATGTTAGATTTTTTATGCGGGGAATTTATTGAATGTGAATGTGTTCAACCTACTTTTATTTGTAATCATCCGAGAATAATGTCACCATTAGCAAAACCACATAGAACTCAACCATGGAAAACTGAAAGATTTGAGCTATTTATTTTGGAAAAAGAATATGCAAATGCTTATACAGAATTAAATGATCCTGTTATTCAAAAAGATGCATTTGCAGCTCAGAACCGAGATAAAAACTCAGGAGATTCAGAAGCTCAACCACCTGATATGGATTTTGTTAAAGCTTTGGAATATGGATTACCTCCAACTGGAGGACTGGGTATTGGAATAGATCGGCTAGTTATGTTAGTAACTAATGAGAATTCAATTCGTGAAATAATAAGTTTTCCAACAATGAAATAAATTAATTTAAAAAATTGAATAATTTGATTTGTTGGATTAACAAATTAAACCAATCGACTAATAAAAAATGATCGGAGAATTAGAAACAATTTTATCTAGACAAACTAATAGAATTCAATGGGATGAATATTTTATGTCTATTGCATTAATAGCATCATCAAGATCATCATGTTCTAAACTACATGTAGGATCTGTAATAGTCAAAGACAATAGAATTGTTGCAATGGGCTATAATGGTCATATTGCAGGAGCTATCCATAACTCCCATGAAAGAGATGGACATGAAATGTCAACAATTCATAGTGAAATGAATGCAATTGCAGATTGTGCTAAACGTGGAGTTAGTTTGTCTGGAGGTACAATTTATGTGACACATTATCCTTGTATCAACTGTTTCAAATCAATTGCATCATGTGGAGTCAAAGAAATATGTTATTTACATGACTACAAGAATGATCCATTGGTAGCTGTTTTAGCTGGTGATTCTGGTGTTTTAATAAGAAAATATTGAATATTAGAGTCTATATAAGGGATAGAGTATAGTAATTTAATCAGTAAAATACAAACTGATTAAAATATATGTTTAAGTATTGTTTCAGCACATACGAATAACAAAATTTTTTTGCAACCCACCTTAAAACAGTTAAATAAACAATTTTGCTCGTTAATTGATGGTGGAGATTTAGAGCAAATAAAAAAATTTTATTATAAAAATAGACACATTAATGTTTCTTATGCTCAAGAATATGCATTTAGGCATGCATGTAATAATGGAAACATAGAACTAGCCAAATGGTTAATTAGAATCAAGCCATTAATTAATGTAAAAATTTATAATAATCATATATTTGTATATGCATGTGTTAATGGTAATTTAGAAATTGCCCAATGGTTACTCACATTAAACTACTCGATTGATGTTTCTGCAAATAATGAACAAGCATTTCGTTATGCATGTGCACATGGTCAGACAGAAGTTGTCAAATGGTTACTAACACTTAAAACACCAATTAAGATTTCTGCACTTTCAGATGGTGCATTTAGATATGCATGTCAATTCAATAGATTAGATATAGTTAGTATTTTAGTTCAAATTGAACCAAGATATAAAATTCAAATTATTGACGGAAAAATTACACGTTATGTAATTCTTAATAATATTAATGACTTGTTTAAATTTACAGATGATGAAATTTGTCCAATATGTTATGAAAATAATGTTGATATACAAACAAATTGTTCTCATATTTTTTGTAAAGACTGTATTGGTGAGGTTTGTAAAAGAAATTCCAAATGTCCAATATGTAGAAGCGAATTACTAAATATACATCATTTGCGAAGTATATATTATATTGTATAAAAATATTGATTTTTTTATTATTTGGTTGAGTTTATTTAATTAATTAATCAAACTATGTTTAACCCATCAGCACCACCACTTGAAAAAATAATATATAATTCTAATCCTATTGTTATAACAAATGCATATCCTGTTGAACTAAACCAATTAAATCAAACATCTCAAAGCCAATCATTATTATCTTCACAAGAGCGTATGGGACAATATGGTGAGATAGTTGAAAAATATTCAATAAGTAATTTTTTTGCATTAAAACTCAGACAGTTAGAAAAATATGATATTGCGGTGATTTGTGATGATTCTGGATCAATGGGAACTCCAGTAATCAATCCATCATCACCTTTTGAACCAACCGAATCTAGATGGTCAGAGGCTCAACGATCATTAAGAATAATAGTAGATATTGCATCTTTATTTGACTCAGATGGAATTGATATATATTATTTGAATAGACCACCAATTAAAAATATTACGAGATCCGAAATACTTGATTCTGATCGTAATTTCTTACGAGGGCCATCTGGTTCAACCCCATTAGGTAGAGTATTAAAACAAGTTTTAGAAGATAAAGCTCAAGTTATTCAAGAAAAACCTCTACTTTTAATTATTTTTACGGATGGAGTTCCGGATAATTTAAATGAATTTGTTAGTACTTTAAAAACAAGATCTCCAATTGATAGAATTTTTGTTAATATAGTTGCATGTACAGATGATCTCGCCGCAATTGGTTATTTGGATGGACTAGATAAAAAAATTAAATTTTTAGATGTGTGTGATGATTTTTATTCGGAGAAAAGACAGATTCAAAAAATTCAGGGTTCTGGATTTGATTTTACATTTGGGGATTATATAGTTAAAATATTATTAGGACCAATTGATCCATCAATAGATCAATTAGACGAAAAAAGATCAAGTATATCTAATAAAAAATCAAGTTGTTCAATTAGTTAAAAAATTGATAAAAAAATCTTTTGGTTTAAAAGTTATTTTATTGTAAAAACATGGATTTATTAAATGAATTTTCAAATGTGCCAAAATCAGTTTTAGATAAAATGAATAGAAATTTGTATAAAATTTCCAATCATCCTCTTGAAATTCTAAAAAAAAAGATTATTGGATACTTTAATTCAAAAATTGACAATTTGACATACTATGAAGATTTGGAAAAAGTTGTTACAATTCAAGATAATTTTGATAATTTATTAATACCAAAAACTCATGTTTCAAGATCTAAATCAGATACATATTATGTAAATGAAACACATGTGTTGCGAACACATACAACAGCACATCAAACGCAATTATTTAGATCAGGCGTAAACAATTTTTTAGTTTGTGGAGATGTATATCGTCGAGATGAAGTAGATTCTTGTCATTATAATATTTTTCATCAAATGGAAGGTGCTGCATTATTTGATTCAAATGAACAAATCGATTTAGAAAAAAAACTGGTGGAATTAATGTCTGGACTTTGTGAATGTTTATTTCCAGGATGTGAATATCGTGTTAAACCAGATTATTTTCCATTTACAAATCCATCATTTGAGATTGAAGTTAATTATAATGGCAAATGGTTAGAAATACTTGGTTGTGGAGTAATTCAGCCTGAAATTTTAAAGTCTTGCAACAAGTCTTGCAAAGGAATTGCATGGGGTTTAGGACTAGAAAGATTAGGAATGATTTTGTTTGATATCCCTGATATAAGATATTTTTGGATGGATGACAGTAAGTTTTTAGAACAATTTAAGTCTGGACAAATAACAAAATTTATTCCTTTTAGTCCACTTGATCCAATTGCAAAAGATGTGTCATTTTTTGTAAATAATGAGGATATTGATGAAAATGGTAATTGGATAAGATTAAACCAATTTTACGAAGAGATAAGAAATTTATCTGATGACTGGATTGGTGACATAAAATGTATTGATAAATTTTATAATAAAAAAATAAGCCAACATTCATTTTGTTTCAAAATGACGTATTCGCCAAAAAATTATAAAATAACAAATCCTGCAGAGTTCAATTCTTTGGTAAATAAATTACAAACAGACATGGTTAATAGTTTGAGAACTTGCAAATGGATAAAAATTAGAGGTTAAGACCTAATATATAATAGAAAACTTTGTACATATTCATAAGCAAAGCCATTTACTTTATAAAAATCATTTAATGAATCTATATACTCATTGTAAACATTTTTGTTCCAAGCATCATATGATAGAATATTATTTGAATCATAAATATAATACTTAGATCCACATATTAACCCAGAAACCACATGAGAACTGTTTAATTCTGGTAAGTAAAACACTATTGTCATTGCATTTAGTTTATATTCTGTGTCTTCAATATAAATTATCTCAGGTATATTTTTAACTAATGAATTAAATGTTGGGATAATTAATATTTTTGGTGGGGATGATGGATTAAAATTTTTAAATAAATTAAAGTGATCATTTTTAAGTGTTAGTTCAGACCATTTGATAGTAATCAACTCATTTTCTTCTATCATTTTTTGTACAATTGAATATGTTTTTTCTCTTAAATCGAATAAATTATTTTGACTACTTTCAAGTTTAAGAAAATGATCTTTAGTTGTATCATCAAACTTATTTCTTAATTCTTCATATTCATCATATTCTTTTTTAATTTGTTGTCTAGTAGAATAATTTAATTCCCAAAAATTAAATAAAACAAAATAATCTTGCATATCTTCAAGAATTAGTCCTAATATAACTCCAATTACTCGAGCTTCATTATAACCATCTCCATACTCAACTCCAAAATTATTTTCTAACCAAAAGTTTTCATTTCCATACTCATGTAGACTTTTAATTTTTGCACCAATCACAAGTATAAAATTTTCATCAAGTGTTAGTGCTTTTTTCTTTTGAATTAGCAATAGCCTAACCATTGACCATAAACTCACTTTGAGTGGAAGATCTTTTGCAGCAAGATGTGAAAACTCGTTTATTTGTTCAACCTGTGCAATTAAATCTTTGGGCAAAATTTTGTATCTTTGTACTAACATATCTACAATTGGTTGGGTTAAAAATATTATATTTAAAACTGTATTTAACCAACATGTTCCTGAACTTTGTGATAATCTTCCATATGCACATGGAGGAATTGAAAAATAATATTTAAACCACCATGTTTGTTCTGAATCAGTTTCATTATTTGTTTCCATAATTCTAAAAATAAAAATTTGTTTAAATGATGAACTCCCACCATTTTGATGATGAATCAAATCAATATATTTTTCCCCTTTAACTTTTATTAAAGTGTAACAGGATTCTGGAGGCTTGGCTGGATCAAAAACCACACTTATACTTTTATTTATATACTGAAGTGCATGTGCGATGCTATTATCACAAATACTAATAGCTTTGTCAAATGGAAAAATATTTAACACTTTTTTAAAGATTGGTAAATAAAATAGAGTTTTATGGGCAGAAGTTGTTTTATTATAAATTGTTAGATTTAAATATATTTTACCTTCATCTTTTAAACTCAAAAATAATTTCCCAGCCATCGCATAATCAATAACCTCCAAATCTTCCAAATAGATTAAAGTGGGTATAGATGTGTCTAAATTTCTCATGCATTTTTCAAATGTTTCTAAAGACCACGAGTTCTGTTCAATCAAAGGATTAGGATTTAGCTTTGTTTTTCCAAAATAGTATATTTTATACTCTTGCATATATTATACTTCCGATAATATTTTTTAAATGTTAATTAAAAAAATTGATTTATTTGTCAGTTGGATTTGATTGAATTAATTAATCAACCCAGACAAATGAGTGCAAAAAAACTTATCAAAGATTTACTTGAAAAGCTTAAATTAACAGAAGATCCAAATGAAATTGAAGATTTAGAAGACCAAATTCTAAGATTGGCTGAACAAGATGAAATGATTGATAATATGACTAAATTAGATCCTATCCCACCAACTAACTCATTTGTAAGTGCTTTAGATGACCAAACTCAAAATCAGGAAACCAGTGTAGAATTAGAACCAGAAGAAAAAGTTAGATTAGAAAGAGAGACACAGAAACATGCAAAAGAAGAAAAATACATCACAGAATCTAAATTAGAGTCAAAAGAAGAAGAACTACTTAGAACTCAAATGTTAAATCAAGCATTAGCATCAAATGATGAGTATGCTTACAGAAAAGAACGTAGATCAACAGGTGCTAAAAACAAAAATAAAAAGAAACAACACAAATAATTGAATAATTTTTTTATTAGGATTAAATTTATAAATCCAAACTAATTTAATGCAAAACTATATTTCTACTTTGGACAATGTTAAAGATAAGTTGGCAGAATATGGTGTTGCAATGATACCAAATGTTCTTACACCACAAGAATGTGAAAACATGAAATCTGGTGCATGGGATTGGTTAGAGTATGTTACTTCTGATTGCCCTATCCCAATGAATCGAGCTGTCCCTTCCACATGGAAAACATTTAAAGAGTTATATCCAAAACATTCAATGTTAGTTCAACAATGGGGCATTGGACATGCTCAGTTTATCTGGGATGTGCGAACCAAACCAGCGGTTTTACAAGTATTTGAAAGAATTTGGAATACTCAAGCAAACAATCTACTTGTGAGTTTTGATGGAGCATCATTTCATTTCCCTCCTGAACAAACTGGCTTTGGTTGGGTTCCAAATGATCCTAATAAAACCTGGTTACATTCTGATCAAAGTTATCAAAGAAATGGATTTGAATGTGTACAAAGTTGGATCAATGCATATGACACAAATCCAGGTGATGCAACACTAACTATTTTAGAGGGTTCACATCGATTTCATCAAGAATTTGCTGAATATCATGCAGTTGAATCAACTGATGATTGGTACATGTTGAACCAAGAACAAATTGAATGGTATATTGAAAAGGGTTGTGTTAAAAGAAATATCACATGCCCAGCAGGCACATTGGTTTTATGGGATTCTCGAACAATTCATTGTGGGAAAGAACCTGATAGAACAAGACCACAACAAAATTTTAGATGTGTTGCATATCTTTGCTATACTCCAAGATCTAAAGCAACTCCTAAACTATTAGAAAAAAAAATCTCAGCATTTGAAAATTTAAGAACAACCTCACATTGGCCACATAAACCCAAACTTTTCCCACTCAAACCCCACACATATGGCAAACCTCTTGCTCCTATTAAACAAACACCCCCTCCTGTGCTTGAAGCTCAAGGACTAAGACTTGGAGGGCTGTGAAAAAATTGATTTTTTTATTTATTAGATATTAATTTAATACTAGTTTTTATAGCCAAATGGATTCAACTAATAAAATATCCCAAGATTTACAATTTTTATCCAAATTAATTAGACAATCTGATTGTTATAGAAATGAATTTTATCAAGATTATAATAATTGTTCGGACAAATGTGTTTCTAAAAATTGCGTTTTTAAAAGTGAATTTAATCTTGAATTAATTGGAAATTTAGATGAAGTATTCGATTCTATCAGAATTTTGAAAGATGATAGTTTAATTAAGAGACTAATTGAACAAATTATAACAATTATTATGATGGATGACAAATACATTAAAACAAATGCAGATTCTTTAGTATTTATGAATTGCATGGTTTATGTAAATAAATCAAACTATAATACAACTATTCAGTATTTAAATAAAGTTCAAGAACTGATTTTAAAAAAGAAAGTTGAACATATTAAAAATCTTAAACAAAAGTTCCTATCTCAAATTAAAAATTTAAATATTACTAAACAAATTGAAATATTATATCCATGTTTAACATCTAAAAGATTTATTAGTAAAGATGCAGTTGACGCATACACACATATCACACACACACACAAAGTACTTGAGATTAATTCTTCAAATGTTATTTGGTCTGGTAGTTCAGCTTATTATTTAGGATGGACAGAAACAAATTCAGCAGAGCTGGTGGATATAGATCTGTTTATTATTGGGACACGTGAAGAAAAAGAATTTACTATTCAAAAGATTAAGACAAATTTAATTGATGAATTTGGTTCCAAAAATATAATTTTTAAAACATGTGGATCAGTTGGTTATATTTTTATCAAGGGAATCCCACGAATTATTCAGTTGATTTGCTGGGGAGGACCTAAAACTACTGGAATTGATGTGATTTCACATTTTGATTTTGACTATTTGAAGTCTTTCATTAAATATGATGAAAAATATGATGAATATACATGTTATTCAATGGACTGTGCAGTCAAATCAATTGAATCGAAGACACTTACAACATCTATGGATTTACAAAAAATCAAACCATATAGATTTGCGAAAGCTCATGCAAATGGATTTGCATCAAATCCATCTAAAACTATTGAATTTGGTTCCAATGATTATTTTGTTACGTCAAGAAATAAATTAGCCAAAGAATATTATGCTTCAACGTCAAATCTAACTCAAGAATTTAATGACTTGGATTTTGACTTGGAAAATTTATTTGGTGTGTGTTCAGCTCGTGATTTAGTTTTAGAAGGAACATTTGATGCATACACACCTTATAATAGTTTGAGAAAAATAGATTTGACAAAAAACTTTAAATTAACTTCTGCTCCACAAATTTTTGATGAGGAAAAAATAGTTTTTCAGGCAAAAGTTTTGTCATTCCATAAATTTGACCATGATTCCAGAAGTGAATTAATTGTATCAATTGGTGACACAGAAGTAATGTGGTTAGTGAATAGATTTGCAAAAAGATGTACCCAAACACTAGATTGGATTAAATCAACATATGAAGCAAATCCAAAATTTAAACAACATAGAACCTCATCTATTGTAAAAGATGGAAATGGGTTTACTAAGGAAAATTTACATAGAGTAGGTGATGCCTATTATGAGAAAATACTCGAACAAATTGATCCATACTCCATGATAATTAGAATTAGAGATGGGTGTTCTTATGATTATATTCCTGGACAAACTTATATAATTCGAGGGGATTTAAGAGCCCATATATCTGAATCTAATTCAGGAGTCTCATTTAAACTGAGATAAAAAATTGATTTTTTTATATTTTGGCTTATTTATTTTATTTAACTTATTAATTAAATAAAATGGGAGGATCACAATCATCTACATCCAAATTAGAACTTTTTAATCAAGAACCACTTGGTCCACTTGATCCTGTAGCAGATGCAGAACAGATTAAATTTGAACAACTCTTGTCTATTCTTGTGTTAATTGAACTATTTGGCACACATGGATTTTTTGGAAGTTGTAAAAAACAAGATATTAATTTGAGAAGCTTGACTAGAGAATTTGTTAGACATCGAATTCAAACTGTTTCAATTCTACCAGAATATGTGGAAAAAATCAAATTACTTTTACCAGATCGATTGGTCCAAGATTTACATATTCCTAGTATTTTTTCTCTTGATTGTGATAAAGAATTTAAAGATAACTCCGAGTATTGCTTAGCAATGGCCGAGGAGAAAATTAAGTTTTTCAAATCACTTGGCAAAGAAGAAATTACAGATAATATAATTAAATCTGTAACATCATCATATAATATAGGAAGAGATCAAAATGAGTTGATAGAGTTTTTATCAGCAGATGAAAAACATCTTGATATTTTTTCAACTGCAAAATTTAAAAAGAATAAACACTTAAAAACATTTGAATCTAAAATTGCATATTTAAAAACTTTGTCAAAGTATGATTTACGGAGTGAAATTGATTATATGGGTTTAGAAAAAGTTTTACAAGGAAAACTTTGTTCCGATACTTCATTTGCTAGAATTCATATTCATTGGTTAATCCAAAATTTAACAATAGAAAAGTTTAACAACAGTATTTTTAGTAATTCTTATTGTTGGGAAACATTTGAGGATAAATATAGTTCTGTGTATAAGAAAATGCCTAATAAAACAGATAATGAAGTTGGGGAAGATGATGAGGTTAGTTTGGATGATGTAGAATATAATGAGGATGAGGATGAAGAAGTTGGTGAAGTGGAGAAATCTAACAATTCAATTGCATCAAGACTAAAATCAATTGAAAAATCCCATCAAAAAAAATATTATATTGAAGTCTACTCTAAAGCCCATCCAGAAAAGGCTAAATATGATTACTATTTAAACTTTGAAGATTATTGGGCTTTGTATCAGTTAGACCCTATTCTAGTCAAAGAAATTATTGAATCTACTTATTTGGTTGATGATTATACATTTGGCGAATATAAGCACTCATCTTGGGATTTTTTAAACTCATTAAATCCACGAGTTAGACAAAACATTATTACAAAACATAACTCTGACAAAAAAAGTATTATTAAAAATAGATATGGGCCAATTGAATCACTTGAAGATTTAGTTGATATTGCAATTTTCTGTCAATTCCCCCCCACTTTCCTTAGACCAGAAAATGATGGTACTAAATATTACGAAGAAAACAGACAAGTTCTTTTTGAACTACTTGAATCATATGGATGGGATATGAACAAATTAGATTATTTAAATTGGGACTTGATTATTAGCTATTCTTTAGTTAGAAAAGTTTAAAAAATTAGTTTATTCAATTTCTAAAATTCTGCATATAATGTGCCTGAATTAGATCCATCAACTTGATTTATGTCAAAAGGTTTATTAAAAACAGAAGGATAAGATGCAATACCTGAAGGATCCATTTGTGTCATTAATGAATTAACAGCTCTTTCATAATCTATAGAAATATCAACTTGTTTATTTCCTTTAACTTTAGAAAAATATGGAAAATTTTCCTTTTCAACTTTCTTGTCATCAACATAATCTGAAACAATTAATTCAATTTTCTTTTCATCACACCATTTTTTTAATTCAACAAAGTGATCTATAGTGTTCTGTGTGACTAAATTTGCACGTTGTTGAACAATTTTATCATATGCAGCTTGTGTAGAGTCATTTTCTTCTTGTCGTGTTAATGTCGCATGTGATGAATTTAAAAATGGTGAAACAACACTAGTACTACATGGGATGTCACCTCTAAGATCATAACTCATATGTTTTAGTCCTGAATGTAATCTATATATAGATGTGGAATGTTGGATTGTAGAAACAAGACTAATTGATTGAATACAGTTGATTAGTTTTATTTTTTTTAGTTTCTCACATGACTTGATTGATCCAACAAAATCTATTTCACCCTTACATCCAATCAATACAAGTTCTTGAAGTTCGGGGGCCCAATCCAAACATCCTAACTTACCCTCAACTCTATAAATATTATTTATAGTCAGGTGTTTAACATTTGGATTAATAGTTTCAATATCAATTACTTTGTCAGGCCAAATAATAGTATCTACAATCTCATTTGATCCACAAGACCAAGTTTTGTAACTAGTTTGACCATTTATTACTAATTCTTCCAAATTATAAAATTCATCTAATTTATCCCATTTAACATATTCATAAGGATATACGGATAAATCTAATTTTACACTTGATGCTCCAAAACCAATCAAACGTTTTGACTTATTTGACTCAATTTGTTCTGAAAGTTCAAATTCAATTCTGTGTTTGGGTAAACAACTAAATAGTTCTGTGTCAGATTTTAAATCAATCAGTTTGAAGCTCTTTAAATTTATTAGGGTGATAGTTTTGTTAAGTTTTGCTTCAATTGATTGGATTGCATTTTTAACAAAATCAACACTAAAAATTTCATCAGCAACAAATTCTTTAAATGTAAGGTTATGGGATAAAGTAAAAAATTCCATTTCTGCATTTAGTTCCATTGAAAGAGTAGATGAGTGTTTTGAACTTGTTGAGCTGTTTGTTTGTTTTGAACTTACTTTAACAAGTTCAACAAAATTATCTTTTACAACAATTTCATTAACTGGATTTGTACTTACCCCAGAATCAATTTTATAAGTGTATGAATACCCCGGTTCTTTATTAAAACATTTGGTAAAAAACTTTCCAAATTTGTTCAAGTCCATATTTGATGGAATAGAATCTAATCCAAATTTACCAATCCATTTTTTATTTTCGATCTCAAAATTAATCTGAATTAATTTCAAACTTTCATACACATTTAGAGTTAGATTCATAATATTAAATTAATATATTTGAATTCCTTTAAATAAATAAAAATTGACAAAATAATCAATTTGATTAAATTAAACCAATCCCTATTATAAATTCAATGGACTCCAAACCCTTTATTAACTCTCAAGAAGAATTTGATAGCTTGAATATATATTCTGGCCGTTACAGACCTATGCGATATCTATCCAAATATAACTTTTCTGTCCAAGCTTTGCTAGATATATTCTGTTCAGACTCACAAGTTTGTTGTTATGAAGACTATTATTATAATGATTTTGACTTGGATATGGTTAGACAAACACAACCACATATTGATATTCCAAGTTTTAAAGAGCTATGGGCAGATTTGAATGAAATTAGAACAGCCGAACTTGTTAGCCAAGTATCAATAGAGCTGTTTGAAAAAGGAATTTTAAACAAATCTATTAAAAGCTGGCCAAATGAATTGATAAGTGATTTTGTTGATAAAATTAACGAGTTAGATCGAGATTTAGTATTTCCAACATTTTTATCAGAGTATAAAAACTTAATTTCAACAAACAAATTTGTCCAGTACCACAATCTCACACTAAATTTAGAACTAGATTCACAAGAAACAATAGTAGCTCAGGCCAAAAAAATTCTAAATTCAATACCAAATCCATATTCATCTGCTATCCCACTAACTCAGTCAACTTGATAAAAAATTGCATTTAATTTATATTTAAGTTAAATATATTAAATATTTTCATCTTATGAACAAAGTGTTGACTGGTGAAGAATTTGTTGATTTATATCCAAATACTAAATTTTACAAACTAACAAATGAAGAAGAAATACATAACAAAATTGTGTATCATGACGGATTAAACATTGATAGGATTCCATTTAATCCATATTATGAATGTGTGCCTGGAGGACTATATTTTACAGAATTGGACAAGTTACCTTTATGGGTTGTGTATAATGGAATGAAAATGTCATGGATACGCGAAGTAACAATTCCGTCAGATGCACAAGTTCAAATACAAACTAACAAGTTCAAAGCAGATAAAATATTTTTAGGTCAAAGAATACGTATTGAAAAATGGGATTATTGGAATGATTATTCTTATTGTTTAAATGCTGTTAAATTAAATGGATTAGCATTAGCACACATGTCTAAATTTCAAACTGAAGAAATTTGTTTGGAAGCAATTAAAGAAAATTATTATGCATTAAAGTATGTCAAAGAACAGACTGATAAGATATGTTTGGAAGCAGTTAAAAGATATGGTAATATGTTAAAATATATTGAAAAACAAACTGAACAAATCTGTTTATCAGCTGTTAAAAACAATCCTTTTGCACTGGAGTTTGTTGAAGAACAAACTGAACAAATATGTTTATCAGCCGTTGAATTAGATGGTTTGGCATTGCAACATGTTATTAATAAAACTCCTAAAATATGTCTGGCAGCTGTGAAGAATTGTGGATTTGCAATAAAATATGTTATAAAACAAACTGAAGATATTTGTTTGGAATCAGTTAATAATTCTGATGGTTATTCATTACAATATATTAAAAATCAAACACCAGAAATTTGTTTACAAGCAGTTAAAATTAATGGTTTAGCATTAAAATATGTTAAAAAACAAACTGAACAAATATGTTTACAAGCTGTTAAATCTAATGGTCTAGCATTAGAGCATGTTAGAAACCAAACTCCACAAATATGTTTATCAGCAATTAAATCTAATGGTTATGCATTAGAGTATATTAAAAACCAAACTTTAGAAATATGTTTATCAGCTGTTAAAAATAATAAAGATGCATTACAATATGTAAATCATATTTACAGAACTCCAGAAGTTTATGTGGCTGCAGGAAAAAATTGATTTATTTATGTGTTAAAAATGTTAGGAATTAATTTATATATAAACTATGTCATATATATCTGGTGAAGAATTTGTTAGATTAAATTCTGGGAAAAAATTTTATAAGTTAACAAATGAAAAGGAAATTCACAAAGTAATTTTTGATTCGCCTGATGATGAAACTAAAAGGCTCACAATTCAAATTACATATACAGACGGTTTGGTTGTTGACATTATTCCATTTGATATAACTAGACCAGGTGGATTATATTTTACTGACTTGGAAAATCTTCCATTGTGGACTTGTAACAAATGCTGGATACGAGAAGTAACAATTTTACCCGATGCTCAGGTTTTTGTTCTAAGTAATAGAATTAAAGCTAACAAGTTATTTCTTGGTTCACGAATTCCAATTGAAGAATTTGAACCATGGTCAGATCGTGATTATTGTGTCAAAGCAGTAAAGAAAAATCCACTGGTTTTAAAATTTATCAAGGGATCAAATCAATTTTTAGAACTATGTTTTGATGCAGTAAGGAGATCTCCACATGCATTAAAGTATGTGCAAGATGAATATTTAACACCTGAAATAATATCAATGGCTATCAACTCAAAAGGTGAAACAATAAAATATGTTCCTATCAAGCTCCAGACGTATGAAATATGTTTACAAGCTGTCAAAACATGCAGCAATGCAATACTTAGTATTGGAGATAAGTACAGAACTCCAGAACTTTGTTTAGAAGCAATTAAATTAAATCCATCAGCTCTAAAATTCATTAGAGAACAACAAACTCCAGAACTTTGTTTAGAAGCAGTTAGTCGAGATATCAATGTATTACAATATGTGAGACCAGGGATAAAAATTCCTGGATTAGATAAATTTTCAGAAAATTCTATTGAAAAATATGTTAACAAATACAGTGGTTATTGGGATTTCTTAATTAAGTCTAATAACAATATACTAGACTTGATTTTACAAGATGATCCAGATTTTGCATGTGATTCAAATGTTTATGAATTTGAAATGCAAGATGAAAATAATTATTATTTGATGTTTTACATGTTTGATATGCCAAATAATTTACTATGTGTAAATTTAGATGTAAATGATTTGGATACTGATAATCCAAATGATAACTTTAAAGAAAATGTTAATAACATAAAACAATTTTTAGAACAATTTAAAAATGAATTTATAGGAAATCCAGATGCAAATATTTCAGCATTAGTACTTAATCATAAGATTATAATTAATATTTAAAAAATTGAATTTACTTTATATTGATTTATCTTAAATTAAACTAACTAATTTATGAATCAAGTTTATTCAGGTGAACAATTTATTCAACTTTATCCAAATACAAAATTTTACAAGCTAACAAATCAGCAAGAAATCCATAATAGCTTTGCTTTTACAGATGGTTTAAATGTGGATACAAAACCATTTAACTCAAAAGGCGAGTGTACAGCTGGAGGATTATATTTTACCGAATTAAATAAAATATCAATGTGGATTGAATACAATGATAAAAAAATGGTTTGGATTAGAGAAGTTACTATTCCATCAGATGCTCAGATTTACATTGAAAAAGATAAATTTAAAGCTGATAAAATTATTTTGAGTTCTAGAATTCCAATCAAAGATTTTTCTTATTGGTTAGATTATAATTTTTGTTTGAATGCCATTAAATTAAATAGTTTCGCATTGAAATATGTAAAAAATCAAACTGAAAAATTATGTTTAGAAGCTGTTAATGAAAATGGTTTAGCATTGAAATATGTAAAAAATCAAACTGAAAAAATATGTTTAGATGCTATTAATGAAAATTGTTCAGCATTGGAATATGTAAAAAATCAAACTGAAAAAATATGTTTAGAAGCTATTAAACAAAATGCTGATGTATTGAAATATGTAAAAAAACAAACTGAAAAAATATGTATGAAAGCTGTTACTCGAAATGGTTTAGCATTGCAATATGTAAAAAAACAAACTGAAAAAATATGTCTGAAAGCTGTTAAACACAATTCATTCGCATTGAAATTTGTTAATAAACAAACAGAAAAAATATGTTTGCAAGCTGTTAAAAATGATGGACATGCATTGATGTATGTTATTAATAAAACTGAAAAAATATGTTTAGAAGCTGTTAAACAAAATTATGGTGCATTACAATATGTTGAAACTCAAACAGAAAATATATGTTTACAAGCTGTTAAGAAAAATTATATGGCATTGTATTTTATTAGAAATTATAAAGTTCAAAAGCAAATTCAAAAATTAATATAAAAAAATCAAACACATTCAAGTGTATTATATTTTTAATGAACTTGGTAATTTTCCATTATAGATTGAAAAAAATTGATTTTGCATTACTTTAAAAATAAACAATAATACATAATTAAATTATGTATTTTGACAAATCAAGATTATTATCAGGTAAAGATTTTTTGGAACAATATCCAAATCTTAAATTTTACAAATTAACTAATTTAGAAGAAAAACATAATGGTTTTGTGTATTCAGATGGTTTGAATATTGATAAAAAAGTATTTGATCCTTTTGATGATATGTGTGGTTTATATTTTACTAATGAAAAAATATTTCCAATATGGTTAAATTATAGACAAGATTTACATTGGATTCGTGAAGTAATTATTCCACCAGAAGCTAGAGTTTGGGTAATTGAAAAAAAATTATTAACTATTAATTATAAAACTGACAGATTTATATTAGGACCTAAAATCTCTATTGAAGAACATTTTTTATCTTCTAACTATAATTATTGTTTAACAACTGTTAAAATAAATGGTTATGCAATCAAATATGTTAAAGAAGAATTCAAAACTCCAGAAATGTGTTTTAATGCTGTTAAAACAAATGTTAATTCATTAAATTATATTTCAGAAGAAAAACAAACTAGAAAAATATGTTTAGAAGCTATAAAACGATTTTCAACAGCATTGTGCTTTATAAAAGAACAAACACCTGAATTCTGTTTAAAATCAATTAAAAATTTCCCATCATCTTTACAATATATAAAACACCAAACAGAAAAATTATGTTTAGAAGCTGTTAAAAATGATGGAAGAGCATTAGAATTTGTCCCTAAAATTCTTCAAACTTATGATATGTGTTTATATGCAGTTAGAAATAATCATTATGCATTAAAATATGTTAGAGATGATTTAAAAAATATAGATCTTTATTATTTAGCTATTAAAAATAGTGGTTTTGCACTAGAATTTATTCCTGAAAATGATCAAACACATACACTTTGTATGTTGTCTGTTGTAGATTATGGTTATTCTTTGCAATTTGTAAAAAAACAAACATATGATATATGTTTGGCTGCTGTTAAACAAGATCCATATGCCTTACAATTTGTTAATAATAAATTTAGAAATAAAGAAATATATTTACAAGCACTTAAAACTGATGGTTCAACATTACAATTTATTCCTAAAAATGAACAAACTGATGAACTTTGTTTGACAGCTGTTAAATCAAATAATTTAGCATTAGAATTTATTAAAGACCAAAATCTAATATTAAATTTTAATAAAGATTTAAAATCATCAAATAAAAAAAGAAGATTATAAAAATTGAATTTACTTTATATTGATTTATTACAAATTAAATTAACTAATTTATGAATCAAGTTTATTCGGGTGAACAATTTATTCAACTTTATCCAAATACAAAATTTTACAAGCTAACAAATGAAAAAGAAATCCATAATGGATTTATTTACTCAGATGGTTTAAATGTGGATACAATTCCTTTTAATTCAGAAAAAATATGTACACCAGGAGGATTATATTTTACTGAATATGCAAAAATATACATGTGGATAAATTATAATTGTGAGTTGATGCAATGGGTCAGAGAAGTAACAATACCACAAGATGCACTAGTATGTGTTGAAGATGATGGATTTAAAGCAAATAAAATAATATTAAGTCAAAGAATACCACTTAAAGATTTAAATATTTGGAATGACCCTATTATGTCTTTATTGGCTGTTAGATTAAATCCGTCAACATTAGAATATGTTCATGATCAAACATATGATTTATGTTTACAATGTGTTTTAACAAATAGTTTTACTCTTCAGTATATTAAAAATCAAACACAAGATATATGTTTAGAAACTTTGAAGTTTGATGGACTTGCTATAAAATATATACGAAAACAAAATTTAGAACTTTGTAAACAAGCAGTTAAAACAAATGGATTAGCATTGAAGTATGTTCAAGATGAATATAAAACATTAGAAATATGTAGACTAGCAATAGAATCAAATGCATATTCATTACAGTATGTTAAACAAGAATATCAAACTCCAAAAATGTGTAAGAGGGCAGTCAAACTTAAACCTTTTGCATTTATTTTTATTAAACCTGAATTACAAACTTTAAAGTTATGCGAGCAAGCAGTTAGAGCAAATGGTTGTTTATTAAAATATGTTAAAAGTGAATTAAAAACTCCATACATATGTAAATGTGCAATTAAATCAAATTGTTTTGCACTTGGATATGTTGATGATCAAGATGAAAAAATATGTTTAGAAGCAGTTAAATTAAATGGCCATTCATTAATATATGTGAGGCAACAAACCCCCAAAATATGTTATGATGCTGTTAAAAAAACACCAAATTCATTACAACATGTTAAACAAATATTTAAGACTAAAGAATTATCTTCAATTGTAATTAAAACCAAACCAGACAAACTAATAAAGTTTAAAAAAAATTATAATAGTTTGCGTGATTTTGTTAGCGAAGATGTATTATCAATTATGGGTGATAATACCAAACCTAAAAAAAAGTGGTTTACTAAAATAGTTAAAAAATTTTTTTAACTCTCATAAGGCTTTTTTGGTATTTGTTTTATATTTTCAAAAAATCTAAATGATATTGCTATTCTAACAAACTCGGAACTATTTGAAAAATTTGTACAATATCCATGTGTTGCTTCCCATCTAGATTTGCCACTTAATTTCCATATTAAACCAGGTTCTTCTTCTAGCATATAAGACTTTTTTTTAAATTTTAGCACCAATCCTCTTGATTTATCATTATTTGCAAGAACTAAACCATAAATATTTTCTCCAAATATTTCTCTATCAGTATGAAAATTTAATATATCACCTGGTCTATATATTCTTACTAAAATATTTAGCAAGTTTATATCATAGTCTTTTATTCCAACCAATTCAATACATTTTAGGACTAATTCAGATATTTTACTAACTCGTGGATCTTCTAATTTATACAAAGGATATGGATCAGAACCATTTCTATCAAAATATGGTTGGGAAATGTAAAATCGATAGTTAGTTAGTCTTGAAGAACTTGACAAACTTGATCCAAACATTCTCCCAACATTTAAAACTTGTTCATACGCATCAGTTAGCATAGAAGAGTCGGAAAATTTAATTATATCCAATCCTTCTGCTGAATTTATATCTGTGTCTAGCATATCAACCGCATCCTCATATTCTTTTGATGTTTCTAATTTTCTCAAATATAGCTCTTTTAATGTTGAACTATGTTTGTACTCCAGATTAATCTTAGAAATTTCTTTCTCATATTGTTTGGATTTAAAATTACACACAAATTTGCTCATAAGAATAATTGGATTATTTAATCAATTAATCCAAGGGTTATTTATATCAATATTTTATATTTAAATAGTTTACAAAAAATTGAATATAATTGATATTATGTGAATAATATATTATTAAAGTTAATTTATATTTAAATTAATGATTGGCTGTACATTTACTGGTGAAGAATTTATTAAACATTATCCAAATACAAAATTTTACAAGCTAACATGTGAAAATGAAACACATAATGGTTATGTTTATTCAGATGGTTTAAACGTAGATATTATTCCATTTCTTACAAATGCTCCTTGTTTGCCTTGTGGATTTTATTTTTCAGAACTTGATAATGTAGTATTTTGGTTTAATTATGGGTACAGAAAAATGCATTGGATAAGAGAAGTAACTATACCAACTGATGCTACTATTTATGTTGAAAAAGATAAATTTAAAACAAATAAATTTATATTAGGTCCAAGAGTTTTAATTCAAGATTTTGAGTTTTGGTCGGATGAAGAGTTTTGTTTAAAATCTGTTAAAAAAAATGGTAGAAGTTTAGAATTTGTAAAAGTACAAACACCTGAGATTTGTTTACGTGCTATTAGAGAAGATTATAGTGCATTAGAGTTTGTAAAAAACCAAACACCTGAAATTTGTATAAAAGCTATTAAAAAAAATCATCATGCATTACAATTTGTCAAAGAACAAACCAAAGAAATATGTCTTGCTGCCGTTAAATCAAATGGGCATGCATTGGAGTATGTTAATGATGAATTTAAAACACATGAAATTTATCTTGAAGCTGTTAAATCTAATGGTTTTGCAATATCATTAATAAAAGAAAAAACTCCAGATCTATGTTTAGAAGCTGTTAAATTTGATCCTATTTCGTTACAGTTTATAGAAAAAAAATTCCAAACAGAAGAAGTATGTATTGAAGCCGTAAAATTAAATGGTATGGCATTGGAATATGTTCAAAAAAAAAGTTTAAAAATTTGTTGGGAGGCTTTTAAACAAACTAAATCAGCTATTTTACACTTTGTTTAACTAAAAAAATTGAATTTATTTTATTTTAGGCTTATACTAAATTACACATAATTATAATATATGGACTTTGTTAACAAATCAACACATATTTTTGATTCAGTTCCTTTGGAAGATGTTTTAGCATTTTATTCAAATCCTTCAGCTTTTCCTGAATTTGAAGAAAAAATATTTACTGATTATGCTACTGATCCTAAGTATTTAGAATTTTGTCAGGCTCATTTTATGTATATTAATCTAGCCCAAACCTCATTTAAAATATATTACAAGTTAACAGAGTATGATTTTAAATCAAGAGGTTTTGAATATAAACTTGGATTAAATATGGATACCAAACCATTTAATCCTTCTGGATGTTGTTCTGGAGGTGGGTTGTATTTTTGTGAATTAGAAAATTTACATCAATTTGAAAATTATGGTAATTACCTAACACCAATTGTCGTCCCTTATGATATTCCAGTATACAAAGAGACACATTCTAATAATTGCAAACATCCTCCAAATACTTATGAAAAGTTAAAAGCCCCTTGTATTTATGTGTTGCCTAGAATGCGTATTGATAATCCAGAAGTTAACAAATTTATTTCTCAAGCATCAACACTAAATAATCGCTTTATCAATTGTCTCCTATATAAATCAGATAAAATACAGGATTTAAAAGATTTTGAGACTTACACACTTGGTAAGATGTTTTGGAGACGTGAAAGACACAATATTTCTACTAAATTAACTATTCAACAATATTTAAATTCATCAGATCCAGAATTAAAAATGAGATTAATGAAAACATTTTTTAATAATGAATTTATATTTGATAAGACAGTAGTCAATTTTTTAATTGAACATGCAATCCCATACTTAATCGAGTCCAATCTTCAAAAAATTATTCCAATTAATTGTTTGACATTTACAGACAAATTTTCTAATTGTTTTTCAGATTTAGAAAAATGGATTTTATCTGAATGCGATGTTATTGCTGCTGGGTCTAGTGTTTTAACACGTATTACTGATAAAAATTTTAAACCAAATGATATTGATCTGTATATTAGTTCAGACAAAATGGAACATTTGGTTGAGTCTGGGGTTTTTAAAATAAGCGATTATAATCATATAACAATGAAAAACAATTATAATATGAAAAATATTGTTAAGGTTGTTGATATAAAAACCAATACAAAAATATTAGATCAATATGGATTTGAAAAGACTTGTTCAAAAAAATATCAGCTAATTGTAGTAGATACTCATCCACTAGAGTTTATTAAAGCTAATTTTGACTTTGATCTGTGTACAATTGGGTATAGTTTTGCAGCTCAATCATTTATAAATATAATTGATAAATCTGATTATTCTGTGCTAACAATCCAACCATCTTATATTAACAAAATGTGTGGGACTGAAACAGATTCTTACTCTGAGTATAGAGCTAAAAAAACTTTTACACGAATTGGAAAATATTTGTCAAGAGGATTTTTTATTGAAAACTGGTTAGAATTTCTAGAAGAAATTAGAGATACAATGTGTAAATAAAAAATTGATATTTTAATTTATTTGCTTATTCAACTGTTTATTTAAATCAGCTTATCATTCAAAATAGAATGACTGAATTTGTTAACTCAAGTAATAATTCAACATTTCTATTTTATAATTTAACAATTAATCCAGTTGATAATTCATATGATAGAATAAAGTCACAGATTAATTTAAAAGAGCTATCAAAAACTTGTTTAAAGGGTCAAGCAGTCTATGACTATTTTAATTCAAGAGCATATTGTCCATCAATAGATGTTGATTTTATTAATATTTATTATGCAGATTATCAAGTTGATGCATATTCAGTAAAAATTCTATTTATGGAAGTTTTGAATTCAGAATTGATTACACCAAATTTAGTTTTTAATTCATCTTCTAAAGTACTACTAACTTTATTTGATAGACATATTAAGATAACTAATGATTTGGTTGGTGGAGAAAAATCATTTGAATTATATTTAAATAAATTAATTGAAAAATTGACTGAACCTAGATTTTATAATTTAACTCCGCCTAATTTTCTAACTAATGTTACAACAAAATTATTTGATTATCAAATTGATAATATAAATTGGATGACTAATTTAGAAAATAATATTCAACCTGAATTAATTACTGATAATAGAATTTTCTTTTTCCCAGATGGTCGCATTTTTAATTATACTAAAAATACTTTTGAAACATCAATTGATTTAGTTAAAGTTAAAGGTGGGATTATTATGGATGATGTTGGTATTGGAAAAACTTTACAACTATTATGTTTGGCGTCAAGTACACCTATGCTAAACACATTAATTCTTGTACCAGATCATTTGATTACTCATTGGGATGATGAAATTTCAAAACACTTTATTAATCCTTGTGATTTTATTAAGATATGTTCTTACAGCAATTTTAATAATAACTCATTAGATGGAATAGATAGATTAATAGTTGATGAAATTCATGAACTTTATTCACTTGATAAAAATTTATCCCTTTGCAAAAAACTTTGTAATACAAAAATTCAATTTAAATGGGGTATTAGTGCTACTCCATTTATTCATCCCAATAGTATCTATTATATTTTAAAATTTCTAACTGATATTAATTTTACCTATACAAATATGTATAAATTTAAATTTCACTTTAAAATTTATGATAAAATATTTAGGAAAAATACATTGGCAAGTATTATTAAAGAAGTACAATTACCTTCTGTTTCTGAACATAATTTATTAATTAACCTTAGTCCTAACGAAAAGATGATTTATGATTCTGAATTAATTGCCAAAGAAAATGCTGACACTAATTTTTTAAGAAAAATTTGTTGTGATGTTATGATAAATTTTAGTAATAATAATGTTAATGTTATAAGTATTGATAATTTTAATAAAACTGTTTTAAAAAATTTTAAAGATAAGTATGATGAACAAATTATTAATTATAATATGATGGAACAAATGATTTTCAGCTGTTCTTGTGCTATTGAAAATTCTAATAATCCAATTGTAAAAACACAGTTAGAACATAATTTGCTTACATTTAAAAATAAATTAAAAGAAATTTCTAATGCTCTAACAAATAGAAAAAATGCTTATGAATTTCTTAAAAGACAAATTGAAGAAACTAAAGATTGTGCAATATGTTTGCTTCCTTTTCAATCTAATTTAGAATGTTCTGAAGAAATTATGTTTGACATTTTACCATGCTCACATATTTATTGTAGTATATGTTTTGAAAAATGGTCAAAAATGAATAATTCTAATCTAACATGTCCTACATGTCGTAAATTAATAAAAAAAGAAGATGTTTATAGAATTTCAAATAATAAATTACCATATAGTTCAAAAATCACAAAAATTTTGAATATTATTAAATCTAAACCAAATGAGCAATTTATTATTTTTACTCAGTTTGACAAGATGATAACAAATTTATATAATATTTTCTCTTTGGAAAGTGTCCAATCTGTTATTTTTAGTGGTTGGTCTGATGTTGAAAAATTTAAAAATGATCCTAGTACAAATCAAGTATTGATTTTAAGCTCATTAAACAATGCTTCTGGGATTGATCTAAGTTTTGTTAAAAACATGATTATTTTTGAGCCTTTAATTGGAACAAATGAGTTTTTAAGAGACATTGAAAAACAAATTATTGGAAGAATTTATAGAATTAAGCAAACTAATCCTATTGATGTTTATAGAATTATTCTCAAAGATACTATTGAAGAAGAGATTTATTCTAACTTGTTTTAAATAAAAATTGTAATTTAATTTATTTGTTAGGTTAGAATATTTTAATTAATAAATTGTCAAATGGATCAGTATACAATTAATTTACTAAATCAATATGACTCAAATGCAACTAAATTAGATATTTCGAATAAAAATATCCAAGGTATTTTGGATTTGAAACAATTCCCATATTTACAAGAACTTGATTGTTGTTGTAATAAAATAACATCATTAGATAATCTTCCTTCTTCATTAATTAAACTTGATTGTTCTGATAATCAAATAACATCATTAGACAATCTTCCTTCTTCATTAGCTGAACTTGATTGTTCTGAAAATCAAATTATATCTTTAGATAATCTTCCTTCTTCATTAATTAAACTAAAATGTTCCAATAATAAAATAACATCATTAGACATTCTTCCTTCTTCATTAACTGATCTTAATTGTTATGAAAATCAAATAATCTCTTTAGATAATCTGCCTTCTTCATTAATTAAACTTGATTGTTCTAGAAATAAAATAACATCATTGGATAATCTACCTTCTTCATTAATTAAACTTGATTGTTCTAGAAATAAAATAACATCATTAGATAATCTTCCTAGTTTATTAATGGAACTTGATTGTTCTAGAAATAAAATAATATCATTAGACAATCTTCCTGCCTCATTAACTAAACTTGATTGTGGTTCTAATAAAATAACATCATTAAATAATCTTCCGAGCTCTTTAACTATACTTGATTGTTGGAATAGTGAAATAACATCATTAGACAATCTTCCTAGTTTATTAGTTGAACTTTGCTGTGCTAATAATAAAATAAAATCATTAAACAATCTTCCTACCTCATTAACTAGACTTGAATGTTATATGAATCAAATAACATCATTAACTAATCTTCCCAGTTCATTAATTCAACTTTGCTGTGATGATAATAAAATAACATCATTAGAAGTTCTACCTTCTTCATTAATTAAACTTAATTGTTCTGATAATCAAATAACACATTTAGATAATCTTCCTAGTTCATTGACTGAACTTAATTGCCGTAATAATAATATAACATCATTAGACAATCTTCCTAAATCTATAACTAAACTTATTCATAACAATACTAGACTGATATTATGTTATTAAAAATTGATTTTTTAGTTAGAATATTAAATATATTTAAAAGCACTAAAATATCTTGATCTATTGGAATAAGTGTTTTTGGTGGTGCTGTATGCTATGGATTAACAAGAAAACAAACAGATTTATGTTCAGGATTAGGTTCCAATTTAATGTTAGGTCAAAATATGTTTGGAAGTATAGCGCATTTGATCAGTTTATATGGAGGTATTCCATTATTCACAGGATTAATTGCATATGACACTCATAAAGCAATTGAAAAAAGTTTACTTTTTTAATAAAATTTAGCTTGTAAAATAAATATAATTTTCACAAAATTCATGTTCGGTAATCCAGATCATTTAAGGTGCACAATTGATGTTTATTTATACAACTAATTCAATACTATTTATTGATTGATAGGTTTTTGTTGAAATTGTCATTGACTCTGCTAGAACTGGTGTATTATTTGTTTGTGTCCTCATTTCAGCTATTTGATTTACAATCAATATACCAATAATAAGTAACCCTCCCATCAATAAAAAGACAAATCCAACAATAGCATATTTTTGAACATAATGATGTGTTTCACATCTACGATCGATTTTATTAACATAAATAGTAAATTTTTTCCCAAGAGGATAATCTTGATTATTAAGTTTTGTACATTTTTTTACTTGTGTCCAAGTATCAACCAAAGGTGAACAACCATCTGAATCACTTCTATATACTGGACATGTTATATTTCTACCATTTGCAATGTACTGAACATGCACATTGCAATTAAATCCAACACCATCATCATCTGAACCTGCTTTTCCATGTGATACAAAACCACTAGTTAAATAACATTGATTATCAATTACTTGAGCAGTGTGTTTGGCAAAACCATTACAGTACCCTCCAATTGTATCATCACATCCAACCATATACATTGGTAGACCTATGATTGTACATATAATACCAAAAATAAATAAAAATCCTAACAACATATAAATTGAATGGGGTTGTCTAATATCTTTTAACAAAATATTTGTTTTTTCAATTTTTATTAGTTTGCATTAATAAAAAATTGATTAATTTAATTGGTTGTACTTGATTTAATTTATTTAATTAACTTAATTAACTTATTTAATGGATCAAGTCTCTACTTTGGAGAATTTTCTTTCAGTCCATGGAATTCAAAATTTTAAATCAAACAAAGATTTTGAATTAATTGAAGATATGTGTTTGGAAAGTTATGAATGGGAGCAATATTATTATTTAGATTGTTGGGCTAGAAAATATACCCATGACCCAGATTTTAAATATCAAATCACAGATATGGAACAAATACCTCCATTTATTACTCAAGAATATTACACAGATTTTTGGAGTGACAAATATAAAAATGATTCCAAGTACAAATATAAAAATACACAAATAGATATTCAAGGTGTCAATAAAATACTTGAAAATATAACCCCTATTCAACAACTTTATTTACGAATTGAAAATTGGATTGAAACTTATTCTGGAGGACCTGAAATAAGCTACAATGAATACCCTTTTGACACTAACACTATTGAAAAATTAATTGATTCCCATACTAAATTTCAAAAGATTTTCCAACATTTGAATTTAGAATTTCCAACTAAAGATACACTTGACAAACTGAAAAATCAAGTACTTGAACAAGATAAAATAGCCCAAGGTTCGGGTCTAATTGAAGATCTTGGTTATGAATATATGAGTAAAACTAAATTCAGACCATTTGGATCTTTTATTGCCCAACTGCAAGATGTTAGTTATTCAGAAAATTTTGAACGAATGGATTATATGGTTGAAACAAGCAGAAAAGTATGTTTCAATGGTTTTACAGTAAATTTGTCATTTAATGGTGATGATGAAGGTTCAGGAAACAAATACATTAGAATAGATTTACCAAGTGGTAAATCTAGTTATATATTCCATACAGAAGCAACTCCAGAATATATCCAAGATATTAAGAGTATTATGGAGTATTTTAAATTAGATATCTCTTTGATACAAGACTTTAACGATCTATTTTTAGAAATGATTGGGGCTCAAGAGGTAGCTAAGAGATATTTATCCAAGAAATCACTAGAATTGAGATTTAAAATTAAATTAAGTTAACAATTTTTGTTGTTTTTCTATATTTTTTTTATTTGATTCAACTAGTTCTCTATAATCATATGTCATATCTGAAATCTTTTTAAGTTTTTAATATCTATGCCATTTAACATTTTTTGCAAAAAATAATTGATTCCACAATCACATAATAATTCTATTCTCTTATTTTATTAGTTGGGAAAATAAAAAATCAACCTTTCACAAATTTATAAGCTTAGCTAAATGCGAAACTTTAAAACCACATTTTAACATAAATTCAAACATATGTTTATTGCCCATTGATGAATTACAAGAACCACAAATTGGAAGTAAATTATCAACATTTGTTAAACCTCCTTTTGATTCTGGCATAACATGTCCACATACAAAATCTAATTGTGTTAATTTATTAAATCCACAGCAAAAACAATATACAGATCCAATATCACATCCAACATATTTATACCATACAGCTTTTTTTAATGGTAAACTAATTTTTACCTTTTTATATTTTTTACTTTGTTCTTCCACTAAATTATCATTTGTGTTACTATTTGAAATATCATTTAAATTATTAATAGTATTATCAAATGTATTATCATTTATATTCTCAATTAAATTTTTATTGCAAACATCATGTTCTATATGGTATTGGAGACTTTGTTTTTTTTGAAATATTTTATTGCATTTGTTACAGGAAAATATTTTTTCCTTACATACATTACTTCTAATATGTTTTTTGTAATTTAAACTACTACTAAGAATTCTTTTACAATTTTCACACTGATTTTTTTTTAATGTAGTTTTGATTTTAATTTCTTCTGTATGCAAACTAATTTTTGATGCTAATATAGATGATAAAAAATTATCACATTTAAATAATTTAAATAAACTATGTGAATCAAAACATATTGGACATTTTATTTTCATTATAATACTTATATTATATTCTATTTAAATCTATTTTTTAACAATTTGTGCATCTTTAGGTTTAACAATATGATTATTTTTATAACATAATGTGTTTAGCACATCAGTATATTCTTTTATGACTTCATCATTAGCATTATATTCCTTTAGCAGGTTCTTAAATCCAGTTATATTTTCTAGTTCTAGAATATTATCATCTTCTTCATTACACCTAAATATTTTCTCCAATGTATTCATTTGTCTTTTAATCATTTCTTTGAAAAACTTTTTTTTATTTACAATATCCCACCCATCGGAAGAAAACTTATTCCCATTATACACATGAATTTGACTATTATTTAAATTAGGACAGTAAATCACATGGTTTTGTTTGTTATCTGGATTAAAAAATGTATCTGTGGTTATACTTTGGAATGCCTCCCCAGGTACTTCAAATGCTTGTAATAATACCGACTCTTTCATATAATCATATTTAATATCATCATATGGTATTAATTTGATATTATTATTTATATTATTTGTAATGTTATTTTGAGTATTTGTGTTATTTGAATTATTTTGTATAATACTTGTATTTATTTGGTTCCCTTGTATATTAGTTATATTTTTGTTATCATTATTATTAACAATGTTAGATGGGATAATTGGAAGGATATTTAGTTTTTTGTATTTACATTTTAATTTATGATTTTTAAAACCATTTATTGATGTGTATGTTTTATCACATTTTTCACAAATATAAATTTTTTGCTTTACTTGCAATTTTACTTTGTCATAATTAAAAAAATCACTCATTAAATCTATTTTATTATATGATTTATATTTTTTAATAATTGATTCAAAATTTTTTAAACAATATGTTTCATGTTTTTTATGGTCTGACTTATGAGTATTTATTTTTTTACAATATAAACATTTATATACTGTCATATATATTTATAGTTATTATAATAATATATAATATTTATTTAAATATATATGTTAATCATTCCCAGAGATATATGAATTAAAAATATATAATTTTACACTTTTTTATAGTCTTTTTAATAAAATATTATGTCATTTATAGTATATATCTTGGTTATAATAATTCATTTTGTCAGAAACCCTAAGATTAAAATTATTAATATTGACTAAACTTTATAGATTAATAATAATCTTAGGGAATAAATAATGTCATTTTATAAATTAAAAATAACCCAAGAGGAAAAATTTTATTTAATAAATTTTAGTTTGAAAAAATTGCCAAAAAATTGTAACAATATAAACGCAAAAATTGATGTTTTTATTACGTTTATATTGTTACAATTCCTATAAATAAACTGTTGTATTATCTCAAAAAAACTTTAATAATAATTTGTTTTGAACTAAAAATCTTATAGATACAAACAAGACAATAAAAATTATATAAAAAATATAGTTAAGATTATGATTTTTAATTCCTGGATATTCCTACAGTTAAATAGTTAACAAACTTCTGATCTAATGAAGGATAATAAATTAATTAAACTCGTTAATAATTTCATCATATATTTCACATATTTCAAATTCATTACCACATGCAATTAACCATTTGATAATAATTTCATTAAACTCCTTAATTTTTTCTATTTGAAGATTGTATCCTTCCATAAATTCAATTAATTCTTGTTTATAGTTTTTAAGATTTTGATTTGAAATTTTACCATATTTTTTCCCTCCTGTAATAAATCCTCCTGTTGATAATTCATAACTATCTAGTTCATTATAATCATCATAATCAAAAAAAACACAGTACAAACTTAAATCAAATAAATTAGATTTAATTGTTACAGATACTGAAAAACGTCTACTATATTTTTCTTCATTTTTCCCAGTATCTACAGTTAATACAAGGTTTGAGATACTATCAACAAAGGATTGGGCAAATGAATAATCTTCTGAACTATCAATAATTTCTTGTAAATAATCAACATATTTATTTGTTTTTAATTTGGTGCTTTGATTTTCCAAATAATCAATATATCCATTTAATTGTTCTTCTGACTTGAATATTTTAAAAATATTTTCAATAAGACTATAATTAGAAATAATTGTTTGTAATAAATCTAAACTACATTCTAAATTATTATTAATTTGAGTATAGTATAAATATTTAGCACAAGCAATTTGATTACTTATTATTTCATCTTGTTTAACTAAATCTTTAATTTGAATCATTTGTTTAATTGAAAATATCACAATTTGATTAAATTTAATCAAATTGTGATATTTTCAATTATTTATATTAAAAAAATTGAAAAAATAAATCTATCATAATCCCATTAAAATTGCCACTTTTGCTCATCTACTAGATTAATTCAAGTAGATATAGAAATGGTGAGACTTTGAGCAAAGTCAGTGATCCATTTCAACGCTTATCTACAACTTTGGAAACAAAGTTATAGATTTGGTAATGATGAGCTTGAGCAGGCTGTGATTTATTACCACATCATCACATAGTTTAATTAGACTAGATTTCTGATATTAGGCACCCTTTTCTAAAGGACCGACATATTGGGAATTTTAGAACAAAGACTTTGTGAAAATTTTTAAAAAATTTATAATTCATTACATTTTTAAAAGTATAGCCATATATATTTTTAAAAATGTAATGTTAATGGTCTCTTTGAGATAGGCATTTGATTGGACTAAAATCTAATCAAATGCTAAGCTTTGTTGTTATCTATATTAGGTGATGGCAGGGCTTACAAGCACTGGCACATTCTTTTATAAACCAAAAAATAACAATAAACACCCCCTCATTACTCTAACTAATTGGCTGATCAAGTCCAAAAAGATTTTCATAGAGACTTGCTTCATGAATTGGTATTTCGAGTTTGTAATTGTTATTAAAAATAAATTTAATAAAATTAATAAAGAAGAATTTGTTATACTTTGTTTGGTCTGATTTTAATTTATGTATAAATTCTAAATCATCAAAAACATGTTTATCTAGTACTTTTATATCTCTGTACACATAAAAATATCCATTTATTTCAGAATTAAAATAATATTCAAAAGTGTCTGATAAATTTTGATAATATTCAACACTTGGAAATAATTGATATAATCTATTAATTACTGATTCTAAATTTTGAGTTTCATTATAGTCTCGAATTTGTTCAACAAAATCTTCTAAATTATTATTCTCAATATTAATATTAACTGTAATGGGATCTAATTTTTTAATTTGTAATTGTTTACTTTGTTCTTTATTGGGATTTGGATATAAAAAATCAATTTGTTCGGATCCAGCCTTTTTTGCATTTTCAATTAAAGTATTCATCACAGTTCCAGGAATTTTAATAAATTTACTTTGATTAAACTTTTGTATTGACTTAATTATAGTTTGGATAGGTTTTTGTTCATCAAGTTGATTAATTTGTTTAACTATTAATCCATTAGTTTCTTTTTCTATAACATAATCTGGAACATTAATTTCGGGAACTAAATCTAAAATAAAATTAATATTAGGATTATTTTTAGTAAGTGGCATCATACTTGAATTAAATGGTTTAATATCTCTATTGTATGCTAATACCACATCTTTTTTTTTTGTTATTAATAATATTTTTTTTTGTTTATTTTCATCTGATTCATTAATAAAAAAATTGTTTGGATCAAATACTAAATCAACAAATTGTTTGAATTTATTTGTACAAATAAATTTTTGCATTTTTTTATATGTGTCAATATTATTTGGATCTGGAGTTTCTTCAGGATTTTCTTTAATTATATTTTCAAATTGAGAAAAATTTATTCCTAAAAAAGTTGAATTTGTTCTTTCTAATTGTTTTTTAATTTCTCTTAAAGATTTATTTTTTTTATATCTGATAGGATCATATGATTCGATTGGATTAGATGGATCAGATGGATGTAGTTGCGATAATTTGACTAATTCAAATTTATTGTTTAAGATATAATTTTGATTATGGTCATTATTTGGATCAGTATTCTTAATAATATTTCTTTTACCAATAAATATTGGAAATTTTAAGTCAAATGGTTTGACATTAATTCCTAGGATTTGATATTTACCTCCTTGCATATTTTTTTTAATTTGTAAATATTTATTTGCATACTTTTGATATTTTGATATTTGTTCATCACCCCCATTTATATTTGAACTTACTTTTGATTTTTTAAAATATGTGTCCATATCATTTTTTAAAGGATTATAGTTAGGATTAGATTGTTCAGCAATTGGAATACTATTAATTTGTTGAGATTGATCAATTGTAAATGTTGATAATTTTTTATTAATAGCTTTGGAAGACCAGGTTTGTGTTAATTTTTTATCAATTGAATATCTTGGAATTTTTGCATCATATGAATTAAGAGGAATATCATTATAATCAAAAGTATAGTCAAGATTTTTAATATCAACAGCAGTGTGATTAAAATTATGAGTAATAAACTCTACGCAAAGTTCTCTGTTTAATGTTATAAAATTTTCTAACAAATATGTGTTAATTAATATGACTTTTTTATTTTCTTCAGTATATACTGTTAAGTTTTTAACAAGATCATATAAAAATATAGCATTATCAAATTGTCTTTTTAAAATACAGTCAAAAACTTTAATTAAGTAATATTTTGTAAGTGACTGTATATAATATGATAAAATTCCATTTTGAAATTTCTTTGTGATTATTATTTCAAGGTTGAATAATTCTTTTAATACTTTTTTTAATTCAGTTTTATATTGATCAGTTGTATTAAAAAATATTAATTTTAAAAAATATGTAAGTACAGAAAAATCAATATAAGGATTTGTAATTAAATTATTCTCATCCGGTTTTAAAAAATGTAACAAAAATTTAAAAATAATCTTACAAGTTTTTTTGAGAATAATAAAACTCTCAGGTCTATAACTAGTAATTATTATATCGCCTAAAATAATTTTTTTATTTGTTTTGTACAGAATTTCAAAAATATTTGAGTTAAAATATAGATAATGAAATACAAATGAATTAAAAAAATAATTCGTTTCATAATTAATTTCTGGGTTTGTAATAGTAACCCATTTTTTATCAATATATTGTTGAAAAATATGTTCAAATGTTAATGTATTTTTAATTGTTCTATAAAATTTGTCAAGATATTGATATTTTGATGTATTAATAGGAATTATTTTATTTAATATATGTATAACAGTAAAAAATATTTGATCTATTTCAAAGTTTAAATTGTTTAAATTAAATTTTTTAAGAAGTGGATAATTATCTTCCAACATAATCTCAAACCTGTTTAATTCATTAATATTTTTTTTTTTATAATAATATTCAATTATAGAATTAATAAATAATAATATATGTGATTCATATGATCCATCTGAAATATATAATGAATCTACAATTATAAAATAACGACAAATATTATAAATATCAATCTGAGACATAATTGTTAATATATCTTCAAAAATAATTTTTTTTTTAATTAAATTTAAAATTACATTAAAATAATCTAACTCTGTATTTCCTGATTTAAAACTGGTAACAAATTTATATATTTGGTTAAAATCAGAAGCAAATGAAAGAAAAAATAGTCTTTCTTGGACAGTAAAACTATCCAAATCAATAGATGTGCTTTTAACATTTACAGCACTGTGTCCATCATATATATTAAATATACAAGTTAGTTTGTCTTTGTATGTGATATTTATTTGATAAGTATTACGAGCATCTCTTAGATAAGTGACTGTAATATCTTTAATAAAATTATTATTATCTTTAATTTTTTGATATATTACATAATCATCTTGTAAATTGAGTATTTGTGAATCATCTCTAATATTAAGTATTTTTTTTAAGAAATACAAAAAATTTTTATATGTTGATTTAATATTATATTTTTTGTCATTAGAAGTTGAGTTAAATTTAATATTATCTGGATGTGTTGTTTCAACGCTAATTAACTCAGAAAATTTATCTTTCATATCACTACTATTATCATAATTTGGTTTTGTAAAAACATCTGCCATAAAATCTTTAAATTCTTGTCTTGCATCTTTAATAATTTCTAAATTATAAGTTTTACCAGTCCAACAAAATGTTTTTAATATTTGTGTCAAAGCATTTTCAACACAATTTGGAAATTTTATTCCTTGAAATCTAGCTTGGTCATAGTCATATAATTTTAACCCATAGGTATAAACAAGAACTTCTGGTCCTGATAAATTTTCTTTTAAAGAAGTATTTTGTCTATCACTATGTATTCTTTGTAAGGCTATTGCATATTGAGCTCTTATATTATCATCGTATTCAATATTTCCAAGTAAATTTAGTAAAAAATTTGTTTTATTAATAGGATAAAGATTAATTGGTATATCTCCTCTAGTAATATATGTTTTTGATAATCTAGTTTGAATATATATTGAAAAGAAAATAATACTTAATTTTACACCATATGTTGAATAAAAAATAGGATTAAGATCACATATTTTAATAAATTTTTTATATATTTTAATTTCTTCAATATCTTGATCAAGATATTTTGAAACTTTATTTTCTTCTTGAATACCAAGTATATCAATAAATGTTTCATTAAAATGTATATTTTCTTTAATTTTTGTATTTTGCGAAACTCTTCTATCAAACATATAATACATGTCTGATAAATTCTCATATGATTTTTCTCCATCTGATCCAAACATTGTTATAATCTTTTCTTTTAATTCTTGATCATTGTCTTCAGTTGGTGAATATAATATATCCATTAATTCTTTAAATTTATTTGCAAAAGAGTATTTGTGAAGAATATTTGGGTTTGATGATAAAAAAAGATATTTCTTACTAGTTTTGTCAAATGAATATGGACCATTATTAAATAAAAAATCATTAACAAATTTATAATAATCATTTGGTTTATTAACAACAAATTTATCTGAATTTTGTTCTGTTTCAGATGGAAAAAATGTTTCTGATAATTTTTGTCTATGATCAGTTGGTATTTTTGTTCCAATAATTACATTATTTGCATATGTGTATGTTTCAACAAGTAAATATTCAACAATATTATTAATGATATTAAATTGTTTATCAAAAAATAGAACATAAAATGGAAATGTTTCTGTTCCAAAAGTAACAGGTGAATTTGCATACATAATTTCATGATTTTCAACAATATCTATTTTTTTACGCCCATCATCTTCATTAATTTCATAATTTGAATTAATTGATAAATTTTTAGGATAGCTTGTATTTTTACTTATAAATCTTCCATTAAGTTTAACATTAAAAGAATTTGTAGAAAAAAATATTGGATCACCAATACTTGCTATTTTACCACCTAACATAACTATATAATAATATATATATTATTTTAATAAAAAATTGTTTTTTTCTTAGATTGTATAATCTAGTTATTCATTTAACTATTTAACTATGTTTAAACTAAGTATTTGTCCACCTATTGAAGAGAAAATATGTAATGAACTTGAGGAAGGTGAAGCTGAATGTTTTGTTGATCAAGAAATTAGATTTAACGATTTGTATGATTCAATTGAATCTATCGACAAAGATTTAATTGAATTTGGTGATGAAATCTATTCTTCACCAAATGGAAGAATATACAAACATCCATATAAACAAAATAAACTAATCAAACAATCATTTATAATCGAACAGACAAAAATAATGATTGAGAGATCGAGACATTATTATTGTAGAGATATAGTTTCAGCAATTAAATATACAATTAATGAAAATATAAACAATGAAAAATTTTCAGAATTGGGTGGAATATTTCCAATGCATTTTATTAATGTGTCAAATATTGGCCAGCACATAATTGATGGAATTGGACAAAATATTTATGAAATGGAATTCGTAGATGGGATTCAATTAGACAAATTTATTTGTGGGAAATTAACCATAGATGCCCAATTACTCCAAATAATCAAACAAATAGTTTATGTGGGTGTTTATATGAACTCAAAAGGTTATTTCCATAATGATTTGAAATTAGATAATTTGATGATTGTGAAAAATCCAAATAATAAAATTGTATACAATCAATTGACTACTGAGTTTGAACTTGTAGACTCGCCATATTATTTCAAATTAATTGATTATTCAACTGGAGTAATTCTAGGTGATTCAATAGACCCTGCTGATTCAATCCATCTGATTGATCCAATAGTTATATTATCAGAAATAAAGAGATATATTAATCCAAAAAAATTTATTCAAACAAATGCTTTAATTACAGAAATATTTGACTACTTAAATATAAATGTGTTGGGACAAATGTATCTATTGGATGAAAATCAAATTATGAAAAAATCAATAAAGTTACCTATTGATAAGATTCGGGAGTTTGTTAATATTTTAAAAAATTGACTTAATTATTGATTGGGTAAACTGACAAATAAATTAATTTAATGTTATCTGGTCAAGATTTGATAGATTTGTATTCCGATACAAAATTTTATGTTTTGGCTTCTAATCTAACAAAGACAAATGTGCAAATTGTTGAACTGGACAAGATACCAATGTTTATCAGTTCAGAATCAGGTATATTAATTAGTCAAGTTAAGATTCTTCCTGAATCAAAAGTAAGTATAAAACAAGATTACTATTTGGTTGATCAAATTGATATAATTGATTCTTGTCCAATTGATCAATTTTCCTATTGGTCAGATTTAGAATATTGTACTCGTGCAATCAAATTAAATCCAAATACTTTAAAATTTGTAAAACACCAAACACCAGAACTTTGTGCCCAAGCAATAGAATTAGATATAGATGCGTTAGAGTATGTTCAAGATATTTATAAAACTCCAGAGCTTTGTTTACGAGCAGTTAAATTGGATGGTTTGGCATTACTATATATTTACCTTGAACAGCAAACTCTTGAAATATGCTTTGAAGCAATCAGATCTAATCCTGATGCATTCGGTTTAATATTTCCTGTTTATATGACTCCTGAATTATGTTTAGAGGCAGTTAAACAAGATGGTTTGGCACTAGAGTATGTACCAAAAACAGTGATAACTCAAGAAATTTGTTCCCAAGCAATTAAACAAAATTTTATGGCATTGAAATTTATTCCAAAAACATTTGCTAACTCAGAACTTTATTCTCAAGCAGTTAAACAAAATTGTATGGCATTAAAATTTATCCATTCACAAAGCCAAGATCTTTGTTTACAAGCAGTTAAATCCAATGGGTTAGCATTAAAATATGTACAACACCAAACTCAAGAGATTTGTTTAGAGGCAGTCAAGTCCAATGGATTAGCATTACAATATGTAAAACGTAAAAATTTAAAAATTTGTGTTGAAGCTGTGAAACAATGTGCAAATGCATTAGAATATGTTGATCCAAAATATAAAAATTTGGAATTATATTATGAAGCAATAAAATATTTTAAATAAAATGACTGTTTTTTATGTGGCAATATGTTTAAATTTATTTTTGGTTTTATAAAATCCCTTAAATCATATAACTTGTTCTCAATTGCAAAAACATTAAATTTGACATTTGAACGATGTACATTTGGAAAGTATGTAACTGTTGGCTTAGATAATTCCATTTTATAATTTAATATATTTTTACATCCTTTAAATAGCAAAAATAAAATCTATAAATAGATTAATAGTTATTCAAATGAACATAATAATAAATTTGTTATATGATTTTTTTAAAACAGAAAAAATGCTAACAGTGATAATAATTGTTTTAAGTTTATTTATAAATTTATTGCAGGCCAATGGAATATCATATGTTACATCAACAATAATTAGTTCAATACAAAAATCAAAAATAGATAAAACAATAACACATTATAAATATTTGATTTTATTAATGGTAATAGTAATAATAAGTAATTCAATATTTAAATACATTCAATCATATTTGTCAACAAAATTAAAACCCTGGATTTCATATAATTTATTAAAAATATTGATGAAAATTAATAAAAAAGATATGAGTGAGATTAATTTTACAAAGATATTTTTACCAATATCAAGAATATCATCAATTCCAGTATATATGTTTAATTCAATAGTAAAATTTGTATTGCCAACAGTGACATTTGTTGCAATAATTTCAATATATTTTTTGTATAAAAGTTTTTATGTAGGAATGATATTTATTATTGGAAATATATTATTGGTGATGTACTGTGCTAATACAGTTAAGAATGTATACATTAAAAATAGAAATTATGAAAAACACATAAATGAACATGATTCTAAAATATTGGAAGTTCTAAGTCATTTTGATAAAATTATATATCGGGCTCAAACTAGTGAAGAATTGAAGAAAATGTTAGAGTCATCTAAAGAGAATATTAAAATTGGACAAGATTATTATAATACTACATATTCTAATGGTACAAACTTGCAAATAATATTAAATGTATTAGTAATAATAATAATAGGATTTTTGATTCATATGTTTATTAATAAAAAAATAAATATTGTAACATTTATCACATTTTTTTCATTGGGATTAATGTACAAAGATAAAATCACAATCTTAATAAATCATATACCTGACTTTACAGAATATTTTAGTCGTGCAAATTATATTTTGGATGAATTTGATAAAATGAAAATAAATTATAATGATGTTGCCAATGAAAAATATGATAAGATAAAATTAGATTTTAACACAATAGAATTTAAAGATGTGGATTTTAAATATCAAGGTAATGATAAAGATATATTTAAAAATTTTAGTATAAAATTAGATCTGAATAATAAAATGATTGGTATAACGGGTTTGTCGGGAAATGGAAAAACCACTTTTGTTAAATTATTTTTAGGGTTATATAAATGTAATAAAGGAGATATATTTATAGATGGAAATTCCATAAAAAAAATAGATCCAGATTATATTCGTTTAAATATAACATATGTGAATCAAAATTCGAAATTATTTGATAAAAAGATAATAGAAAATATTTTATATGCTTGTAATAATAAAGAAATTTGTGACCAAAACCTTTCTCAAATTATGAAATATCCTAAAATTCTTAACTTGTATAAAAATATAGATTTAAATACATCTGCTGGATCATTAGGAGAAAACTTGTCTGGTGGTCAAAGACATATGATTAATATAATTAATGGTTTGATTAATCCATCCAAAATAGTTATTTTAGATGAACCAACTAATGGATTGGATATTGATCTTAAAAATGAATTAAAGCAGATAATAAAAGACTTAAAAAAACAAACAAAAAAATGTATAATAATAATAACACATGATAAAGACTTGTATTCATTATTTGATGAAACAATTAAAATTATGTGATCAAATTATTCAAAGTAAAATAGATAATATATAAAAAAATCAGATGTTATTTTATTAATTAAATTATCCAATGAATCTAATGTGTTATAACATTCAATTAATTGGATTTTGAATTTTTGCCATTGAGTTGCATCAAAATGTTCAGAAGATTTGTTAAATTTATTATACCCCCAACCAAATGGTTTGGATACTGGTGTTTTTATTAAAATAAAACTGGATGGGTATAAAATATTTTTTGCATAATTAAAAAATTGATTATAATCAATCAAATGAATCACATTTTCCAAATATATTAATTTGAATTTTTTTTCAGTGGAGGTTACAAATCCAATCCATCCCATATTAAATGATTTTATTCTTGAGTTATGTTGTTTTAAAAATTCAATTTGTTTGTTATATAATTCATTATCTGATTCAATCGCATAATATGATACAAATAATTTAGCTAATTCAATAGATTTGTTACCAGTTCCATTACCAATTTCTAACACACGATAATTGTAAATATTAATATTATAATTATTTTTAATAAGTATAAACAAATCGGTTAAAATTGGATCAACTGGTCTAACAGTAATTTGAGTTGTTTTTAAATAGTGCATACTTGTTATATATATAGATATAATAAAAAAATTGAAAAAAAAAATATATGTAAGTTCCATTTAAAAAGGGATTTTTGAAACTATGTTAGTTTCTAGGGGAAAAAACCCGAATCAAGTTCCTACAATTACCGTACTGCTTTCAAATTAGTTGTAAAGACTAAGGCGATTATGGCGCAGAGTTAAATCAAGCGGGTTACTTCAAACCCCCCCAATGTAGAATCCTAGGTAATATAAGGTAATTCTGCTACACATATTAAATTATGTGTAATGGCTATAGTTCATTTTATTATGAATGTTAGGCATATGGGCTATCTGTAAAATCAGATATAAATTAAAATAAAGGTAAGCCGTCCGTTGAAAGGTGAATTTTTTAATGGTTTTTATTATAAAATCATGGGTAACCCGTCCGTAGAAAGGGAAATGCCGGTTTACCGGATAGTTTAGCAACTGTTAGAAAAACAGACCAGAACAATAACTGTAAAGGCCAGTCAATGGTATTGGACGCACCGCCACCGAGCGAATGGAATAGCGAAAAAATCCCCCAAAAGCCAAAGTGTGTTGATATGGGTTAATAATCAGCCTCAAGCGAACTGAGACCATTGTTTCGCACCCTTTTTAGAGCATGCCTAAGGGGTCTGTTGTCATTGTGGAGAGTAAAGCCTTCGTATACAAAGTACTCAAGCATTAGTTCAATTACACCTAAACCATGTAGAACTAATCGTGTGACTTTCAGAAGTAAACTAACCGAAACAATGACTAGGTTTCAGATTTTATCTGGAATTTAAAAAACAGACCTGCCACTGGCTTGGTTGTCCATTTTTCTGCTTTTTTCTCAATGAGAAAAGTGGAAATGGGCAATTGAGCTGTCTTAAGTGTGTTCAGTCTATGATGAGTATAAAACCAATAATGTCTAGATTGAACTCAACTTCTTCAAGTACTTTTCGACCTGGGGTACAACATGTTACAGGAGACTCTTTGTCAAGTCAGAACAAAGAGGTAAATAAAGCAACTACAACTCAAAGACCTGTGCCTGTTTCTACAGACGGATCTTTTGCCGGGGCTAGTGCTTCTAGCGCTAGTTCCACCCCTCCAACTTCTTTGACGTTTGGAGATTTTCCAGCGGCTGCAATTGCATTCCCTACAAATGTTTCTTATGTTGAAGATTTTAATATCTACAACGAGATGCTTGAAGGCGAAGAAGCAGTACAAGCTGTTGCTGATTTGATTGCGCAGGAGACTGCTTCTGCGCAAAACCCAATCCTACCCCAAAGACCTGTGCCTGTTTCTACAGACGGATCTTTTGCCGGGGCTAGTGCTTCTAGTGCTAGTTCCAACACTCCACATTCTACCCAGTCTTGTGGAGTTCATCTTCAATCCCGCCCCCGCCCTCAACCCCAATCACAATCCCATAATTCCAAGCCTTCACATTCTACCAAGTCTTGTGAAGGCAAACCTTGCGACGCATCAGTATGTGGTCCTTGTTTACGGTTGTATTGTCACTATTCTGGTATCCAGAAGGACATTATTGCAAACGTAAAGAGGGATATTAAAGACATTGGTGTTGACGCTGCTCGCGAGAAGTATACTGTTGATGTGTGTTTAAAATGCAGATCTTCGAGTTACATCGTAGATTCTGCATGTGAAAACAAAGGTTGCGAAAAATCTGAAGTTTACAGAATCTGTGCAATCGGACACATGCAATTCAAGAACGGTACACTTCTTGCGCAGAATAACGTACTTGGAGACAAGAGACTCCTTTTGACTCGCTTTTCTCCTGAATCTTGGCATTTGATTTACCAAGAATCTAAGAAAGGCGCTGTTAAGGAAATGTTTGATGCTTTGTTCAAGTTAATTGCGAAAGGAAGAGTTCATGACCAATGTATTTTGGTGAACTCTGACCACGTGATTTCGAACATGATTTCTCACATTGCTGTCTCTGAGTACAAGAACGTGACTCCATCTTTCTGCGGTTCTCACAAGTCTGCAAATGCTGCTTGGATTTTGTTGCGTCTTAGAGGTGTTCCTTTGGACGTGTCGATTTGGGTTGATGCTTTCGAGTTTCAACTAGATCGTGACCAAATTCTTGCAGATTGCGAGGAGAAAATCAAGGAAGGAAAAGAAGCTTTTGAGAAAATTCAACGCAAAATCTATCAGCGTGTTGACATTGCTGGTTATTTGTGTGACATGTTCACAAACTTCATTTCATCCTGTGCTTCTGCTCGTTGTGCGACTAGGAACAGTGATAAACTTGACACGCTAACTCAAGGAATAGTTCCGGATTTGATTAGCAGCATAGTAGAGGCTTCTTCTGAATATCAGAATGAACAAATTGATGCAAGTGCTGGAATTAAAGATATTTGTGCTTTTGTTATCAAGCATCGCGAGATGTCTTGTACAATGTTCCACATTATCAAGCGTTTCTGGCGTTACATCGTTCTGTACATTCATCCTGACAAAGGAGGAAGCTCGGATTTTGATAATTGCAATTGTTTATACAAGCAGTTAGAGAAATTTCTTGTTGCCGATACTTCTGCCGAACTTGACAAGTTCCGTAGATCTGTTGTTGTTGTTTCTCGTACTTCAAAAGAAGTTACACTTCTGCTTGAAGCTGCTAAATCTGCTCCTCGTGAGTATGCAAATGCAGCTGCTACTAGAGACAATACAACTACTACTTCTCAAGAAGTCATTGTTTTTGAGGAAGCGTGCAGTGCACTTGTTGCATCTGGAACAATTAACGAGTCTATTGCATCTGTTCTTTCTTCTTTGCGCGAAACCGTTCCTGAACAAGTTAACCAACTTGTTCAGATTTGTGTTCCTGCAGCCAAGTACAATGGTTCAGCCATTACAACCGTACTTGACACAGCAGTAATTGAGACTGGTAAGAGTCTCACAGTTACTGCTAATGAAGAAACTGCAATTACTGCGAGTTATGTTTTTGAAGAGGTTCCTTCTGCTATTGACATCGAATTTCCTACCCTTGGTTCTACTTGCGAAGATGTTGCCGTTACACTTTCTAGTCTTAATGAACTGGAACTTGTTAACTACAACGAATACATCCAAGTTCGCACGGCTGAAAAAGCCACCGAGACAAAGGAAGAAATGATGCAAGAAGATAAATCTCTTGGCAATACTTCATCCAATTATCAACAAGCTGCTGATTTGACACGCGATGAAAATGGACGCAAGCTTATGACTGCAGACATTAAACATCGTATAAGAGATACTATTTCTAGAATGTATCAGATTATTTACTTCGACTCGAATGTATCTATTTCTGATCGTAAAGAAATGCTTGCTCTTTTTGGCCGCAAAATGGTTGGATGTACTCCTAAAGAATTCATGAGTTTTGCCAAAGAACATTGTTCAGACTTGTCTGCTTTCCAAGTTCGCAATTTGTTTGACAAAGTCAGTTCTTTAGTTGGTGCTGAAAAGCGCAAACGAATTCTTGATGCCGTTAACTTAGCCAAGTCCATCGCTGGACAACAGGCAAAGAAACAACGTGAACTAGAACAAGAGAATAAAAGTTTCGAACCTTCTCCTATTCAAGTTACCAAGACTTCAAACATTTGTGCTCAGCCTGACTTTTTTGGTGAACATGATTCTCACAGAGCTGCCGAGGTTGCACGTGAAAGAGCAATTGATCTCTCTATGCGTCAATATGGACTTGCATGGATTCGTACTTTGAAGCGCGATGAAGATACCGGAAAATACGTCATAACTGACATTTTAACCGGCGTAACATCTATCATCCCAGAAGATTTGCTTATTGATGTCTACTCTTCCGCAAAGGTTAAAGTAGATGGCAAATTCAATGGACGTCACAAGAGTCATCGAATTCCTCCTGCTGCCCTCTTGAAAAGAATTGAAGACAGAGAAATCCCAGAAGGCTTTTACTTACGCCCTATGGTTCTCCGCTATAATTCTAACAAGCAGATCGAAGAGATTGATGCTGGCACTTCTGATTCTACTGAGAAGAACATAAGATATCTTCGCAAGAAGATGGTCTTAGCCTCAGTATATGCAGAAGACATTGACGAACTTGACGCATCTTTTGAATGTGGCAAGGGAGAATATGTCGCTAACTTCTGTGCAAGACGTGCTTCTTCAACTGAACTTTCGCGCGAACGTGCTGCAAGAAAACGCAGAGCATTGGAAGAGAAGACCAGAATTATTGTCAATCTACAAGAAACCAAGGAGGTTCAGTATGAAGACGAAATTACTGGCGAGCTTAAGGATCGTGTTGTCATGGTTCATTACCAAGAAGTTGAGAAGATCATTCCCACTGGATCTAACAATTTCTACAAGATGATGATCAATCCTGCTCACGGAACTGCTTCCAATGGCAGAGTCAAGCTTTAAGCTAGGTTACCACTGACCGAGTAAAGCTAGGTTACCACTGACCGAATAATCAGGGAGATTGTGTTGGGCTTACTTGCAAGGCCAAATAGGTTACCACTGACCGAATAATCAGGGAGATTGTGTTGGGCTTACTTACAAGGCCAAATAACTCGAGCGTGTGAAGAACAGCTCCGCAAGCATGCGTTCGGCAAAACTAATATACAGATGTATAGTATATTAGTGGAGGCGAGATTCATTCCAATTCGGAATGAATTAAATGGTCGTTTTGTTAGTTTTACGTTAATAAACTAATAGGTGTCAAACTGATAATGCCTTCACGCGGTGACACTGTGAGTAAGATAATAAATGGAAATATTATCTTGCTATGATCTTTAAGATCTAATCAAGTAATAATTTCATTTAAAATCTGAAACTAAAATTATCAAACCCTTTTATATATTTATTTTAATAAGTTAATATATTTATTTTGGTAATTAGATGAAACAACTATTTGATCATCTTCCCATTCACCTTTATACACAGTACCATTTGAATAAGTTATTTTACCCTTACCATGTTTTTTATTATTTTCCCATTGTCCTTTATAAATATCATTGTTTACATAAATCATTTTTCCATAACCATATATTTTTCCATCTTTCCATTTTCCTTCATATATATTGCCATTTGCAAAAATCATTTTACCTTTACCATGTTTTTTATCTTCTTTCAATTCACCCTCATAAATATCTCCATTTGAATAAGTTATTTTACCTTCATCTTCTTTTTTAGGTTTTTTTTCATCTTCTTCCCACCATCCATCATAAACTTCTTTATTTGAATAAATTATTAACCCATATCCATGTCTTTTTCCATTAGTCCAATCACCTTCATAAACATCACCATTTGAATAATACATTATTCCTTTACCATGTTTTTTATTATTTTCCCATTCACCATCATATTCAATTTTACCATTTGAATTAAATAATTTTCCATATCCATCTTTTTTATCTCCAATCCATTCTCCTTCATATTCAATTTCACCATTAGGATAATATAATTTTCCTTCACCATCTTTTTTATTAGAATTCCAACCTCCATCGTACTCAATTTTACCATTAGGAAAAAATAACTTTCCATATCCATGTTTTTTATTTACAATCCAATTACCATCATATTCAATTCTACTGCTAGGATTAAATATTTTACCTTTTCCATATCTAACATCAGATCTCCAAAAACCATCATATACATAACCATTTGAATAAGTCATAATTCCAACACCATTTTTTTTATCATCATCCCAGTCTCCTTCATAAACATCTTTATTTATATAAGTCATTTTACCTTTCCCATGTTTATTACTATTTTTCCATTCACCCTTGTACTCATCACCATTAGCATACTTCATAGTACCTTCGCCATTTTGTGAATAACCTGACCAATTTCCTTGATAAATATCTTTATTTGCATAAGTCATTGTACCAAAACCTACAAAATAGTCATATGCTGGATGAGTTTGACCATAATCATATCGTTGAGTTTTAATATTTTTATTTTTATCATACTCAGATCTGATACCATGTCTTTCAATTGATTCATTAACATTTTGGTTATTATTCCATTGGCCCTGATAAACATCCCCATTCTTGTTAGTTATTGTTGCAAAAGTTAATTTAACTCTAAAATCATTGTTCCATTCGCCATCAAATATGTATCCATTTGAAAAAAATATTTTACCATTTCCCTGTCTTTCACCATCTATAAAATCACCTTCATATATATCATTATTTTTATATGTCATTTTACCCTTTCCTTCAATTTTTCCATAATTCCAATTTCCTTCATATTCTTTTAATTTATAATTATCCATAAAAATACATTTACCATAACCGTGAATTGTATCATTTTCCCAATTACCCTCATATATACTACCATCTTCATATTTAATTTCACCATAACCATGTTTTACGCCATTTTTCCATTCTCCTTTGTACATACCAACAGAATTATAAAATAAACCATACCCATTATAAAGTCCATCTTTCCAATTTCCTTCATAAATATCTCCATTTGAATATTTCATTCTTCCAATACCATCTGGTTTGTTATTAGAAAGTTGTCCTTGATATTGACTACCACCATCATAATCTATAATATTGTTTTCTAGTGGAAAATTTAAAATCCATTCTCCATCATAAATAATTGCTAAATTATTTTTATTTATTAATTTTCCATTTCCATGTTTTTTATCATTATACCATTCACCCTTATATATCTCACCATTTGAATAAATTATAGTCCCATTACCTTCTTTTTCATCAAAATTTATATCATAATCTTGGTCATTAATTGGTTCTTTTTTATTTACCCATTTTCCCTTATATTCATCACTATTTGGATAAATAATTTTTGCTTTATTATTTGGAGATCTTCTATTATTAGACCAAATACCTTCAAATATATAACCAGTTGTATAAGTCATTTTACCCTTTCCATGCATTTTATCATTTTGCCATTCTCCTTCATATACATTGGAATTTTTAAAAATCATTTTACCCCAACCATTTCTTTTCCCAGATTGAAAATTACCTTGATACAATAAATATTTTTTTGAATTTTTGTAAGTCATAGATCCATAACCATTAATTTCATTATCTACCCAATTTCCCATATATAAATCATTATTTGAATATGTCATAGATCCATAACCATTTTTTCGATCATTTAACCATTCTCCCTCATATTTAGTTTCAAAATAGTAATCTTCTTCTTTAGGATTATTAACTTCTGAATAATAATGTTTATCACCATTTTTATAAGTCATTGTACCATTTCCTTCTTGTTTATTATTTTTCCATTCACCTTCATATACATCACCACTTTGATATGTAAATTTACCTTGTCCATTTTTTTTATTATCTTTCCATTCTCCTTTATATTCACCAATATCTTTTCCATAATTCATTGTTCCATTTCCATGTTTATCGTTATTTTCCCATTCTCCTTCATAAATAAAACCTTTTTCATATGTCATTTTACCTTGTCCATTAAAAAACCCATTTTTAAAATTACCTTCATATTTACCTTTATATTTACCTTCTTTTGTTTCAATTTTTGCATATCCATTAAGTAAACCATAAGAATCATATGGTCCAATATCTTCTTTTAATACAATGTCATCATCAATTGTTTTTTTAGTTAGAGAAATAATGCTATCAACTCTATTTTTAAAATTTACATTTTTTATTTTTTCATAATTAAAAAAAAGTGATGCAAAATTAATATTAGTATAATTATTACAAGTTACATATTTTAAGTCTTTTACTGAAAAATTTCCCTTATTACCAACATTATCACCCCATGTATTTTTAAATTCAACATAGTTAAATGTCCATTTTCTTAAATTAACCGCATGGGATCCTGTTTCACTTGTACACATATTATCATAATCTGAATAATCTGGTACTAATGGCAAATCTGGATCTAAAGTTAAATTTTCTTCTGATACAATATTTTTTAAGTATTTATTAAGATTAATTCCAACATAAGGTTGTAATCTAAAATCAAGCATTTTTTTAATTGCTCTTGATGGTTTATTATTTCCATTTGGATCAACATTATATGTATAATTTCCAATAAATAGAATATTTTCATCAATTAAATATTTCATATCAGCTATAAATTCTTTTCTATCTATTTCTGTCATATCTTCGAGAAAAACATAATCTTTATTAGAACAATATTCTTTAAAACATTTTGATTTGTTTGATCTTATTGTAAAAATATTTTCATAATTATTAATTAAAAAATCAAGCAAATTTTTAAGATAAGACACTGAACCGCCCATATCACAATCAATATTTTCAGTTAATACTGAATAAAATAAATCATAAAAATTATCATTATATTTTGCTTTAATAACTCCTAAGACCTGTAATGTTCTAACAAAATTTCTACTAATTGCATGTGCCCAACAATCTCCATACTTTTGTTTTTTAATTTTAACTGATATTATTTCTTTTGGTTTATTAGTTAAACTCATATATATATATGAAAGATAAATAAAAAAAAACTAAATAAATTTTAACTTAAACCAAGAGTACTTTGTTGAGTTTTAGATTTGGCATTTGAATATGTTTAATTATGGAACAAAAATTATTAGGTAAAACATTTGTTGAAACTTTCCCCAATGTTATATGTGGGACAAAAAAATCTTCTTGAATTGCTCCAAATTGTGTAAATTGTTTTTTAAATTCAATTATTTTATTTATTATTGTTTTCTTTACTGAAAACTTTGCAATTAATAAATTATTATTATTACCAAAAAAATCAAAACCTTCAAATGTAAATAGTTCATCATTAGCAAGATCAAATGAGTTAATTGTTTGAATTAATTTATCCCTTGATTGTTTTTGCATACCTTTCATTATATTTCCTAAAAATACCACAGTCATATGTATTTGATGTGGTTCCATTGGATCAAAATTAATATTGGATTCTTTAGCTATTAAATTAATTAATTCTAATGATTTAACTATTTGATCTAATGAATTATCCATTTGAAATTTAACATAGTTTGGCTTCATTGGTTGTGTTATATATTATATATATGACGCTTTTTTAAATAAATTAAACAAACATATTTAATTGAGATTATATTCCTTATTTTTAAATATAAAAGATTCTTCGCATGTGTCTGAAATAACATAATTTTTGGATTCCCAATATTTGCGAATTAAATGTTCATCAGCATATGCTTTAAAAATATCATAAAATTCAGGACTAATTTTGTAACATTCTTTTGATTTTTTACCATAAACTTTGTTTGCAGAAATATTATATTTTTTATGTATTCTATGAAAATTTTTTTCAATACTTGGTAAATCAATTGGTATCAAAAAAACTAATAATATATTTGCTGGATCTATTCCAGAACAACAATCAAATTCTTGATTAAGTTCATTCATTCTAAAGTCAATGTCATTTCTATGTGAATTAATCTCTGTGTAGCCAATTTTATAACATGAATCACTGCCAAAATCATCAGAAAATACATTTTTAACATATATACGTACCATGTACATATATAAGCCTTTTTTAATATTTTTTGGTCTTTCTAATAGTCCATTATAACTTGCTTGTGTCGTGTCCATTGAATTATATGCTATTACTTTTATTTAGTTTTTAGTTTAAATAAAATTCAATTATTAAAAATCTAATATTTAATTATATGGAATATATTAAAGAATATAGTAGAGCACTAAAAGGAACAAATTTTGTTATTAAATTAAGGGATCAAATTGGATTTTTAGGTCCAGAAGAAAAATTTGAAGAAGATATTAAATATATTGAAATAATTGATGATTATGAAAATAATTATGTCGAGGCTTACCAATTGATAATACAAATAAATGATACTAGAAAAACAATTCTTATTTATGAAGATATTGTTGTTGATGTATATTGTAGATATAAAATAAATGAAGAAAAATATTCGTTAATTAAAAATATTATAAGCAAGACAATTGAACTAAGTAAAAAACATGGTATAAAAAAAATATTAATACCAGATGATTTGCATGGATTAAATATGTCGACAAATGGGTGTGAGAAAAATAAAATTCCAAACACAACTTATTTGAAAGAAATTGGGTTTAGATATAAACATGATATTCATATTGAAGGAAAAAAAACAAAATCAATAAATTTAAAAATAATACAGATTGCAATAATAAAAAATACTCCAATAGACTTTCGAAGTGATAAATTGAATGAAGAGAAGGATACAATATTAAGTATACTGCAAGAAGTAAAGTTAATATATAAAAGAAATAGCAAATTAGTAGATTTTAGGAAAGAAATGACAGAAACAGGTTATTGGAAAATAATAGAAAAAGAAATATATAAGATTTTAGGTTTGGGTAGGTTTGATGTGAATCAACCAAGTAAATTTGGTATATTAAATACAATGGAATTAAATTTATAATTATTTGTTAAGTGGTTTTAAAAGCCAAAAGTTCAAATGATGAAATTGTGGTAGATCAGATTTGCCCAAATATCGGTTAATAACTAATAAATTAGTAAACAAACCCAAACCAAATAGTACATTGTTATGACTAATTGTATAATATTTTCTTCTTAGAGGTAAATATATTTCAAAAATATTAAAGTTGGGGTTATCTAATCTTGTATAAATTATAATTGACCAAAGCCCAATTAAACATGCAATATCTTTGGTACCTAGACTAATTAAACGATTTGTTGGAGTCAGATCAATTTTATCCATTTGCTATTATATACTAATATATAATAATAAATTTTTAAGTATGTGTAATAAATGATTTACTTTAACTAAAAAAAGGGGCTATCTTAAATGCAATTTCAGACTTGATAAGACTGATAATATTTTGAATATTTAAAGGAGTTAAATAATAATTGTTAATTATTTCAAAATATTTTTCATTACTCATATTGATAGTATATAGAGAACGTATAATTGCATCATGATCATATGAAGGAGTAATTAAATTAATTTTTTCTAATATTTGAGCCCAAATACCAGTAACATTTTTATAAGCTGATACATAATCTGTTTGTTGACGAGCATTTGGATCAAATGCTAATATAAGTGCATGAGTTTGACAAAATTGGTGAGAGTTTGGTAATTGCATGTTATAAGAGTATGGATTATGTGTGTAATTTAAATTATCAACATAATACCAATGTACAAAATGAAAACCAACTGGAACAAGACAATTATTTAAATATCCATTTGTAACAAGGTCTTGGAATCTTTCTTCACTAATAATTTCACTAACTCTAACATTAGTATTAAAAATACTATTATAGAATTGAACAATTTCATTCATATACATACCAATATATAATGTCATAAAACTTGTTACTATTTCTACTTGTAATTTATTAAAAACAGGACCTAATCTTCCATTATTTAAATATAAAACATGATCTATTACGCTGTATCCATTTGGTATTAAACCTCCTTTAAGATCAAGGTATTTATTTTTATATTTTAAATATTTTAATTTATATTTATTTTCAGTTGTCATATATAATATAATTAAATATAATAAAATTTTTTTATTTTAAATAAAAAAATTTTATGCAAGTTCCATTAAAGTTAAATTTTTTAGAGTAATATTAGGTTACAAAAAAGGAAATGATGTAGAGAGAGAGAGAGAGAAAAATTGAATATAAAAGTGTATGTGAGTTCCATTAAATTCTAGGTTTTCAGAGTGTCAAGCTCTAGCGCCCTAGTATATGGCGCTATAAAA
>JACCDI010970024.1_pt1 | contig 103958 bp, 83 predicted proteins | sample 7442791 | NCBI WGS metagenome assembly JACCDI01 (sample SAMN15323434, study PRJNA562643) | freshwater metagenome | isolation source: river surface water | place: USA:Blue River Watershed | collected 2017-08-15
AATCATACCGATACCTAATCCAGCACCGATAGCAGCTAATCCAGCGCCAATTGCAGCAATACTTCCTACCATTTTTTTACGTTTTAATTGTTATTGAAAAAAAGTTAAATATTTTTTAGTGATGTGCATCAGTATTATGATCATGATGATGCTCTTCATTTGCCATTCCTATGTACATTGCTGTTAACATGGTGAAGATATAGGCTTGCAAAAATGCAACCAATAATTCAATCATACCAATAAACACTGCAAAAGGAACTGCAATAGCAGAAGCATATACCGTCTTGAAAATAAATATGATACAGATCAAACTCAATACTAAAATATGGCCAGCAGTAATGTTCGCAAACAAACGAATCATTAATGAGATCGGCTTTGTGAATACCCCAATTAATTCTATTGGCGCTAAGAACAATTTCATACTCCAATGCATACCTGGCATCCAGAAAATGTGTTCCCAATAATTTTTATTCGCACTTAAATTCACCACAATGAATACGCAAACTGCTAAAGTCATTGTGAATGCAATATTTCCACTCACATTGGCACCACCTGGGAAGAAAGGAATCAATCCTAGGAAGTTATTGACCAAGATTAAGAAAAATACAGTCAATAAGAAAGGCATGAACTTTGCGTATTTCTTTTTGCCAATATTAGGTATTGCTAATTCATCTCTTACAAACAATACAATTGGTTCCATCAAAGATTGAACGCCTTTTGGCGCAGTCTTGACGCCTGTCTTTTTATATGCACCTGCAGCAGTTAAAATCACGATTAAAATAATCAAGACAGATACCAATAATGAAGCAACGTTTTTTGTGATAGAAAAATCCCATAATGCTTTCGTTGCTGCTTCATCTATCGCTCCTGTTGCATCTACAATCTTCACTTTACCTTCTATGATTTTATAGTCAAAATTTCCTTTGTAAACAATTGGCGCATGATGCTCGTCCATGAATTTTGCAGAAGAGAAAACTTCAATTCCCTTTGGTGTATATAGAATTACAGGCAAAGCGATAGAAGTATGGCCCCACAAATGCCAACTATGATCATCCTTAATATGCTCTAGAATCGTTTCTGTTACGTTAAATTCTTTCTCTTCATGTCCTGCACCAGTGGTGCTATGCGCTGCTGCTAAATTCGTATCCGCAGTTGGGTGCAATGTATCATGCGCAAGGGCATTGCTATCCGCATGCACTGCTTTTTCATTTGCAAATGTATTCCCAGAATAAGCCAATGAAAATAAGCTCAAACACAATACCAGTAAAGATTTAATACGTCTAGATGCCATAGGAATCTCAAAATTTGCGGCAAAGATAGGAATAAACCTGCTGAAAAGTCAGAATATTTAACAGAAATATGTGCTGCGAAAAATCCTTTTCTATTTTTATAAAATATTGTTAATCAATATATTATAAATTTAAGCACGCTTTTTGGGGTCAAATTGCATTTCGTTTAGGGCTTTATAAAATCCCCCCTGCTCTATTAAGGACTGATGGGTACCTTTTTCAATGATTTTGCCCTTTTCCAAAACAAGGATTTGATCGGCCTTTCGAATGGTTGACAATCGATGTGCAATCACAATAGAAGTTCTTCCTTGGATCAGGGTTTCAATCGCTTTTTCAATCAATTGCTCGCTTTCTGTATCAATAGAAGATGTGGCTTCGTCAAGGATTAAAATACTTGGATTGTATAAAAGAGCGCGGATAAAACTCAATAATTGCCTTTGACCAAGACTCAGTGTAGCACCTCTTTCCATCACCTGGTATTGGTATCCCCCTGGTAGTTGCATTATAAATTCATGCATCCCTATCATCTTTGCCGCTTCCTCTACTTGTTCTGGGCGAATTGAGGGATTACGAAGTGTGATATTATCATACACAGATCCCGAGAACAAAAATACATCTTGCAACACGACACCTATCGACGCCCTTAGTCTTTCTAAAGCATAGGATTCTATCACCACACCATCTAGTAAAATTTGACCCGCCTGATATGGATAAAGTCTGTTTAAAATACTTATGATGGATGTCTTGCCACTTCCTGTTGGCCCAACCAATGCTATTGTCTCACCTGCGGCCACTTTTAAGTTTAAATCGTTTAAAATCCAATTCGGTGCTTGATAAGCAAATTGCACATTTCTAAATTCAATAGCCCCTTTGATTTTTTCTGGAGCATATTGACCTTGATCTGCTGTAATATCCTCGTTGTCTAAAATCTTAAAAACACGTTCGGCTGCTACCATCCCCATTTGTAGTACATTGAATTTATCTGCAATCATGCGCAATGGTCTAAAAATTTGATTCAGAAACAATATAAACGCAACCAATAAACCAGCATCTAAAGTTTGTCCAGCAACCCACCATACAATCAATCCTATGCTCAATGCTAAAACAACTTCGACCACAGGAAAAAAAACAGAGTATGCAAAAATAGCTTTGATATTCGCCAACTTATGGCGTTCATTGATTGCATCAAATTTTTTCATCTCTTTCTCTTCTGCCGCAAAAGCTTGAACCACTTGCATGCCAGAAATATGCTCTTGTACAAATGCATTGAGTGCAGCGACAGCATTACGAACTTGAACAAAACTTTTGTTCACACTTTCTTTAAAAAAATAAGTGGCGATTAACATGATTGGAAAAGGGATCAAACAAATCAAAGTAAGCTGCCAATTGATAAAAAACATCGTGGTTAATGTCACTACAATAGTTAACAAATCAGCAATGATTGGTATCAACCCATCCGAGAAAATATCATTGATACTTTCGATATCATTGATGGTTCTGGTGGTTAATGTACCAATGGGTGTCTTATCAAATTGACGCATCTCCCAGTACATTATTTTTTGATACACTTTATTCCTTAAATCTCTAATCACTTGCTGCCCTAACCAAGACATCCCATAGGTGAAACAAAATCGAAATAGTGTTTCAATAAAAATGAATGCCACTTGAAAAACCGAGATCGCTAAAATGAGCTGCAAGATTGAATTAAACGCTTCAGCAGGCAAAATCCAATGGAGCCAGTCTGGTAACTGCACCCACTTTCCAACTGCCAAATTCACAGTGACTTGAATCAAATAAGGTCGTATGGGTGTCGCAAAGGCTAAAAAAATACCTAAAAACACATTGACCCAAAATATAAATCGATATGGACCTACAAAAGAAAAAACCCTTCTTAAAATAGATGATTTGAATATAGGTTTGGGCTGGCTTGTTGACATAGCAGCTCAAAGTTACACCGCTTTTACGTATTTTCGTAAAAGCATGGAAACTAAGGATCAAGAATTATCAAATGCAGGTTTATCCACTTATAACTTGAACGACGAACAAGAAAAAAAAGAAATTGTTCGACATTATCGCGCCTTGCTCAGGACTTTAAGAACTAAGCTTAAAAAGGGAGATAGAGAGTTGTTAAGAACTGCCTTTGAAATGGCGGCAGATGCGCATAAAACTATGCGTCGAAAAAGTGGAGAACCCTATATACTACATCCAATCGCGGTGGCGATGATTGCAGCCGATGAGATTGGATTAGGTGTTCGAAGCACGATTTGTGCTTTATTGCATGACACGGTAGAGGATACAGATATTACATTAGAAGACATCAAGAGAGAGTTCGGAAATGAGATTGCTAAAATTGTTGACGGCTTAACAAAAATTGCTTCGGTAATGGATACCAATAGCAGTCAGCAAGCAGAGAACTTCAAAAAGATTCTACTCACTTTAACCGACGACCCCAGAGTCATTCTAATCAAACTCGCTGACAGGTTGCACAATATGCGCACCATGGATGCGATGAAACAAGAAAAGCAATTAAAGATTGCATCTGAAACAATCTGGGTCTATGCTCCATTAGCACACCGAATGGGCTTGTACAATATCAAGACAGAATTAGAAGATCTGTCAATGAAATATTTAGAGCCAGATAAATACCGTGAGATTGCTAGGAAATTAACTGAAACGAAAAGAGAACGAACTAAATATATCAACGAATTTATCAAGCCACTCAAAGAAAAATTATGCCAAACCGATTTGCAATTTGATATTTTTGGTCGACCAAAAAGCATCCATTCCATTTGGAATAAAATCAAGAAAAAAGGAGTAAGCTTTGAGGAAGTCTATGATTTATTTGCGATCCGTATTATTTTAGACGTTCCTTTAGAAAAAGAAAAAGAGGAATGTTGGAAAGTATACTCCATGGTCACAGACGAGTACTTGCCCTCTCCTGAAAGATTAAGAGATTGGTTAAGTAATCCTAAAAGTAATGGCTATGAAGCATTACACACGACAGTGATGGGACCCCAAGGAAAATGGGTAGAAGTACAGATCCGAAGTAAACGAATGAATGAAATTGCTGAAAAAGGTTTAGCTGCACATTTCAAATACAAAGAAGGCACACAAAGTGAAGACCGCTTTGATAAATGGTTCATTCAAATAAGAGAGGCTTTAGGCAACCAAGAAGAAGAAAGTATTGATTTCTTACAAGACTTTAAAACTTCTTTCTTAGCGGAAGAAATTTATGTTTATACCCCCAAGGGTGAAGTGAAAATGTTGCCTGTTAATTGTTCTGCACTCGACTTTGCTTTTTATATTCATACTGCGATTGGATCAAAATGTATCGGCGCAAAAGTGAACCACAAATTAGTACCAATTAGTCATAAACTAAGAAGTGGAGACCAAATTGAAATCATCACCAGTAACAAACAAAAACCTACTGAAGATTGGTTAAACAATGTGGTTACCGCCAAAGCAAAAAATAGTATCAAAGATGCATTAAGAGAAGAAAAGAAAATTATTTCGGAGGAAGGAAAATATACTGTACAAAGAAAGTTAGAAGGGATTGGCGCATCCTATAGTCCATACAATTTGGATCAATTGGTCAACTTTTACAAATTACCAAGTCAATTAGATTTACTCTATAAAATTGCCACTAAATCGATTGACCTAAAGGAATTAAAAACATTCCAAGTCATTGGTGACAAAATTGAAGCTCCCAAAGCTTTGGTGGCTACGCCTGACTCGAATGCAGAAGTCAACATATATAAGCCCACCCCTAAGAAAGGCGATTCAGAGTTGATTATTTTTGGTGAATCAAGTGATAAGATCAAATACAACCTTGCAAAATGTTGCAACCCCATTCCTGGCGACGATGTATTTGGATTTGTTAGTACAGCAAAAGGTTTGATTATTCACAGAACCAACTGTCCTAATGCAACACAATTGCTTGCTAATTATGGACATCGTGTCGTAAAAACCAAATGGGCTAAAAATAAAGAAATCTCTTTCCTAACAGGGCTTAGTATTATTGGGTTAGATGATGTAGGTGTAGTGAATAAAATTACAACAATTATAAGTGGAGACTTGAAGATCAATATTGCTGCGTTGACTATTGAATCAAAAGACGGCATGTTTGAAGGTACCATCAAGGTCTTTGTGCACGACAAAGACGAGTTAGAGGAATTGGTGGCTCGCATTCAAGCCCTCCAAGGGATTCAAAAAGTGACCCGTTTTGATACCGAAGCGGCCTAAAATTAAGTAATCAACAGGTTGGGAAAAATATGTGTGAAAACATTTACTATAATTAGGTACTTAAATAGGTAATAAAGTTTTCTAGACTTATTTTTGCTTCTCAAATTATTATTATGGTAGACGTTATTTTAGGACTTCAATGGGGCGATGAAGGTAAAGGAAAAATTGTGGACTATTTTGCACCCAACTACGATGTGATAGCACGTTTCCAAGGCGGACCAAATGCAGGGCATACATTATATGTAAATGGTACAAAAATGGTCTTGCACCAAATACCATCAGGAATTTTTCATCAAGATAAAATCAATATCATTGGTAATGGTGTCGTTCTAGACCCGGTTACATTGAAAAAAGAATGTGATGCAGTTGCTTCTATGGGTATTGATGTAAAGAAGAATTTATTTATATCTGAACGCACGAATATTATTATCCCAAGTCATAGAGCTTTGGATAAAGCCTCTGAATTGTCCAAGGGGGAGGCTAAAATTGGATCGACCCTTAAAGGTATTGGACCTGCCTATATGGATAAGACAGGCAGAAATGCACTAAGAGTTGGTGATTTGTTAGATAAAAAATTTATCAGCAAATACATTGCTTTGAGAATGAAACACCAAAAGATTTTAGATAGCTATAACTTCAATGAAGATATTGCTGAAATGGAAAGCGAATTTTTTGATGCGATCGAGTTTTTGAAGACAATGAACATCATCAATTGTGAGTACTTTATCAACGATCAAATCAGTCAGGGAAAAAGAATTCTAGCCGAAGGCGCTCAAGGCTCGATGTTAGATATTGACTTTGGAACCTTCCCATTTGTTACTTCAAGCAACACCATCTCTGCGGGGGTTTGTACTGGCTTAGGTGTTTCACCAAAACAAATTGGTGAAGTCTATGGTATATCTAAAGCTTATTGTACACGTGTTGGTAGCGGCCCCTTCCCTACTGAGTTAAATGATGCAAAAGGAGAGGAATTAAGAAAAATTGGAAGTGAATTTGGTGCAACAACAGGTCGTCCCCGTAGATGTGGTTGGATAGACTTGGTAGCATTAAAATACACATGTATGATTAATGGTGTAACTCAGATCATTATGACCAAGGCTGATATACTAGATAGTTTTAAAGAACTAGAATTAGGTATAGCTTACGAAATGGAAGGTAAACAAATTGACTATGTTCCTTTTCAATTAGTTGGCACCCCTGTTACACCAATTTGGAAAAAAATGGCTGGCTGGAACATGGATACGACTCAAATGAAAAATAATACTGAATTACCTGCTACAATGAAAACATATATTGAATTTATTAATGAATATCTTGGTGTGCCGGTGAAGTATGTATCAAACGGCCCAGGTAGAGATCAAATTGTACATTTATAAATAAAAACAATAAAAAAAGCCGCATTATTTTTGATAAATAAAATTTTCATTTGAAATTTACATAAATATTTTGATTGAGTTATGGCAGTAAAATCTACAAAAGAGAAAAAGACAGCGACACCAAAAAATGGCGTAGTAAAAGCTGAAAAATCAAGCAAAACGTCTTCAAAGAAAAAAGAAGAGGATGAAGATGATGATTTAGATGATGATGATGAAAATGATACTGATGATTGGGGCAAAGCAGAAGATGATGAAGATAGCTGGGACCCTGACTTCGCTGAATTTGATTTGCCTAAATCCACTAAGAAAGCTGGAAAAACAAAAAAAGGTGAAGAAGATGACGATCTAGGTCTAGATTTAAATTTAGATGATGATTTATTTGATGATAAAGATGAATTCGACGACGATTTCTAAAGCACCTGCTTTGCTTTATTGATCAATATCTGAATATAAAGATTGTATTGAGGCCTGTGAAATTTGATTTTTATGGGCCTCAAATATTTTAGCAGCTTTTTCAGGCAACACAAGTGTATATGATTTACCAGTAGCCAACTGTTGATCCATATTTGGATTCAATGCTTTTAAATTTTCAATCGGTATTTTCAACCAACTAGCAATCGTTTTTAAATTATACCTCCCAGTAATTACAATACGTTCTGTTCCCGCCACAATGGGAGTATTTTGAATTGCTTCAACGGGCATTGATGCATTCTTATCAGGCATTAAAACCCCTTCAAAAATAGCATGGGTGGCGATAAATTTTTTAACATGGTTCCTTGTCTCCAATGGAAGCTCGTATTGCAATGCCCAGAAATCTTTCGTTTTCTTTTTAGCAATCGCTTTACTGAGCCTACTTGCACCTCCATTATAAGCAGCCACGACCAATAACCAATCTCCAAATTGTTGGTACAATTCTCTTAATATCGTTGCTGCGGCTTGCGTACTCTTTTGATAGTCCATTCGTTCATCATTGGGTAATAATTTTAAACCCAATCTAGTTGCTTCGGCAGGCATAATTTGCCAAGGACCCACTGCACCTGCCCATGAAACGACCTGAGCACTTAAATGACTTTCTATAACACTTAGGTATTTTAATTCAACCGGAATTCCATTTGCAATTAAAATCTGATCATACAAATTAAAATATGGCTTGGCCCAAGTTTTCATTTTACGCAATCCTGCACCTTCTTTTTCAATGTAAGCTTGCACAAAACTTACTGCTTTAGGGTTCATTTCCAGTACAAAAGATTGCCCCTTATTGGGTACTGACTGTACTGTAAACAAACTACTAAATCCAATCCTATTTAAACTGAGACTGTCTTGTGCAATCAAATTAGTGAAGCAAAAAAATAAATAAAAAATAAATAAGATAGGTCTCATAATCAATGGACTATGCTTTCATCAATGAATTTGAAAAATGAAGCAGTGCCGCTTCTTCCATTGAAGCACTCATAACTTGTAATCCAAAGGGCATGCCATTTGAGTGTTTAAACAGTGGCAGTGAAATACCAGGAACACCAACAAGGTTCGCATATACAGTATAAATATCTGCTAAAAATATTTCGGTAGCAGTTGCATGTTTCGTTCCTATTTTAAAAGCAGTTGTTGGTACGGTAGGGGAAATGATAAAATCATACGCTTTAAATACCTGATTTGTAAAATCAACTAATTTTTGACGCACTTGTTGTGCTTTAGTAAAGTAAGCATCAAAATATCCAGCACTTAATACAAAAGTTCCAAGCAAAATTCTTCGTTGCACTTCTGCACCAAAACCTTCTGTTCTCGAAAACTTATACATATCAGCAAGGTCTTCTACTTTTTCTTTTGTTCTATGCCCAAATCTTATACCATCATAGCGTGATAAATTACTTGAAGCTTCTGCAGTTGTTAAAACATAGTAGGTCGGGACAACGAAATTCAATAAATCAAAATTAATAGCTTCTACGCAATGTCCTGCTGCAGTCAAAATGCTTATATGATTTTCGATTTGACTTTTTATTTCTGGGTCCAAACCTGGATGCGATAATGTTTCTTTAAAATAGGCAATTTTTTTAGGGGCCATTGGCGCTTGCATCAATTGACTGTATGCAGGAACTGCAACAGAAGCTACGGTACTATCCATTGCATCTTCTCCAGCAATCACTTCTAATACCAATGCAGCATCAGCTACATTTTTACTAAAAATTCCAATTTGATCAAATGAAGATGCATAGGCGATCAATCCATATCTTGAAATTCTTCCATAACTTGGTTTTAGTCCAACCACACCACAAAAATCTGCAGGCTGGCGAACAGAGCCACCTGTATCTGAACCTAAACTTACCATACACAAATTGGCTTGCACTGCCACAGCTGATCCACCAGATGAACCACCTGGCACCCTTTCATGATCGGCTGCATTTTTCACTGGACCAAAAGCAGAATTTTCATTGCTACTTCCCATTGCAAATTCATCACAATTTTGACGACCTATAATGATCGCGCCAGCAGCAATCAATTTTTCAATTGCAGTAGCAGAATAAACAGCCTTATAATTTTCTAAGATTTTAGAAGCTGCAGACAATGCATGCCCCTTATAAGCAATCACATCTTTGATACCCACCACAACACCATGCAATGGTCCAATAGGCTTACCTTGAAGTCTTTCAGCATCAAGTGTATTTGCAATTTCCAATGCTTCATCCGCAAAAATTTCTAAATAGGCATTTAGATCTTGGTGTTGTCTGATCTGATTCAAATAAAACTGTACTGCCTGTACACAGGTAGTTGCTCCGGTCATTAATTGACCATGGTAAGTTTTAATGTCGGTGTAACAAAACATCTGAAATTAAGAAGCTTTCTCGTCCTTCTCTTTAATGCCTTCTTCGATTTCTTTTTTTACGTTATTTTTTGCGTCATTGAATTCGCGAATACCCTTACCTAAGCCACGCATGAATTCAGGGATTTTTCTTCCACCAAACATGACTAAAATAACTACACCAATAATTAATAATTCTTGAAATCCTAAGTTGCCCATAATGTATCATTTAGAATAGTAAAGGTAATGCAAATAGCACAAAAAAAGGTCCTCGTAGCGAGGACCTTTTTATTATATTTTAAGCGGTTAGACTTAGAATCTTTTTTCTTTAATACGAGCGCTTTTACCGCTTCTTTCACGTAAGTAGTACAATTTAGCACGGCGCACTTTACCAGTTTTGTTTAAAACAATGCCATCAATGTTTGGCGACAAGAAAGGGAATAAACGCTCTACACCTACACCATCAGAGATTTTACGAACCGTAAAAGTAGCTGTTGCTCCAGAACCTTGGGTTTTGATTACATCCCCACGGAAACTTTGGATACGCTCTTTACCACCCTCTACGATTTTGTAGTTTACGGTAATATTATCACCAGCTTTAAATGCTGGATATTCTTTTTTCGCTGTTAATTGTTCGTGTACGAAATTTACTGCTGCGCTCATAATTCATGTTTTTTGCGGAGGGCAAAGGTAGGGTTACCCACTCGATTCTCCAAATTATTTGACCCAAATATTAAAATCTATGCTTGATGGGGCTATTTTAACCTATCTAGCTATGTTTACAGCTCTTTTTTCACGGATCACAGTGACTTTAATTTGACCTGGATAAGTCATTTCAGTCTGTATTTTTTGCGCAATTTCAAAGCTTAACTGATCAGATGATTGGTCTGTCACTTTTTCTGCTTCAACAATCACCCTTAATTCACGACCAGCTTGGATGGCATATGCCTTCTCAACCCCTTGATAACCAAGGGCTAAGTTTTCCAAATCTTTGATACGTTGAATGTATTGTTGCATGATCTCGCGTCTAGCGCCTGGCCTTGCACCGCTAATCGCGTCACAAGCTTGGATAATTGGAGAAATCACATATTGCATTTCCATTTCGTCGTGGTGCGCACCAATTGCATTCACAACTGCTGGATTTTCACCATATTTTTCGGCCAATTTAGCCCCCAACAATGCGTGGCTTAATTCAGTTTCTTCATCAGGCACTTTACCAATATCGTGTAATAAACCTGCACGCTTAGCCAATTTTGGATTTAACCCTAATTCAGCTGCCATGATGCCGCATAAATTAGCAGTTTCACGAGAGTGCATTAATAAGTTCTGTCCATAAGAAGAACGGAAACGCATTTTACCGATGATACGAATCAGCTCTTTATGTAAACCATGAATACCTAATTCAATGACTGTACGTTCACCAATTTCTGCAATCTGCTCTTCCAATTGACGACGTGTTTTCTCTACTACTTCTTCGATACGTGCTGGGTGGATACGACCATCTGCCACCAATCTTTGTAAACTTAAACGTGCAATCTCTCTTCTCAACGGATCGAATGATGAAAGTAAAATAGCTTCAGGGGTATCATCCACAATCAAGTCTACACCAGTTGCAGCTTCAATCGCACGAATATTACGACCTTCTCTACCAATGATTTGCCCCTTCATTTCATCTGACTCCAAATTGAATACAGTTACTGTATTTTCTATAGCGACCTCAGCCGCCGTTCTTTGGATAGATTGAATGATGATTTTTCTAGCTTCTTTATTGGCTTTTTGCTTTGCATCTTCAATGATATCTTGTTGTAAAGCCAAAGCTTGTGATTGAGCTTCATTCTTTAAAGTCTCAATCAATTGCTGTTTGGCATCTTCTGCAGTAAGATTGGCAATTTTTTCTAGACGACGAATATGTTCTTCTTGATGTTTCTCTAATTCGCCTCGTTTAATATTTACTAAATCAATTTCACGATTTAATTTCTCTTTAATGGCTTCGTTTTCTTTGATTTGTTTTTCTAGAAGTACAGACTTTTGATTGATTGTTAATTCGTGCTGCTTGATCCTATTTTCCGCCTCTCCTATTTTCTTATTCTTTTCTAATATTTCACGGTCATGATCGGCCTTGAGTTGAACAAAACGTTCTTTAGCTTCTAATTGTTTTTCTTTTTTGATGGTCTCAGCTCTCAATTCAGCCTCCTTTAGTATGCTAGCTGCTTGATTTTCTGCGTCTTCTATTTGTTTTTTTGTATTCTTGGCGAATGCAAAACGCCCTATGAGTAAACCGCCTATTCCAGCGCCTACCCCGATGATCATCCATAATATTGTTTGGTCCATTGTTTAATCTTGTTGTATTTAATAAAATCACCCCGCTTCTTCACTAAGGTTCGGCAACGAAGATAAACAATTAATGTAAAGATTGGACTGAAAACAGCCAATTATGTGTTATAAGTTGGTATTTACGAGCACTTTATCAATGGACAATGTCATACTCTCAATTTGGGCTTGAACAGCCTCCATTTCATAAAGGTTTTGCCCATTTTGCTGTTGTTGGGTCGTAAACCAAAGTAGGACCATTGAAATATAATCCTGGGTGTCACTTCCAGCATACATTGTCTTGAACTCGAGCATTTTTTGATTGATCAAAGCAGCTGTTTTACGAACCGCTTCTTCGTCCTTTGGACTAATTTTAACCCTGTAATTTCTATCTGCAATGAGAATATTTACTGGAATCAGGTTTTCTTCTTGCTCTAAAAGTTGATCTGACATGGCTAAGGATTCAGGTTTTGGATACAATGATCGATTTCTTTGATATAGTGATCGATCTTTTTTGTCAAAGCAGCTTTTTCCGAAGGATTCATTTGTTCAGATGGACGCATTTGAGCTGTTATGAGTGCTGCTTGTTCTTTCTTCAAGTCATTTTCAAGTTTTTCAATTAAAGCTTGCTTTTCCGTTAATGTCAGCTTTAATTGTTGATGCGCTTTCTCCAAAGCATGGTATCGCTTTAGCAGTAATTGCAGTTTTTCTTGTAGGCCTAATATAGAAGTCTGTAGATCAGACATGGCACTTAGTTTATGACTTGAAAGTTAATTATTTTCTTATTTCAGCTTGAATATTTTTTTCAAAGGCAGCAATTAATTGCTTCATCATACCATCTATTTCGGTATCGGTTAAGGTAGATGATACGGCATTAAAAACAAAATTAACTGCAACAGATTTTTTGTTGAGACCCAATTTATCGCTTTCGAATATATCAAATACACGCATCTCTTTCAAAGCATTTAGCTGTAACTTTTTAACCACTTCTTCTATAGCTGCATAAGGTATTGATTGATCAAGCACCAATGCCAAATCTCTTTCAACTGATGGATATTTTGATACTTCTTGGTACTTTACCTTGCCCAATTGATAGACATCCAATAAGGTTGCCAAGTCGAAGTTTAGGTACACAACAGGTTGCTTAATATCAAACTGAGCTAATTTTTTTGTGCCAACTTGTTCAATTGTACCCAAAATTGTTTTACCTGCAATCATTTCATATTGCCCATTCCCTGTTGGGTTCCAATTGATATTGCTTAATCCTAATAATTCACACAAAGCAAATGCCAATCCCTTGAGCACAAAAAAGTCTTGTTGTATTGCTTTAGTCCTCCAACTGTCTTGCATTTGTTTGCCAGAAAGATAGATGGCTAAAATTTCTTGTTCTATATATTTACCTGCAGGAGTTTTCGCATATACTTTGCCCATTTCAAAAAAAGCAATGTGCTCGTTTTTTCGATTGTAATTATATGCGATCGTTTCTAACCCAGTTTCCAACATCGTTGGTCGCATCACATCCAAATCCGCACTTAAACTGTTCAACATTTTAACTGTAGTAGCTAACTGATCCTCAGAAAAATACTTACTATTGGTTATTGAATTGGTTAATATTTCTGTATATCCGCGACCCACTAGATAATGGGCAATTTTATTTTTAAATTGCTCTTTAACTTCCAATAAATCAATAGATGGACTGATGGTTATTGCGGTAGGAATCTCAATATTATCTAAACCATCTATTCGGAGAATCTCCTCCACTAAATCTGCTGCAATACTAATATCAGGCTTATTATACGGCACAGCTACTTGAATGCCAATTGCATCTTGTGCTAAAATTTCAAAGCCCAAACTAGTTAAAATAGCGACTGCTTTGTCCACTTCGTATTGCTTTCCACTCAGTTTTTTTAAATAAGCAAAAGTCATAGATACTTTTACTTTTTCTGCAGGGTTTGGATATACATCGTTGACAGGACTACATTTACCTCCGGCAATAGCTTGAATCATTGCAGCAGCTTGCTCTAATACTTTTACCGTATTGGCAATATCCACTCCTTTTTCGAATCTTGTTGCTGCATCTGTTCTTAAACCATGATGTACCGAGGTTTTACGAATATGTATATTTTCAAACCAAGCACTTTCTAACAAAATAGAATTTGTGGTTGCGCTTACACCACTATTTAATCCTCCAAAAACACCTGCAATGCATAATGGCTTTTCGGCATCGCAAATCATTAAGTCTTGTGCACTTAATTTTCTTTCTTTTTCATCTAAGCTCACAAACAGAGTGTCTTGTGCACATTTTTTAACAATTATTTTTTTACCCTGAATTTTTGCAGCATCAAAAGCGTGTAAGGGTTGTCCAGTTGCATGTAAAATGTAATTGGTAATATCAACTATATTGTTAATTGACCTGACACCAATCGCCTGTAATTTATTTTTCAACCATGCTGGCGAAGGTCCCACTTGCACACCTTCAATCAACACGGCACTATACCTTGCACAAGCTTCAGGATTTTCAATGACCACATCAAAAGGCTTCAATGAAGCATCAAAAATTGGAGATTGATTCAATGGACTAATTGGCTCTGATTTGTTTTGATGGTATGTTAAATAAGCACAAACATCTTTAGCTACACCAAAATGACTCATGGCATCCATTCTATTCGGTGTCAATCCTATCTCAAAAATCCAATCTTGGTAATAATCATATAATGCTGCGACAGGTTGACCTACAGAAGTTTTTGGATCTAAAACCATAATTCCAGCATGATCATCACTCAATCCTATTTCATCTTCAGCACATATCATCCCTTCACTTTCTTCACCCCTAATCTTGGCCAATTTCATGGTGATTGGTGATCCCGCTTTTGGATAAATCGTAGTACCAACTTGAGCAACCACCACTTTCTGGCCCAATGCAATATTGGATGCGCCGCATACAATATTCAACGGACGTTCAGCGCCAACATTTACTTTAGCTAATTTTAATTTATCAGCATTGGAATGTTGTACTAATTCAAGCACTTCACCCACTACTAAACCTTGAAGTCCACCTTTAAAATTTTCATACATTTCTAAGGACTCTACTTCTAAACCAATCAAAGTCAATATGGTAGATAAATCTTCTTTGGGAATGGGTGCTGGTAAATATTCACATAGCCAGCGATAACTAATGGTCATGATGCTTCTTTAAGGTATAGCTTCAAAAATACTATTTTCTACTTAAATAGCTCTTATTTTCTGGCAAATAGCCATCAAATACCCATCAAAAAACAGTCAAAAACGACACAAATACTTTACAAAGTGTATAACCCAAATGCCACCCTGAATAACCGGTGAATAACTGTGATTTTAATGTGCAAATCCTACTAAAAGTAGGTGTGAACAAGCCAATTGGATAATTAAATTTCGGGATGCCAAATTTTGAAAGGATTTTCGCAGTAAGAAAAGCAGTATTTATATGGCACTCCCAAACCTCAATACAAGATCAACAACAAGAAAGAAATCAACCTCTGTAGACCTGAGCGCAATGATGTATGGGAAAATACCGCCTCAGGCAAGGGAATTAGAAGAAGCCATCCTTGGTGGCATTCTTTTAGAGAAAAGCGCCTTTGATACGGTGACTGAAATTCTGAAGCCAGAATGTTTTTACGTAGAAGCGCATCAAATGATCTTTCAGTCGATGCAAAGCTTACAGCAAAAAAACATGCCAATTGACATGTTGACCGTCGTAGAAGAATTAAAAATGCGCGAGTACCTTGATCAAGTAGGTGGTGCCTATTATATCTCTAAATTAACCAATGTCGTAGTATCTACTGCGAATATTGAAGCGCATTCGAAAATAGTTTTACAAAAATTTATTCAAAGAGAGTTAATCCGAATCAGCGGAGAAATTATTAGCAACTCATACGAAGACAGTACAGATGTATTCGATTTATTGGACGAGAGTGAAACAAAAATGTTCAATATCACAAATAACTACTTAAAGAAAAATTTCGTGGATATTGGCAACGCACTAGCCGAATCAATTACTCGTATTGATGAATTGAGGACAAAGAAAGATGAAATTTCTGGTGTACCTAGTGGATTCAATTCACTAGATAGAATCACTTTTGGATGGCAGCCAACAGATTTAATCATTTTAGCTGCTAGACCTTCTGTGGGTAAAACAGCATTTGCTTTGAATCTTGCACGTAATGCAGCTTTACACCCAACCAAACCTCAAGGCGTTGGGTTTTTTAGTTTGGAAATGAGTGCATCTCAATTAGTACAACGTATTTTGAGTGCAGAAAGTGAAATAAAAATGGAAAAAATTTCCAGAGGAAAATTAGAAGATTACGAATACCAACAATTACATACCAAGGGCATCAATAAATTAGAGTCTGCTCCAATTTATATTGATGACACAGCCGCACTGAATATTTTTGAATTTAGAGCAAAAGCAAGAAGATTGGTCAACAAACATGATGTTAAAATTATCATTATCGACTATCTACAATTGATGAGTGGCTCCGGCGATCGAAACTCCAATAGAGAGCAAGAAATTAGTAATATTTCTCGAAGTTTAAAGGCATTGGCTAAAGAATTGAATGTACCCATCATTGCCTTGTCACAATTAAGTCGTGCTGTAGAAACCAGAAAAGAAAGTAAAATGCCTCAATTGAGTGACTTACGTGAATCGGGTGCGATTGAGCAGGATGCGGATATGGTTATGTTTATATATCGACCCGAATACTATGAAGTTATGAGTAACGAGATGGGCGAAAGCACCATGGGTGAAACACATATCAGAATTGCGAAGCACAGAAATGGTGCTTTAGATTTGGTAAAATTAAGGGCAAGATTGGATGTTCAAAAATTTGAAGAATGGGATGGAGATAGCGGTATACCAGGATTAGGAAGCAACTACAAACCAATCTCTCCGAATATAGGTGGAACTGATGCACAAGATGGAGGAAGATTTTTTATTCAAGGAAGCAGGATGAATGGTGGAGAATTTGATGATGGATTAAATGACGATCAACCATTCTAAATTTTAATTATGTCTGTTCCTTTTTTTTATGAACCTTTAGTTGCTTCTGGTATCCAACAATATACCATGAGTGAAGCTTCAAGTAAACATTGCATTCAAGTATTGAGAATGCAAGAAGGCGATCGAATTGATTTAACCAATGGACAAGGTGGCTTATTTCATGCCATTATCCAAGTAGCACATAAAAAAAACGCCATTGTTCAAATTACAGATGCTGAACAGCATCCAGTACCCAATCAACAATTACACTTAGGCATTTCCTTATTAAAAAACGCGGTAAGACTGGAATGGCTTTTTGAAAAAGCAACCGAAATGGGCGTCACAGCAATCACTCCTTTAATTTGCGATCGAACCATTCATGAACGATTTAAGACAGAGCGGATGGAGCAAATATTACAATCCGCAATGATACAAAGTCAGCAAACTTGGTTGCCAAAATTAGCAGCCCCAACCACTTACCAGCAATGCATTGACCAAGCCAATGCTGCACAAAAACTGATTGCACATTGCGCGCCTAGCAAAAAAACTTCCATTAAAGCTGTCAACGCTAGCAATGACATCCTACTTTTAATAGGACCTGAAGGAGATTTTTCGCCTGCCGAAATCGAAGTAGCATGCAACAAGCAATACGAACCTATTGAACTTGGACCTACCCGACTCAGGACTGAGACTGCAGGTATTTTTGCCATAAGTGTCTTAAAAAATTTCTAATTTGCAAGCATGAAACTGCTTGAAGTAAATACGCCCGAATTAGACAAAGCTTTTGTAGCAATCAATGCCCTTGTGAATAAGGACAACCCGAACTATATTAGGCCTTTAGACAATGAAGTGCTTGCTACTTTTGATCCCACAAAAAATAAACTATTCAAAGATGGTGCAGCAAAAAGATGGATTGTACAAGATGACTTAGGCAACACCATTGGCCGTATCGCTGCATTTCATTATTCCAAATACAAAAATAAGGGAACAGATTTTCCCACTGGCTGTATAGGCTATTTTGATGCTATCAATGATCAAGCGGTTGCAAATTTATTATTTGATACTGCAAAAGCATGGCTTCAATCGGAAGGTATGGAAGCCATGGATGGTCCTGTTAATTTTGGTGATCGAGATAAATGGTGGGGATTGATGGTTGAAGGCTTTGACAGAGCACCTATGTATGGTATGTCTTTTAATCCACCTTACTATGAAACCTTATTTTCTAATTATGGTTTTGAAAATTTTTACAACCAATATTATTACCGCATTTTAATATCTGCAGGTTTACCTGAAAGATTCAAGGAACGCTATGAAAAGTTTAAATCAAAACCAGACTATAGCGCCAAACATTTAGATAAAAAACAATTGGACAAATTTGCGCATGATTTTGTTCAAATATACAATGCAGCCTGGGCACAACATGGAGAAGCAAAAGCCATCACACACGAACAAATTATGAAATTGTTCAAAACACTAAAACCAGTCATGGACGAACGTGTTATATGGTTTGCATATTATAAAGAAGATCCAATTGCCATGTTTATTAACATTCCAGATGTAAATCAATATTTTAAGCATTTTGATGGACAATTAGGATGGAAACAAAAAATCCATTTATTGTGGATGAAATTCAGAAAAAAGAATACAAGATTAACTGGATTGGCATTTGGCGTGGTCCCGAAATTTCAATCTTTGGGAATTGATAGTTTTTTGATTTACGCTAGCTCCTTAACGATCAATAAAATAAATATATACGAAGAATACGAAATGGGATGGGCAGCTGATTGGAATCCGAAAATGGTGAATATTTATAAAAGCTTAGGTGCACAACCAAGCAGACGGATGGTCACATGGAGGTATATTTTTGACCTCGAAAAGCACGCATTTGAACGCCACCCTTTAATGGAATACAAACCCACGAGCGAAGGCAATTAGGCATTTTAGAAATAGGGGATAAGATTTACAGCCTAGCTTAGCAATTTACCTTTTGATGCAGTATATTGCAGCTCAAGTATGGAGAATTTTATCGTATCAGCAAGAAAGTACCGTCCTCAAAACTTTAGTACAGTAGTGGGTCAATCACATATTACGACTACTCTAAAGAATGCGATCCTAAACCAGCACCTTGCACATGCATTCTTATTTTGCGGACCAAGAGGTGTGGGAAAAACAACCTGTGCGCGCATCCTTGCAAAAACAATTAATTGCACCCATATTACCAAAGAAGGAGAAGCTTGTAACGAATGTGAAAGTTGTTTATCTTTCGAAAAAGGAGCAAGCTTAAATATCCATGAATTAGATGCTGCTAGTAATAACTCTGTAGATGATATCAGAACATTGGTAGAACAAGTTCGATTTGCACCTCAGGCTGGTAAATACAAAGTCTATATTGTAGACGAGGTACACATGTTAAGTACAAGCGCATTTAATGCCTTTCTTAAAACCCTGGAAGAACCTCCACCCTACGCAATTTTTATACTTGCAACTACTGAAAAACATAAAATATTACCTACGATCTTAAGTAGATGTCAAATTTTTGACTTCAAAAGAATCGTACCAGAAGACACGGTAAAACATTTAGAAGAAATTGTAGAAAAAGAACATATTAAAGCAGAAAGAAACGCCTTACAACTGATTGCACAAAAAAGTGAAGGTTGTATGAGGGATGCCTTAAGTATTCTTGACAAAATTGTAAGTTTCTCAAATGGCGCATTGACTTATGACAATACATTAGAGCATTTAAATATTTTAGATGAAGGCTACTTCTTCAAATTACTAACACATTTAACTGAACAAGACCTCACAAGTGCGATGTTATTGTATGATGAAATCAATCAAAAAGGTTTTGAAGGGGATACTGTATTGTATGGCATGGCTGCATTCATCAGAAATATATTAGTCTCCAAAGACAAAGCAAGCGCACACTTACTTGAATCTATCGAAGGATGGAGAGATCAATACCTTAGCACAGCAGAAAAAATTGGCACGCCTTATTTAGTGAGCGCATTGAATATTTTAAACGAGGCCGAGATCCAATTTAAAATGGCACGTAATAAACGACTTCATGTTGAATTGACCTTGATCAAACTCAATTTTTTGCAGCAAGCTATTGAATTAAGTATGGAAGATGGCCAGCTAGTAAAAAAAAAACTAGTTGATACCCATTACCCAATTCGTACTAAAAAGATTATCCCATTAAGTAATATCGTAGTTAACGCAGAAGCTAAATTAGTGATTGAAACTGCGCCAATACCAAAAAGCCAAGCCACTGTAGCACCCACACCTGCTCCTACCGATAAGCCTGTTGCCAATCCAGCATTAAATAATGTTCAGCCAAATTTAGGTGGCAAAAAAAGTCTCTTAGCTGTATTGCAACAAAAATATGGCAGTGAATACAATATTGAAGAAGTTAAAGAAGCGATTTCATTAGATATGGAAACACTTCAAGCATGCTGGGATGCCTACGCCAATAAAATGGAACAAGAACTAAAACACTCCGTAGCTGGCACATTTAGGATCGCGACCCTACAAATTGAAGACCCTACACACTTTACAATTACCGTCCCAGCATTGACTGCACAGAAATTTGTGGAGCAAGAAAGAATGAGTTTGATGGAAAGTATTTGGGAAAGATTTCAAAATCGTGCAATTCAATTTAGTATTCTTGTAGATGCTGGAGAAAAAGAAGACGTGCCATTACATATGAAATTGAACAGCAAGCAAAAGTTTGAACATATTGCAAAACAATTTCCCTTGGTACAACAACTAAAGGAAAGATTAAACCTTGAAGTAAATTTTTAGAACTTAGCTTTATTATACCCCTTTTGCTTCAGGTATTGAAACACTTTTTGTCGGTGATCTCCTTGTATAATAATTTCTCCGTCTTTTACTGAGCCACCTGTGCCACAAAAATTTTTGAGTGCTTTGCCCAAGGCTTCTAAATCAGCATCAGCTCCTTCAAAACCATATACGATCGTGACGGTCTTCCCTGCCCTATGTTTGGTTTCTAAGATAATGCGAAGAAGTTGTTCAGCAGGCGCTAAGGTAGTTTTTTCTTCTGCTTCATTCGGCACCATATAGTCTGGATTGGTACTATACACTAATGGAATACTTGAAAAACTATTGAAGGTATTTTTGGGTTTCTTACTCATCTTACAATCTTAAATACGACTAGCTTATCCTCATACTTACAATCACAAATCCCTTCTTGGTGGATTGGAGCAATAAAGTTAAATTGAATTTCTGTTGACTGGATAATAATTTACCCGTGAGGTATAATGTATTTCCTAATTTTCTTTCTGCGCTTTTTTCAAAACCAACAATACTTTTTTGATTAAAGAACGCTTGTAAGGTTTCATTTGCCTGTTGAGCCGATAAGGGCTTTGTGGCAACTTGGTCTAAAATACTTGATTCAACTTGAACATCCCAGAAACTCTGTAAAGCACTAAAATTACCTGTTTGTAAATGTTGTACCAAAAACTCAGTTTCATTCTGAGCCCGAACAACAATGCTACAATGCAAAAGGGCAATGACGACAAGTATTTTAGATATTAACTTCATTTTTGTCTTTTATAATAGGATAAAGTTTGTAATGTGCCTAGTATTTTGAAACTTTGAGGTATAAAAATAAACAAATTATAAGCAACGCTACAAAAAGAGAAAAAATATGTCAAAAAAAGTAATATTAGTGATCATGGATGGATGGGGATTAGGTCAAGTTTCAAAGGCTGACGCAATTCAACAAGCGAATGTGCCTTTTGTTTCAAGCTTATATCAACAATACCCTAATAGCACTTTAGTGACTTGTGGAGAAGCAGTAGGATTACCTGAAGGACAAATGGGCAATAGCGAAGTAGGTCATTTAAATCTAGGTGCAGGAAGAATTGTCTACCAAGAATTACAAAGAATTAATGTTGCTATTAAATCAGGTGAATTTGCTACCAATCCCACTTTACTTCAATCCATTCGATACGCAAAAGAAAATCATAAGCCTTTGCATTTAATTGGATTAGTGAGCGATGGAGGTGTGCATGCACATACACAACATTTGAAAGCATTATGTGATTTATGCCAATCAGAAGGATTGAGTAATGTATTTATCCATGCATTCACGGATGGGCGTGATACAGATCCAAAAAGTGGTCAAAGTTATGTAGCATCTTTAGAGGATCATTTAAAAAAATCTGTTGGAAAAATCGCCACTATAAGTGGCAGGTATTATGCAATGGATAGAGATAAGCGTTGGGAAAGAGTAAAGTTAGCTTATGATGCGATGGTAAATGGAATTGGAAGTACTGCAGGTAGTGCACTTGAAGCCATTCAAGAAAACTATGCCAAAGACACTACGGACGAATTTATCTTACCAACAGTGCTTACTGAAAACGGCCAGCCTATCGCGCGTATTCAAGATGAAGACGCAGTAATCTGTTTTAATTTTAGAACAGACCGTTGTAGAGAGATTACCGAAGTGTTGACACAAAAAGATTTCCCTGAACAAAACATGCATCCACTTAGTTTACATTATACAACGATGACCAAGTATGATGAAACTTTTAAAAACGTGCATGTAGTTTTTGAAAACGATAATTTAGAAAATACTTTGGGAGAAGTATTGGCAAAAAACAATAAAAAGCAAATCCGTATTGCTGAAACAGAAAAATACCCACATGTTACTTTCTTTTTTAGCGGCGGCAGAGAACAGCCATTCGAAGGAGAAACAAGAATTATGGCAGCATCTCCCAAAGTGGCTACCTATGATTTACAACCAGAAATGAGTGCATTTGAATTAACGGATAAAATCTTGCCAGAAATCAATGCAGGCAACCCTGACTTTATTTGCTTGAACTATGCCAATGCGGACATGGTGGGTCATACAGGGGTCTTTAGTGCAGTCGTGAAAGCGGTGGAAACTGTGGACGCATGTGTAGAAAAAGTAGTTAAGGCTGGTTTAAACAATGGCTATACTATATTTCTAACTGCTGACCATGGCAATGCAGATTTCATGTTGAATGAAGATGGTAGTCCAAACACTGCCCATTCATTAAATCTTGTTCCTTTCTTTATTATAGATAAAAATTGGAAAGGTGCAATTCAACCTGGAAAGCTAGGCGATATTGCTCCAACAATTTTAACGATGATGGAATTGCCTATTCCTAAAGAAATGACTGGAATTGTTTTAATCTAAATATTAGAACAATTTGTCTATAAACAACACCATGAAAATACACAAAGCGACTTATTTAATATCCAGTCCGAATTATGACCAATGTCCAAAATTAGATGCCCCAGAATATGCATTTATTGGAAGAAGTAATGTAGGTAAGTCATCCATAATTAATGCCATTTGTGGACAAAAAGGATTGGCTAAAACATCTTCAGCGCCAGGAAAAACGCAGTTAATTAATCATTTTGAGGTAATTAGCAATGAGGTGGTGAAAGGACGTCAAGAAAAATGGTATATCGTAGATTTACCAGGATATGGTTATGCAAAAGTAGCGCAGAGTAGTAGAAGGAGATGGGAGCAAATGATTGAAAACTATTTACGTAAAAGGCCGAATTTAAATCGTGTTTTTGTTTTGATTGATTCCAGACACAGCCCTCAAAAAATTGATATTGAATTCATTGACCAATTATTCAATTGGCAAATTCCATATACACTTATATTTACCAAATCGGATAAAGAAAAACCAGGTGTGGTAAAACGAAATGTTGAAGCATTTTTTGAGCAATTAAAAACCATGTTTCCCTATTTGCCTGAAGGGTTCGTAACCAGTGCAGAGAAGAAATTAGGTATAGAACAAGTGCTTGACTGCATTGCACGTTACAACCTACTTTACAACGAAGACAAAGCATCCTCTTAATATGAAAATACTTATACAATACATTAAGCCCTTCAAAGGCTTAGTTTTTTTAGCATTTATACTTGCTGGCATCAACCAAACATTTTCTTTATTTGATCCAATGATTTTTGGAAAGTTAATTGATGGTTTTGCAAAAAATCCATTTTTAGATCCTGCAGGAAATGAAAGAACACAGGCCGTGTTCTTAAAAGGCGTCGGTAATATGTTATTACTTTTAGTGGGCACTGCCATGGTGAGTAGAATCGCTAAAGCTTTTCAAGACTATATAGTCAATGTGATTATTCAAAAATTCGGTGCAGCTTTATTTACAGATGGATTGAAACACTCTATGCAATTGCCATATCAAGCTTTTGAAGACCAAAGAAGTGGCGAAACCTTATCTATTTTGACAAAAGCAAGAGCTGATTGTGAAAAATTCATTAGCTATGTGATCAATGTAGTCTTTGGAATTGTAGTGAGCGTTGTTTTTGTGACTATTTATGCTACAAGATTGCATTGGTCAATCATCCCCATCTATATAGGTGGAGCGAGTATGATTGCATATGTTACGAACTTATTGAGCAAGAAGATCAAAGTCATTCAAAAAAATATTGTCAAGGAAACGACAAGTTTAGCGGGCACAACAACAGAGAGTCTGAGAAATATTGAATTGGTCAAAAGCCTTGGATTGACTACACAAGAAATCAATAGATTGAATAACAATACCTACAAAATTCTTGCATTAGAATTAAAGAAAGTAAAAAATATTCGCTCTTTAAGTTTTATCCAAGGAACGATGGTCAACGCATTAAGGCAAGTGATCACTTTCACTTTAATGTGGTTGATCTTTAAAGAAATTTTGACTGTTGGTCAATTGATCTCTTTACAATTTTATAGCTTTTTCATTTTTGGACCATTGCAAGAGATTGGTAGTATCATTATGAGTTATCGTGAAACTGAAGCATCATTAAACAATTTTGATGCATTGATGAAAAAGCCAATTGATACAACTCCAACAAATCCAATTTCAATTGGCGAAATTGAACAATTGGCCTTTAACAAAGTGGGCTTTCAACACCAGACTGCTAATTTCAAAGCCATTGACCAGATTAGCTTTGAGGCAAAAAAAGGCGAGACCATTGCTTTTGTAGGTCCATCGGGTGCAGGTAAAAGTACTTTAGTGAAATTATTAGTAGGATTGTACCAACCTCAAGAAGGCGAGATATTAATGAATGGTGTAAACACTACACAGATAGACATGAGCGCATTGAGAAACCAAATCAGTTTTGTGACGCAAGACACGCAACTTTTTGCAGGCACCATCCAAGAAAATCTTGCCTTTGTAGCGCCGAATGCCAGTGAGGAAGAAATGTTAATGGCATTAAACAAAGCAAGCTGTGCCAATATTTTAGATAAAGGTGGCAATGGACTTGCCACGGTGATAGGTGAAGGCGGATTAAAATTAAGTGGTGGAGAAAAACAAAGACTCTCAATAGCACGGGCCTTACTAAGACATCCTCACTTGTTAATTTTTGATGAAGCGACTTCTTCATTGGACAGCATAACAGAAGAGTCTATCACAGATACCATTCGTGATTTATCAAAAGAAAGGGAGCAAATTACCATTATGATTGCACACCGATTGAGTACAATCATCCATGCCACAAGAATTTATGTACTTGAAAAAGGCACCGTCATTGAATCTGGCAATCACCAAAGTTTATTAGAAGAAAAAGGCTTGTATTACGCCATGTGGAGACAACAAATTGGAGAAAGAAAAGGACAATAATTATTTTTCGTCTCTTTCAAATTTCTTTTTCAAATAGTCAATTACTGAAGGATCTTCAAGGCCCTCCATATCACTCAATTCTAATTCTATGGCTTTTGTACTCAAACGAATTTCAATTAGTGAAAAAAAGATAGATACCGAAAAGCAAATTAAACTAGTTGCAAAAATAAATTTAGCAATCGCCTGGTACTGTATAAAAATGAAAAACATCGAAAGCAATGACAATAACAAAGCAGCCACCCCATAGGTCTGCATGCGCTGAATAAGCTTAATACGGTATTTAAGGTTCTTAATTTGACCAAATATAACCAAACGTTGTTCTTGTTGTTGATACTTATCATGCAAAACACGGACACGATTAGACAAAGCCAAGAATCGATTGGTATAAGCCAGCATGATCAAACTGATTGCTGGAAATAATAAAGCTGGGATGTTTACAGATAATTCCATGTTATAAAAATAGTTAAAATAAACCGGTATTTTTGCACTAACCAATATGGAGAAGGAGCAGTTTAAAAAAATACAACCCAGTATACCTCAAGAACCAGGCATTTATCAATATTTTGATGATAAGGGCAAGCTATTGTATGTTGGGAAAGCCAAACACCTGAGAAACAGAATTAGTTCATATTTTTTATCCAATCAGCATAGTTTAAAAACGATTGAATTGGTACAACGTATTAGTGAGATCAAGTTCACTATTGTCAACTCAGAACATGATGCATTTATCTTGGAGAATGAGTTGATCAAAAACTACCAACCCAAATACAATATTAACTTAAAAGATGACAAGACCTACCCATATATCGTCATCAAAAAAGAAGCTTTTCCCAGGGTTTTTTTGACGAGAAGAAAGATTAAAGATGGGTCGACTTACATTGGACCTTTCACACATATATATGCAGTGAGAGAATTGATCAATCATATTAAAGAAACGATTCCTCTTAGAACTTGTACATTACCACTTACGCCAAAAAATATAGGACAAGGCCGATTCAAAGTTTGTTTAGAATACCATTTAGGTAATTGTAAAGGCCCATGTCAAGGCTATCAAACAGAACAAGACTATGCTGCTTCAATAGATCAGGTAAAACATTTATTAAAAGGCAATATCAAACCATTGGTGCAAAATTTAAAAGAAACAATGCAGGCTCAAGCAGCTGAGCTCGCTTTTGAAAAAGCCAATGAAACAAAAAAGAAAATTGAAGAATTAGAGCGATACCAAACCAAGTCTGAAATTCTAATCAAGCAACAAGAATCTTTAGATGTGTTTAGCATCGCAATGGAAGATGACCAGGCTTATGTGAACTATTTGATGTTACAAGAAGGGCGTATAGTACAAACACATATGTTACCGCTGAGTATCCCATTAGAAGAAACCAAAGAAACAATATTGGCTTTTGCAATTCATTATTTTAGAACACAGCTTGAATCTAAAGCAAAAGAAATCATCGTTCCGGTTGACCCTGCAGAAAAAGAAATGGGTGTAAAATATACAGTACCAAAAGTGGGTGAAAAATTACAATTATTAGCCCTCTCTCAAAAAAATGTAGATTATGCATTAAAAGACTGGAAACACCGACAAGCGCTTGTAAAAATAAGCGATCCCGAACCTGTGAATGAGGTTTTAATTGAGCTTAAAAAATTACTTTCATTACCTTCAATTCCAAGTCATATAGAGTGCTTTGACAACTCAAATTTTCAAGGCGCGTATCCTGTTTCTGCAATGGTTTGTTTCAAAAACGGAATCCCAAGTAAGTCTGACTATCGTAAATTCAACATCAAGACCGTGGTTGGAATCAACGATTTTGCCAGTATGCACGAAACGGTTTTAAGGCGCTATACTTCGGTTTTACAAAAAAAGCAGCCACTTCCTCAGCTAATCATCATTGACGGTGGTAAGGGGCAATTGAATGCTGCCTTAGATGCATTAAGGGAGTTAGGTATTCAAGATAAAGTTACTACGGTTGGTTTGGCAAAAAACATTGAAGAATTATTTTTTCCTGGTGATACAAACTCAATTCTTTTGAACTGGAATACTCCTGCTCATAATTTAATACGCAATATTAGAGATGAAGTCCACCGCTTTGGAATTACATTCCACAGGGCGCAGCGATCAAAAGGCGCACTCGTGAATAGCCTGGATCATATAGAAGGGATTGGACCAAAAACAAAGGAAACCTTGTTGACTTATTTCAAATCAGTTAGTAAAATAAAAAGCGCCAATCCCAGTATTTTAACTGAATTGATTGGCGCTGCAAAAACTAAAATTCTATTAGCTGCTTTTGAAAAAGATTAATACACCCAGCGATCTTGTTCAAAATCAAATATTTTTTGCTTAATCTTCTCCCCTTCTTGAAGTCGTTTAATTGGATCTTTAAACAATGCATTTAACATTTTATCATTGTAGTTATCTAATGTAGATTTTACTACATAGCCATTAAAATATCGACTCTCAAATAATTCTTCCCAGGTAATTCGACTTGAAATATTTCTAGGATTGTACACTTCAGCTTTCGCTAAACTTGGTCTGAGCTCTGGATAATATAACCAAAACAAAGGACGTTTCACCACTTTATTCCCAATTTGTATTGCAGCAATAGGGGCAATGCCAATAATTCTGCTATACATTCTACTTGTTTTACTATCAAAAATCCATTGTTCTTTTAGTCTAAATGTATAGATGGAATCAGGATTGGGTGCTAAGTTGGTATTATAAATAATGCTTGTATCGTACACATTTGGATCCAATACATTTTGCACCAATTGAGTATCTAAACTTCCTTTTAAAGACGCATTCACTTCATCTAAACTAAGTGGTGTTGTGAATCGATCATCCACAGTTGAGAAAGGCACTACACCATCTTTTTCAATCGCACGTAATAAAACAGCAAAGAATCTTTGGTCTCCATTTTCATCATAAGACTGGTACATGAAAGTTCTGTTGATCTTTTCTCTTGCGTCAATTTCTTCCCAAACAAATTCACTAAATAACGCATCCTCTTCTCTTAAATTTTCATATGGCAATGGCACCCTTTCTTTCACTCCTTTTCTAGAATTGGTTTCAGAAAAGAAAGCATACCCATTTCTTAAACTTCTCTTATTATTGGCATTAAATCCACCAACAACAGTAGTATCAATATTTTTAGACGGTTTTATATCCGAAACAGTTGGCGTTGGCACCACCTGATTGCTAGTAGCAGCTTTTGTTACGGGTTTTGTGATCACCGTATCTTGCGTTGCCTTAGTGGGTGTTGTTTTCTTTTTAGACCCGTAAGAAAACTGCGCATTTGCAGATAAAGTCAATGCCAAGGAGGCAAAAACGATGCAGCTTGTTTTCATTGTCATTTTCATAAAAATCCATTTATATTTTTCAAATCCATTTATCTAACATCAGTATTACCCTACTGTAAAATAAATGTGATTGTTTGATCTAATTTTCTTGATCCGCCACCTGGTTCTGATACTTTGATTTCACCAATGGTCACTGTTGTTCCTGCTTGACATTTTCTGATTAAAGCAGTTGCACCACCAGAAAATGCAGGACCATTTACTTCAGCAAAATCAGGCTCGTCAAATCCTTTACCTGTTGCAATTACGATATAAGATAGAATATTGAATTTAACACCCTCAAACACAAAATCTCTTAGGTCTGCAATCACGCCTCCTTGAGCTCTAAATTTAGCAGCAGGCATATTCCCGCCTGCACTTCCGCCTACAATTGCAATTGGATCTGGAATTCTTTTTACAGGGATCGCTAATTTTTGAGTTTGTTTACCATCGTTTACAGTAACCACAGCAGTTCCTGTTTGCGCACATGTCACCATATATTGTCCTGAACCTACCTTTCTAATATTTGCCCCTGCACCCTCTACAGTTACATTGATTTTTTCACCACCGCCACCTCCAGTAATACTCAAAGGATTTTCTAACCCTTTATAGAATACTCTTGTTTTATCCGTAGAAACAACTAAGCCAGATGGTGTACCCACCGTGAACTGAACATCTTTCTCTACAACAGCAGTCTCTCCATTTGGTTTCAAGAAGGAAATACGAACACGCTTTTTTTGTACACCTGGCGTTGAACCTGCAACAGATTTATACACTGCTGATCCATCAGCTGCAACTGGTACGACTACCCCATCGATTGAAATAGTTGGCTTTGCTGCACTACTGAATGCACCTACACCGGCAGTAATTACCAATTCTTCTCCTGACATTAAGTACTGAGAATTCGATGCAGCAAATGCATTGAATTGATCATAAACCAATTCTACTTCACCAATTTCTTTATGACAATACTCTACTACCTGCGCTTCAGTATTGCGAATATCATTTTGAAATTTGGTTAATATTGTAATAGCAGCTATGGTAGGGGTCATGTTAAAATAAGCATAAGCCCAGTCATTTTTTGCAGCCATATTATTAGAAGTAGGAACAGACAAGTCTAGAGAAATAGTAGGAATGACTTCCTTTTCTATCGCAGGATCAATTGCCCCTAAATCTTGCTTGAATTGCTTCAACTTATTGTACAATTCCTCTCCTCTAGATATACCCGATTTTTTATTTAAAAACAACCTAGTGGTTGCATCTAAATCATCTTCTTTAAAAGTTTCCCTTCCCCCTTCAATCTTTAAACCAGCTTCTTCTTTTAAAGCCAACTTTAAAGACTCAATATAAGCATACATTTCATCTGACATCGCTTTCACCTTATTCGCCTTAGGTGCCCAAATTGCTGCCTTTTCAGCAGTCTTCGGATCTTTTAATTTTGATTCCAAAGATTTATAGATATCTAGATTTTTCTTTTGAATAATGACATTCGCATTCGTTAAACTTTGATCTATTGTTTTGAATGCATTTAAAATTTCGCTTGAAACATTCAATGCCAAGAGCGCAGTCAACACCAAGTACATGATGTTAATCATTTTCTGCCTTGGTTCTTTAGGTAACGACATTTACGCTATATTTTTTTAAGTGAATAAACTGTTTGAATTAATTGAATCATTTAATTACTTTCCTTGCATTGCATGGATCATCTTACTATACACTTGATTTAATTGCGTCAAGTTATCAGCCAACTGCGTCATTTGCTCCTTAGTTCTTGCAGCTTCATTCACTGTAGAACTCATTGCTGTTGACATTTCTTTTAAACTACCATAAAAATGATTCATTTCTTCAATCGTCTTACTCATTGATAAAAACTGATTGTTTAGATTTTTTAACCCTTCGGTTGAGCTGTTGATCATGCCTAAATTATTAGACACGTCTTGAACAGTTTTTTGAACATTATTTAATGCATGAACCAATTCAGTTGCATCAACTTTGCCACCCACAGAACCAGCTCCGTGTTCAACTGGAGGTGGAGGTAAGAATGCATATATAACAAATATGCCAGCTTCTGTTAACAAGCCCACAATCAAAGCCCAGTCAGCCCATGAAAGATGGATAATTTTAGCAAGCGCACCAAGGATTACGACTGCAGCACCTAAAGAGATGACTACGTTAACGATCTTATTTGTTTTTTCTGAAATTGTTTTTGCCATTAGGAAAAATTATAAAAATTAAAATGATTGATTAGTTTACTCTAGGAGCCATTGAAAGCACACATCTAAATCCAATATAAGATTTAGCAGTGTCTTGGTATTCATAATTACGAGAACTTACTTGACAATTATAAGCAATGTCTTTCCATGATCCTCCTCTGATTACTTTTCTTTTCATTAAAACAGGATCAGTATCTTTTGCATTGTATTGCACATCAGGACTAAAGTCTCCAAAGAAATTATAGCTTCCTTCATAAAATACAGAACTAGTCCACTCAGCGACATTACCTGCCATATCATATAACCTAAAATCGTTTTCAGTATAAGATTTCACTTTGGTCGTGTAGATATTGTCATTTTTAGCGTCACCTCCAAAATAATCACCTCTTCCTGGTTTAAAATTCGCTAACAATCTTCCTTCTTTGGTTCTTGTGTAAGGTGAACCCCAAGGATACATTGCGTTAGATTTTGAATTGCCTCTTGCGGCATATTCCCATTCAGCTTCTGTAGGTAAACGATAAATTCCATCAATTTTTTGGTCTGGTCTACCAGGCTTGCCAGCATAATAGTCGCTATTATTCGTTCTCCAGTGCGTAAATGCAACTGCTTGTTTCCAAGTTACACCCACTACAGGATAATCATTATACGCTGCATGGCTGAAATACAATCTTGTTAATGGTTCGTTGTAAGAGTAAGAGAAATCACGCATCCAAACTAAGGTATCAGGATACACTGGTTGGTTCACGGTGATTAAATAATCTCCCAATGATTGTTCAAGTCCTTTTGATGCTTTGGCAGCTGCTTTTAGATCAACAAATGAATACTTATAAATTAATTTATTAGGATCAATTTCAATTCTACCTTGAATTCGGTTGTCTGGACTCAACAAAAGTTCGTTCAACTTTTCAAGCACTGCTCTACTATTTTGGTTAATTCTTGCTGCCCTTGCCCAATCTACACGAATGGTGTCCTCGTTTTGATTGATACCACCACCATAAATTGCTAAATATTTTAGAGAATCTGCCACATACCTCACAAATCTTCGATATTGCTCATTCGTCACTTCAGTTCTATCCATCCAAAAACTTTGAACAGATACTAATTTTTTGCGGTTTACCATGGCTAAATCCATCTGCTCATCACTTGCGCCCATATAAAATGATCCACTTGGGATAGAGACAGTTTGAGGATCTAATCGCTTATTGCTACTATTACGCCTTCCTTTTTTTGGAGGGGCAAATGCGATTACGGCAATAGATAAAGTAAAAATACTCAATGCCGCAATGGGGAAATTGATCCTATAGTTTTTTAAAAATGGTATCATATTGGTATAAAACGATTTTTTTTACAAAAAATTACATTTAAAGCACAAAAGCCTAGCAGTTTATTTTTACTGATTTTAATCTGAATGAGTTGATTTTCACCTGTTTTTGGAGTTGCAAATTAAGACATTAGTTGTTAGATATTTGCTAAAATAAGGTCTATTGAGGGCACTGGTTCAGAACAGGTATTATTTTTACACATAAAATATTGATTATCAGTATTTTTCTTCCCTTTTAGAAGGGGGATCTGGTCATTTTCAGTATGACTGATCAAGCGTATAGTGTGTGGCAAAAAGGGTGCAAGAATGGATGGAAGGCTTTCATTTACTGTTGGACCTACCCCAACCAGTTCGATCATACCATAAGCCATTTGGTAAAAACTTTGTGCCCAATGTCCAAATGAACCTGGATACTGGATTAATGATTTCCGAATTGAAGCGATCATCCTTTCTGCATGCCTAGTCCAATGAGAAAATTCAAAAACATGACCTAAATAATACAAACTTGAACATACTAAAGCATTGCCACTTGGCTGCGCCCCGTCATAACTTTCTTTTTTTCGAAGGATGATATCTTGCTGATAACTAGCCGTGTAATAAAAATAAACACCTTCCTCGTCCATGAAATATGCCATTACATACTCCATCCATTTTTTAGCCTTCATCAAATAACTTGTATCTCCAGTAATTTCTTGAAGCTGAATATAGGCTTGAATTAAATTGGCATAATCATCTAAAAAAGCATGGGCCTTGGGTTGCCCATTCGCAATGCTATGGTAAAAATTTTTTGCATCAGCATCATAGCAATTTTTCTCCAACCATTGTATACATTGAATTGCGGCAGATTTATAAGTATTCATTCCTGTTGCAGCATACATTTTACAAAATCCTACTACCAACATACAATTCCAACCAAGAATGATTTTATGATCCAATGATGGACGGACTCTCTTTGCTCTGACTTCAAATAATTTTTGTTTTTCTTTTTGAAAATCAGGCGCCCAAGATTGCTCCAAATCTGATTGTGTCCAAAGAATATTCGTATGTTCCCAGTTGCCATTCTGAGTGACTTGATAGTATGAACAAAATGAATCAAACAAAGCTGGATCAATGATTGATTTCAATTCATCATAAGACCAAGTGTAAAACTTACCTTCAATCCCCTCAGAATCTGCATCTAATGCTGCATAATAGCCCCCATCCCCATTGGATAATTCTCTTTGTAAAAAACTAAATGTAGCTTGAATGACTTGAAGATAAATAGGTTTCTGCGTAATTTGATATGCTTCTGCAATTGTACCCAAAAGCAATGCATTGTCGTATAACATTTTTTCAAAATGCGGTGCATGCCACATTGCATCTACGCTATATCTAGAAAAACCACCTCCGAGGTGATCATAGATCCCTCCTTGAATCATCTTATCTATTGATCTGATTGCATGCACAATAGAAGCTTGATCTTTATTTTGAAAATAATTTCTAAATAGGACTTGAATCGAAAAGGTTTGTGGAAATTTTGGCGCTGAACCAAATCCACCCCATTGACTATCTGCATTGTGTAGTAATCTAGTAGCTATCAATTCAAAAGCTTCTGGGCTTGCCGCCACTGCTTCAGCTTCATTGTCTTGTAGCGCCTTTATATTGGTTTGCAAAAGATGCTGGGTTAAATTTGTTGCCTGATCTGTTAATTTATCTAAATTATTTTCAAAAGCAGTTTGAACACCTTTTAAAACATCTAACCAAGAAGGCCTTTGATGCATTGGAATGGGTGGAAAATAAGTCCCACCATAAAAAGGCTGCCCATTGGGTAAAAGAAAAATATTCAATGGCCACCCACCCGAACCAGTCATTGCTTGAAGTGCATCCATATAGATATGATCGATATCTGGTCGCTCTTCACGATCAACTTTTACATTGATAAAATGCGTGTTCATATAATCCGCTATTGCTTCATCTTCAAAACTTTCTCTTTCCATCACATGACACCAATGGCATGCAGCATATCCGATACTCAAAAGTATAGGCTTGTTTAATCGAGTTGCTGTTGTAAATAGATCATCTGACCAAGGTATCCATTGCACAGGATTATGTGCATGTTGAAGTAGATAAGGACTTGTTTCCTTAATTAAGGCATTGGTAAATTTCTGATTGACACTCATTGAGTGCAATTTAACTTATTTCTTTTTAGAAGACTGTGCCAAAAATTGATCAAGTCCTGCAAACATACTTGATACTTGTGGGCTTGGCACTTTAATTTGTAAAGTCAACCCAGCATCTTCAATTGCTTTACATGTGTTGGAGCCAAAAGCTGCTAGTATCGTACCATTTTGAACAAAATCAGGTTGATTGTCGTATAAGCTCTTTAACCCACTTGGCGTGAAAAGACAAATGATATCAAATTCGTTTTCATTCAATAATGGTTTGATATCACTACTAACAGAACGATACATATAAGCTAAATCAAAAGTACATCCATGGTCTTTTAACCAATTCACAATCTCATTATCTTGCTGATTTTCGCTACACACATAAAGAAACTGCTCGTTTGCCTTATGCTTATTCAATACATCAAATAATTTTTTATTTGTACCATCTGCACCATAGAACACTTTGCGTTTTCTATACATGATGAATTTCTGTAAATACAATGCAACGGATTCTGTGATACAAAAATATTTTGTGTCTTGACTGATATTTACTTTTAGTTCATCACAAGTTCTGAAAAAATGGTCGATTGCGTTTTTACTTGTAAAAATGACAGCAGTGTAAGCAGTAATTTCTATTTTAGTTTTTCTAAATTCTTTGGCACCAATTGGAACTAATTCAATAAACGGCTTGAAAAATAAAGAAACATTGTATTTTCTTTCTAAATCAAAATAAGGTGATTTTTCACTTTCAGGTCTCGCTTGTGAAATCAAAATTTTTTTAATGGACTTAGTTGTTCCCTTTTTATCTCCGCTCATTTCTTTTGCCATTTTACGCTTTCTACTTTAGTAAGTTCCGCCAAAATATTGTACTACAAATTTATATAGAATCAATAATGGCAGTATTTCGAAAGCACAAAGGTAAAGAAAAAAATGAAAGGATGAGATATGTAATTTATTCCTAACAGACGTTAATGAAAACAGGTATCTATAACCCACTAGAAGGACCAGTAAAAAACCTGCCCCAAAAAGCGCAATTGAATGGAAATAAGGTTTTGCAAAGGCCAATAGAAGGATAAATGGTATCAAGAGTATGCCCAGCACTTTATTGATCATAAAAACGACAAAAATATAAGTCTGTACCAGGTCTTTTGTGTTAAACACATAGCCTGCAATAGTTAAACAAATAAATTTACCAATATACAAACCCAAGAAAAACAAACACATGTATAAATACGCTTCCCAAAAATTAATTGGGAGCAAATGGCCATTGAAAATGATCAAAGTTGAAAGCAAGGAAAAACTCATTACAAAACTAATGTTCATAATCAATGAAGCCATACTGTTTTGTAAAAGCTGTTCTCTATTCTGTAACATCCTTAAAGATGACTGACTAAATTGGCTGAAAAGTTTAGGAATATATTGTGGGAAAATATTAATAATAAACCCATATAAAAAAAGCAATGCAATGATTGCATAAAAAAGTAAATCTTTATCAGGCAAAGAAAATTTTTGTTCAATCTTATACAACACATCCCCTGCACTAGATAACGAAGTCTTTTGATTGTACAATTGATATAAATTCTTTTTTTGCTTGTAGTAATTTTTATACAATTGAATGAGATTAAAATTACTGTCCATTGGATCTCTTGGAATGGATTGTAAATACCAGGCATCTGCTTGAATAAATGTTTTTGGTATGATGGGGACATATTTTAACCACAAACTGTCTTTAACAAATACGGTATCTGAAATAGGAAGCACTGTGTCATTTGCAATCGAAACCCCTAACCTTTGAGGCACTTGTTGCATAAGGGTGAAACTGGACAACAAAAAAAGTCCAATCAAGGCAAAAGTAATTTTCTTTAGTAGGGCTAACATCTGACGCAAAAATAAGTAAACTAACGCAGCATTAAATAACAATGCCTAGCTTTGTTGGTAATTCTACTTATGGCAGGTATTTATTTACATATTCCATTTTGCAAAAAAGCATGTCACTATTGCAATTTTCATTTTTCTACACAGACAACACATATTCAGTCTTTTGTAAACGCAATCATTCGGGAGATTGAATTACAAAAAGACTACTTAAAAGGACCGATTCAAACTATTTACTTCGGCGGAGGAACACCATCATTACTCAGCCAAACACAATTAAGCACGATCATAAAAGCGCTATATGCAAATTTTGACATCGCACCTGAAATTGAATGTACTTTAGAAGCCAATCCTGATGACATCAATAAAGATCTATTAGCCGCATGGAAAGCACTTGGAATTAACCGCTTAAGTATTGGTATTCAGAGTTTTCAGGCCAAATCTTTAACATGGATGAATCGAGCCCATTCGATTGAACAATCACATACAGCCATTCAATTAGCACAGGCTGCAGGTATAAATAACATCAGTGTAGACTTAATTTATGGAACACCAACTTTGAGTGATGCAGCGTTGATACAGGATTTAAATTGGATTGAGCATTATCAAATTAAACATGTTTCCTGCTATGCCTTAACTGTAGAAGATAAAACTGCATTAAAAAAACTCATTGAAAAGGAAGCATTAAAAGATGTAGATCCAGCGCAACAAGCAGCTCATTTTGAGTTATTGTCTTCTAGATTGGTAGCAATGGGTATGGAACACTATGAGATCTCTAATTTTGCACAACCTGGTTGTAGAAGTCAACACAATAGCAACTATTGGTCTGGAGTACCCTATCTTGGTCTTGGCCCTTCTGCGCATTCTTTCAATGGTATTTCGAGGCAATGGAATATAGCAAATAATGCTTTGTACATTCAAAGCATAAATCGTAACCAACTTAATTTTGAGATTGAACAGTTGTCCGATGCAAATAGATACAATGAATATATAATGACGAGCTTAAGACGTATGGAAGGATTTGACCTTGATTTTATTAAAATGAATTTTGGAATACATTATTACCAACACACGATCTCCACAATCGAATCAATGCGTCCTAAAAACTACTTAATACAAGATCAAAATAAATTTATGTTAAGCAAGGCAGCAAAATTTTTAGCGGATGGCATCGCCTCCGACTTTTTTATATTAGATGCTGCTCAATGGTCTTAAATGTAGGACCAGGTGCTGCGCCCTCCCAAAGGATTCGATACACTGCTTCCATGATGGGTAAATTTACTTTTAATGATTGGTTCATTGTATGAATACACTTACTTGCGTTGTAGCCTTCTGCCACCATGTTTAATTCAAGTTCTGCAGCCCTAACTGAATACCCCTTTCCAATCATATTACCAAAAGTCCTATTACGGCTATGAAGTGAATAACAAGTTACCAGTAAGTCCCCTAAATAAACAGATGAGTTATGATTAATCGTATTACAACTTGTGCCTTCCTTATCCATGATCTCTTTGAGCAATAATTGCATTTCATTGGCACAATTTGCAATAAATACACTCAAGAAATTATCACCATACTCTAGCCCATGTGCAATACCTGCACCCAATGCATATATATTTTTTGCTACCCCTGCGTATTGAACACCCATCACATCTTTATTTACAATGGTGTTGATGTAGTCGGATTTAAAATAACTTGCAATGGACAATGTGTTTGCTTCATCCATTCCAGAAAAAGTTAAATAGGACAACTGTTCGGCCGCTACTTCCTCAGCATGACTTGGCCCTAATAGGGTGAAATAATGATTGATAGGGAAATCAAATTTTTGTGCTAAGTACTGATTTAATAAAATATTATAGTTCGGTAAAACTCCTTTAACCGCCGAAACAATGAACTTCCCCTTAAGGTCCTCTGAATCCAATGCCGATAAAGTAGATTCAATATGAATTGAAGGAACAGCTATAATCAACATATCAGACTGTGCAACCACCCATTTTATATCCGTTGAAAAGACAATTCGTTGAACGTCAAAATAGGCATTTCTTAAATAATGTGGATTATGCTTTCGCTTAACAAAATAATCGATATTGGTTTGTTGCCTTACCCACCAATTGATTTGATGCCCGTTGTCGGTTACAATTTTCGCAATAGCTGTAGCCCAACTTCCACTTCCAATCACTCCAATTTGCATTTTTTCCATTGTACAAACATAAGAAATTCATAAAAAAAGGGGCGCATTTTTTATATGCGCCCCTTTTTAGGTCAAATTTGTTATCTGACTACTATTTTTTCTCTTCAAATAACTTTTCTTTGGTAACAACTTTTACCAAAGCGCCATCTTTCAAGGTTTTACTTACAATACTGTATGGTCCTGTTACCACTTGATCTCCCAGTTTTAAACCAGCTACCTCTATGTAGTTTAAATCTTGAATATCGGTTTTCACCTTCACCATTTTAACTTTATTGTCTTTCTGCAAAACAAACACAACTTCATTTAATTCAGCTTCTTTCACTGGCTCTTTATCGTTGCTGTTATTCGTTGAGTTACTAGATACTTTAGTGTCTTTTCCTTGTCCTTCACTATCTCTTGTAGTCACCGCATTTAAAGGCACTGAAATGACATTCACTTTAGATTTAGTTTGAATGTCTGCACTAGCTGTCATACCTGGTCTAAATGGGAAAATTGCATTTTCTTTTATCAAATCAGCGTAGCTATCAGTCAATAAACGAATGTGGACTTTATAATTCGCAACTTCTGCTGCAGCTGTAATGCCAGATGAAGCTGATGTTATAGGATTGGCAATTTTATACACTACCCCTTTAAACTTTCTGTTGTTATATGCGTCAACTTCCACCAATGCAGTGTCTCCTAATTTAACTTTAGTGATATCATTCTCCCCAACATCTACTCTTACTTCGATGCTCTTCATATCGGCAACACGCATCATTTCTGTACCTGCCATTTGTGCTGTACCTACCACTCGCTCTCCTTTTTTAACATTCATTAAACTAATAATACCATCCATAGGGGAGACAATTGTTGTTCTAGCTAAATCTTTTTCTGCTCTAGCCAATTGTGCTTTAACGCCTTGCACCTGCGCTTCTCCACTTTTGATGGATTCTTTTGCTGCATTATAGCTGGATTCTGCTGCACGGTAAGTTTGTTCTACTTGTTCATATTCTGCTCTAGAGACAATCTTGTCTGCAAATAATTTTTTGTAACGCTCATATGCTGCTTTTGCATTTTCATAACCATTCTTCAATCCACTTAAACTTGCTTTCACATTTTCATACTGCGCTTTCACTTGATTGACTGACGCATTCACTTGATCTCTTTGTGAAGAATATATATCTGCGTATATTTTTGCCAATACTTGACCTTTGGTCACTTTAGCGCCTTCTTCTACAAATAAATTTACAATCTCTCCTGAGATGTCTGGACTTACTTTTACTTCAATTTCGGGATACACTTTGCCACTTGCATTCACTGACTCTGTAATCGTTCTAAGTTGTACCTTTTCTACAGTGACTTCGGTGCCTTCTTCTTTTCCAATGACACCTGCTTTTTTTAGCCCCACTAATAATACTACAAGTGCAACAAATCCTACAATACTCCAAATGATTTTCTTATTCATTTTATTTGTTTTTACGATACTTTTAATAGTTTACAGAGAAAGTGCTTCTCCTTTATAAAACTCAAGTAATTTAATTCTAAATACATACTCATACTGAGCAGACTTATAATTTACTTTAGCTCTTAAAAAATTATTTTGATTATTTAATAATTCAATTGTGCCCAACAAGCCAAGCTCATATCGCTTGGTTGCAAAATGATATGCTTTCTCTGCAGATGTCACCGCTTTTTGTGTTGCATTTAATTTATTAAATGCAACCACTGCATTGGTGTAAGCAGCATAAATATCTTGCTTTAACTTTCTTTGTGTATTTTCTTGTTGTAGACTTGCAGATTGATAATTCAATTTTGATTGCTGATAAGCTGTTTTAGCCTGATTTGCATTAAAAATGGGAATAGACAATTGAAGACCGAAATTCTGACCAAAGTTATTATCTATTTGCCTACCCCAACCATTCCAAATATTACTAAAGTCTCTATTACTTGTAATTGTAGTGTAAAGCGGGTTTTGTACATAATATTTTGCAGTACCAACCGTTACAAAAGGACTTGCAGGTGTAATATTACTAAAGCCAGCAGGCTGTACACCACTGATATATTTAAATTGATTAGAAAAATTCGTACTCAAAGCATAACCAAAAGACAATGTTGGATAAAATCCAGCTTTTGCAACTAAACGATTTTTATCAGCTGCCTTTAAACGTAAATTTGCCGCTTTGATGTTTGGCAGATTTTGTGCTGCTATATTGAATACATAATCTGGCTGCAAATCCACAAAATTTTGTAGTTTAATTTGATCTACAGGCTGCACATCTACTTCAAATGCATCAGCCGCATCCAAATTCAATAATGCTTTTAAACTCAGTTTGCTTTGAGCTACATTCGAGATTGCAGTAATATAATTACTACTGTCATTTGCTAATTGAGTTTCTAATTCTAATAAATTAATCTCAGGTAATAAGCCCACTTCTACTCGTTTTTTTGTGGCTGCCAATTGTTCTGTTGTTTGCGCAATTTGAATTTTTGCAATTTCTGATTGTTCAATTGTAGACAAAACTTGTAAGTAAAAAGTTGCCACATTCAATGAAATATCGTTTGAAGCAGTTTGCAAATCTGCAATACTCGCTAACCAATTATAATTACTTGCTGCTGCGGTGTTGCTAAGTCTATTGTTATTGTACAACTGAATGCCTCCATTTAATCCAAAATTATTGTACAAGAACTGTGTGGTAGTAAATGCATTGGTTACTGGATCAATTGAACGTCCTAAGCGCATTCCCAAGCCAGATGAACCACTCATCGTGGGCAATTGATTCGACTTTGCCTGATCCGCCTGAAGTTTTGCCAACCTCGCTTGAATATCTGCTTGCTGTACAGAAATATTATGCTTGATAGCGTATTCTACACAGGTTCTTAAATCCCATTTTATGGGTGTTTGTGCAGTTAGTGAACATGTAAACACAAGGAAAATAAACGAAAATATGTATTTCATTGTTGGTATTGAATATTATGAATTCCTATTAAACAATACAAAAGTAATGCAATCATTAGGAGTTGTCTAATTTTTAGACAAACGGACTTCAAAATGGCTGAACGGCGCTATAAAGCTTTTTTATAGTAGAACAGGCGGTATAAGAGTAAAACAATACCTACTAAAATGACTGCGGTCAGCGCCGCATATGGTTTATCAATCACTACCGCCACTGCAACAAAGGCATAAGAAAGTACGAATAAAACACAGAAAATCGGAGTCCATCTTTTTAAACTACCCGTAACAGCATCATCTCCCTGCCTTTTACGTCTTAGTATCAATAAAGTGGCTGCTGAAGTGCTCATACCTAAACAATCTAAAAAAATACTAAAACTTAACACGTCATCTACTCCTTTCCCAAAGAAAGTGATCAAAATGGTTGTAATTGCAAAAACAGTTAAACCAGGAACAAGTGCATCAGTTTTTGGATGCTTTTTTTGAAACACTGAAGGCAAAACTTTGTCTTCACTCATTGCAAACATGACCCTTGGATTGCTCATTAAAATTACATTCACATAAGCTAGCACACTCAATACCATCGCGAAGTCAAAAACTTTTGCACCTAATTTCCCAAACCAAGCTTCAAATAAGAGTGAACCTATTGCATTGGCGTTTTTAATATTGTCAAATCCTATCACTTTTACATAAGTATAATTGATTGCTAAATATAAAAATAGGACCAACAATATGCCAACAACAATTCCTCTTTGCATTGTTTTTGCAGAACTTACCTCTGCACCAAAATTAATAGTTTGTTGATAGCCTCCATACGTAAAGAAAACAGCAACTAAGCTCACCATCAACAACAAGAGTCCGTTACTGCCATCATACACATATACTTTACCCTCGTTAAATCCATGCGGTGCAACATTAACGCCTCTGAACAATGAAGTAATAAGCAATAAAATCAAACTGATTTTTACCACCATCAATACATTCTGAGTCCGGCTACTTGTTTTCAAACCAAGTAAATTAACAATGTAAAATAATCCTACCGAACAACTTGCCACTCCAATATTAAAAAATGTACCAGAAGGTCTTCCAAATAATAAATCACTTACATAGTCTGCACCAATCAATGCTACCACAGCTAATGAAGCTGCATTGCTAATTAAAATCAATACATTAATCGTAAATCCAACACCTGGGTGATAACAATGCGCAAATACCTTATAATAACCGCCCATAACAGGAAGTCTTTGTCCAATTTCAGCATATGTCAAAGCGCCAAACAAAGCAATCAGCCCTCCAATCATCCATGCACTAAAAAAAATAATGGGCGTGCCAGATTTTGCAGCAATGGTTGCAGGTGTTTTAAAAATACCCATTCCTATTACAAGGCTCACCACAATCATGGTTAAACTAAAAAAATTGATACTTTGTTTTGCTTTTGAACTCATATCGCTTTGGGTTAAACTTTACTTAAACATAAATGTAGCAAACTTATTGTGAGTTTTCAACAATGGGTTGATAATTAAATGAACTCGTATTTCTAAAAGAGAATATGTTTGTTGCTGAATAGGTTCATGCAAATGATTAAAAGGGAATCCAGTTTAAACCTGGAGCTATTCCCGTAGCTGTAAGTTCAATGCTGAAGCATTTAAGACGATCCACTGAAGCAATTTGGGAAGGAGTCTTTGTAAAGAACGAGCCAGAAGACCTGCCTAATTCAAAGAAACCAAAAGCTTTCGGGTAAAAAGCAAGGATTTGTAAAAGAATTCTCTTCTTCCAGGAAGCTCATTGTTCACTCAAAAAACAAAACAATGAGCAAAAAATTAATCACGCTCTCGGTGTGCCTTATCGCCACCAACGCCTTGGTCTTTGGGCAAAAAAAAGACAGTCTTCAGTCCATTCAATCTGCGACACAGCTAGAGGATGTCATTGTTACTGCAAACAAAATCGAGCAAAAACAAAATGGCACTAGTAAAGTGATCACCATCATTAGTGCAGCACAAATTCAACAAAATACTGGCAGAACCATTGCGCAGGTTTTGAATGAACAAGCTGGCTTGAGTTTGCCAGGCACATTGAGTAACCTTGGAACTGTACCCAGTATTTACATGCGCGGTGCGGCTTCTGGCAGAACCTTGGTTTTAATTGACGGCGCACCAGTAGGTGATCCATCCATGATTAGTAATGAATTTGATTTAAACTTAGTACCGCTTAATCAAGTGGAACGCATTGAAATTTTAAAAGGTGCGCAAAGCACTTTGTATGGTTCAGATGCAATTGGCGGGGTGATCAACATCATTACGAAAGCAAAAGGAAACAATTTTGTATCTGGTGCATTAAGTTATGGCAGCTATGGAACTAAACAAGGTAATTTGCAGTTTAATAGCAATATCAATAAACTCAATTATACCATTGGTTTTGAAAACCAAAATGCAGATGGATTTTCTTCTGCAAAAGATGTAACCAACAATTTGAATTTTGATAAAGACGGGTATCAAAACAATAGTTTTTTTGTAAAAGCAAAGTACAAATTTGATACATTGTGGAATCTTCAACTTTCAAGTAGGAGGACCGCTTATCAATCAGCTATTGATTATGGTGGATTTAAAGATGACAAAGACAATGAATTCAAAAATGCAACAAGTATCAATGGATTGATTTTACAATACAAGAAATCCAAGACAAATTTTCAAATCCAATACCAATACACCACACAGGATAGAACTTATTTGAATGACAGTGTAGACAAAACTTATTTGATTTACGAAAACAATCAGTACGCAGGAAAAACACATTTTGCAGATGCCTTTTTATCTACACCAATTCGCAATAATATTCAATGGATCATTGGAACAGATTTCAGGTATGGCTCTTACAACCAAACCTATGCGTCTATCAGTAAATGGGGACCTTACAATGACGCCTTCAAAGATACTTTTCAATACCAGAATGCTTTGTACACATCTGTTTTAATCAATGACAATGCAAAAAAATGGCTACTTGAATTAGGAGCCAGATACAATAACCATAATCGATTTGGCAACAATCAAACTTTCACAGTCAATCCAAGCTATGCTTTAAATAACCAATTGAGATTGATAGCAAGTATTTCAACAGGATTTAAAGCCCCTTCCTTGTATCAAATTAGCTACAATGACCAACTTAAAGCTGAAACATCATTTAATACAGAGTTGGGCATTGCCTTTAAAAAAGAGCATGTATTTGCACGCTTGGTGTATTATAATCGAAATATTAAAAATGGAATTGATTACAATTATATAGATTATAATTTTTTCAATTTCATTCAACAAAAAGTGAACGGTATTGAACTTGAAATACAACACCCAATCAATGACAAGCATCAATTTTCGTTGAACTACACTTATATGAATGGGCAAGAAACCAATCAAAATAGAATTACCAATTCAGATACCATCACTTACAATTATCTATTAAAACGTCCAAAACATAGTTTGAATGCACAATGGAATTATTTGATCAATAGCAAATGGAACATGTCACTCACAGGAAGATTTATTAGTGAAAGGAAAGATGTGGGCGGATATGGAATGCCAGATGTGCTTCTAGGCTATTATACTTTGTTGAATGCACATATTCAGTATAAGTGGTCAAAACGAATCATCTTTTTTGCAAATGGACAGAACTTACTAAATGACCAATTCAATGAAATTTATGGGTACAATGCCATTGGTCGTACATTTCAGTTGGGTATAAGATTGAACTAATGATTGAATATTAAATCATTGTTATGTCAACTTAAGACCTTAAAACTTGGTTAGTAAATCTAAAAAAGCTTTGTATCTTCATACAAAGCTTTTTTTATGGAATTTAAATTAGATGAACTCCTAACCATTGTGTTTACTTTATTTGCGGTAATTGATATCGTAGGCTCTATACCTCTATTAATTTCAATGAAAGAAAAAGTTGGAGTCATTAGATCTTTTAAAGTAACCTTAATTTCTGGTGGTTTAATGATCTTGTTTTTATTTCTTGGGAAACCTTTTTTACAAATATTAGGACTGGATGTAAAGTCATTCGCCGTTGGTGGGTCAATTGTAATCTTTTTATTAGGCCTAGAGATGGTACTAGGACACGAAATTTTCAAAGGAGATAAAAACGAACATGCTGGTGCAGTAGTACCCATTGCTTTCCCAATTATTGCAGGAAGTGGTACATTAACCACCATCATGTCATTAAAAGCCAACTTTGATGAAGCTTATATAGCAGCCGGCATTGTAATAAATTTAGTAATCATTTATATTGTTTTAAAATCACTAAATTTTATCGAACGTATGCTAGGGCCCGGAGGCCTACTAGCAGTACGTAAGTTTTTTGGTGTGATTTTATTAGCCATTGCAGTCAAAATCTTCTCAAGCAATATCGCTGCACTAAAAAGATAACTTACATTGTAAAAGATAGTTTCTTCCTAATGCGGAAATACCACTTGCGAAATAGCGGTAATTTAAATCTGCAATATTTTCAATCTGAAAACCTAAATTGATTTTTTTATTGGGTTGAAACCCTGTGTTGATGTTCCAAATTTGCCAACTCGGCATGCCATCCGGTGTTGCATAAATTTGATTGTCTTCTCCACTATTGCTATAATCTTTGATATGTTTCCAGCCATTGAAAACTGTAAATAGTTCGGCAGTAAACTTTTTTAAATCATGTTTTAACCCCACCCTGCCATAAGTTGGTGGAATATGATCTAGTGGCTTTTCTGAATTCACACCATTTACATCTTCATTCGTATACCTACCTTTTGTATAAGAATAGGTAGCAGCTAGCATTGTTTTTGGAGTGATATGAACAACCCCATTGATATTAAATCCAAAAACATTTGCTTTTGCTTTATTCTGCATGGCAAAAACAGCACTCATGACACCTTGGTATAAAATTGAACTAGCATTGTTCCATGTAAACTTATCTACTACCAATGCATTCTTAAATCTTGTATAAAAAATGGAAGCACCGAATGAATATTTCTCAGTAGTTTTTGAAGCATTCAGTTCTGCATTGTAGGTGTATTCTGGTTTTATAGCTCTGTTTGGCACCACCACATAACCAGTTCTGGTATCAAATACCTTGGTTAAGTCATCAACATTGGGCGATCTAAATCCACTACTTACACCCAATGCAAGTCGCCAGCCATCTCCACCATTATAAGCAAACCCCCAATTACCAGTCAAGGCTGTATTATTTTGAGTTGCATTTGTAAAAGGGAAATGCATTAATGCTGTATCTATAAAATTTGCCTCCAATTGAACATTATTCAAACGAAGTCCACTATTCATCACCCAATTTCCTTGTAAGAATTTGGTATGCTGGGCGTAAATAGCGTAATTAGACATATTTGTTGGACCATCGCTATACCTAGTTGTAATGGCGCTTCGAACATTCGTTGAAATGTTATTGCGATATGCCCTTGAACCTACTTTATTATAATAGACTTCTACTCCAATATGTAAATCACCAGATTTATCTTGGTGCAAAAGATCCAAGTTGAACCCATAAATATCTACCGCTTCGAATCTATAGTCTTTAAGATTGGACTTGAATCTTCTATTCACCCTGCTTTCTTCTAAATGTTGGTAGTTGGCATTCAAGGTAAGGTCTTGGAAAAAACCATTTAGTTTTTCTTTACTTAATTTATATCCAACTAAATTACGCACCTGAGGGCCATAATACCATTCTGCAAAAACAGGTAATGCTTTACTAGTCTCAGTTAAACGATCATATCTATTGATATCAGAAGAGTTAGATATTTGAATATTGAATAAATGAGTCGTTTTTTCGTTGGGCTTAAACAATACTTTTTGTAAAAAATCAGTTTGAGTATAGCCACTTTGTCTTTGAATATTGACTGAGGCGCTATTGTCTTTAACAATATCGGCATTGTTTTCCCTTACCACATAAAAAAATCTTTTTCCAAAATCTGGATATGCTGATAACCTTTTATTACCCTGACGCATATCTCCAAAACTGCTATTTGTAAAAGACGTTAGATATGCCCATTGATCATTGGCTATGTTCAAATCTATATGTTGACGGTGTTCATTTTGACCATTACCATATCGATAAACAACATTACCAGACACTTTCCATGGTGCTTTTTTTGAAGCCATATTTGAAATAAACAATTGAGGCTGTTTGGTAAACAAATTCACTACCCCACCCAGCGCATCGCTTCCATACAATGTCGAACTTGGTCCATAATTAATTTCTACTCGATCCAAAATTAGATTGTCTACAGTAATGATATTCTGAAGATGCCCTGCCCTAAAAATGGCACTATTCATCCGCACCCCATCTACCATTAACAAAATCCTGCTCGCCTCAAAACCTCTCACAACAGGACTTCCACCCCCAGCTTGACTTTTTTGAACAAAAACCTGACCAGAAGCTGTTAAGACATCTGCGGTATTGGCTTGTTGTTGAATTAAAACCTTGTCAGTTAATGAAACTACATGCTGTACTATATTTTTAGAAAGTGTCGGAAACTTATTGACGTAGAGTACTACATCTTGTAATTTTTTTGTAGTCGTATCCGTTTGCGCCAATGCAAAGTTGGACATTCCTAAAAATAATACAGCTCCTATTAATAGGCGCATATATTAAATTTAAATGAAAATGTATGGCACACTCAAATGAGTTTGCCTGTCTAAATAATTAGACAGCCTTGGGTGGCGGAAATATTTGACTTAAATACGTATCGGTCAATCGATCTTGATAATTAAAATATAATTGTTGCTTAAACAGCCTTACTATTTGATTTGCCTTTGTCTCTTCATATCCCTCGTATAATGAAAAGATTACACTCAGTTTTTGTTTACTTGACTTTTTATTGGTGGTAAGTTCTTTGTCTAAATGATGCGCCTTAGATTGCTTAGCGACAATCTCTGCTTCCTCTTTATCCGACGCTGCAATTAATTCCCACCCAGATGCTATTTTAGTTAAAGAAACAATATCATAAAACATACCTTCATGGCTAAACTCTCGGCCCTTTTCTTCCCAATGGTATCCTTTTGGTAAGATTGCTTTATCCTGAAGTAAAAGTTTAATTTGATGTTCCTTTTCATTCATTACTCCAGCATCGATACTTGCAAATCTTTCCTTTTCATGCAATTTTTCTTGCACCCAATAAAAAAGGGATAAGCTACTTGTAGATAACAACAAAGCAGCTAAACAGAATATGGCTATTGACTTTTTCAATTAACCTAAGGTACGGAAAAATGGAAATACAAATTTTAAAATTACACCAGATAACAGTTTACTTTAATCCACCGTTTGAATCGTTAGAGTGGGGTAATTTTTTCCATTGTTGGCATCTCCGAATAATGAATTTGAATTTAATGGGGCAACAAATCTTACTTCAATATTAATTTCGCCCGAACTTGTATTAATAAAACAAGATATAGTACCTGTTCCTGCAAACAGACCACTTCCTCCTTCAATATGTGCCGTTTGTGAAAGTTGTGCACTATTGGAAGCATTAAAAACTGCAAATCTTGACCATCCTACATTGGCCCAACCTAAATTTAAATCTACTCTATAGATTCTGCCAGCAGGTAAATTAATAGTACCATTACTAGCATTAGATATAGATCCTACATTAATATTGGTCACTTGAAAAAGCATTTTAGTACCTATGGCATTAAAATATTGCCCTGCATTGCTACTAAATTGCGCATACATAGGTGAATTACCAGGCGCAAGTGATAACCAATTGTTTCCATTACTGAATTCAATTAATCCATTACTAGTATTATACCTCATCGCACCTGCACCTGCAGTTGATGCGGCACTTGAAGTAGTGCCAATACCCAAAAAACCTGCACCAGGATCGATTGTGCTTGTTGGATTTGTTCGAATATCTAAATTAGCATTAGGTGCCGAATTACCCACACCCACTTTTCCTAATTTGTTATAGGTATTTGTTCCTGATAGTGTCCAAGGATTCACAATAGCTGAAGAACCAATTTGTTTTACCATAAAGTAGGAAGCATTAGAAGCAGAATTTGTTCCTGCAGTTGCTGCATTACCAACTAAACCTGGACCTCCTTGACCATACCAATCCAACAATCTTATTCCAACTTGAATGTCTGTCGTCGGAGTTACAATTCCTTTTATTGGCGAATTAGCACTTGGATTATTTGTACCAGCGCCGTTTTGAGACATAAATAACCCATTGGCTAAAGTAACTGAATTAGTGTAATCGTAAATTTGAAATCTTCCAGCCACGCCTCCACCAATTTGATATATAGCCAAACTTGACTCTAATTCATATGTTTTGTTCGCTTTCAATGTAAACTTATTCCCAGACCAATTTAAATTTCCAGCAGCCATTGCATCAAAACTTACAATTGCACCATTCGCTAAAGCACTACCATCAGCTCCTGTATACCTAGCAATTCCATATTCCACAGTTTGTCCAGTCACTGGTAAATTACCGGCCACTAATTTATAATACACTCTATCATAATCTCCACTATTTCTTGCTCCTGTAGATAGAACGATTACATTATATGTGGTTCCTGCTTGTAAGTTTACTTCCACTTTGCCATTATATTCAACATGTACAGTATTATTTGCACTTGACTGGGCATCTGTTCCCAAATCAGTTGTACCCTGCCTAACTTTAAATGTCATTGTAAAGTCTCCAGTAGCATATCCACTGCTTGAAAAATCAAATAAATATCTTCCAGAAACAGGAACTGTAAAAGAATATCCGCTTGCATTTGCAATATCACCTACTGCAGTGGAGTATGTTTTTGCATATAATTTTACCATATCCATTGCTGTGACTCCATTTCCTGCAGAAGTCGACGTTGCAATCGTTGCCCAGTTAGCACCATTCCAATAATAATATCCTGCTTGTAATCCGACAGATCCTAAATTATACACTAATAATCCTTCAGCAGGAGTTGCAATCGTTGAAGCGTCTGTTGCACTAGTTAAGGTTACACGAGGTGGTAAGAATCCTTTGTTAGTAGAATACACATCTAATTTGGCAGATGTATTTGGCGTAGTGGTACCAATACCAGTTTGTGCACTTACTTTAAATACTGAAATAATAAAGAAAATAATCAAGAGATTTCTTAACATGATAACTAATTTAATTTTGCTTCCAATTTCAACAATCTATCTTCAATTTCAGTTTGCTTCTTTTTTAAGTTGTTGATTTCTGTTTGTTGGGCTTGTATTACTTTTAGTGAAAGTGCATGAAGTGCCTGATAATTAATTGACTTTGTTTGCATACTATCAGATCCAGTATTCACCATCTCTGGAAATAATTTTTCAACCTCTTGCGCTATTAAACCAAACTGCAACTTAGTATCACTTGACTTATCTTTATTCCAATAATAAGTTACAGGCCTCAAATTTAGGTATTTGTTGACCAGATCATCAGATAAATCATTTATTGTATTTTTTAGTCTGATATCAGACCTTGCTGAAAGCGTATTGTAGTAAATTCCTGCACAAGAAAAATCAAAGGTCGCTAATCCACCACCCCATCCATTTGGCCAATCCGTAACGTATCCACCACTAGATGAAGGAACAATTACCCTGCTCTGTCCAGAACGATTAATTATAAGTGCATTGTTTCCTCCAGAACCTGTGGAAAAATTCCAAGTGGTGTTGAATATCAATTGGTCAGTAGGGTTATTGATCCCCATACTATATCCAGAAACACCATTAATATCTATGCTTAAATAAGGTTTACCACTACCTGTACCTGCAGTTCTAATTGCAACAATTGAGTTGGCTGTATTAGAGGCATTATTATTGTTATACACATAAATACTAGGGACATTATTATTTCCTGGATCTCCAGATCCCATACTATTCCCATTTTCAATTTGTAATGCTGTTGCAGGAGTTGATGTTCCAATACCTAATTTTCCAGTATTAATGAGTTTCATTTTTTCAGTACCCCCAGTATACCATTTATGTGACTGAATACTAGATCCATTCGATTCAAAACCATATGCTAAATTATTAGGCTCTGATATATTATCTGTTGTTGCAAACCAATGCATATTGGCGCCATCTTTACCAAAATAAGACCTATTTCCACTATTAATGATTGAAGTACTAAATCTACCTGTACCTGTAACATCCAAAGATTGAACTGGTGCATTGTTTCCAATCCCTACTTTACCATTGTTGTCAATTGCAATTCCTTCGTTGCCCCCATCATTAGATAAATAAAAACCATTTAATTGTATATTCTTTGTTGCAATATGATTACCTAAATTGTCCGCTGTTGTTGAAGTAGTGATCGATGGATTTAATTTTGTGATTATAAAAGATGCGCCATAAAATAAAGTTCGAGTATCAGGATTATACAAGCGTAAGGTACGAGTGCCGTTACTACAATCAATAATATCAGTCATAAATGAAGTTCCACCCCAATCAGTACCCCCTCCATTGGCTAACCCAGCTAAATAAGCATCACTTCTCCATGCACCCCAAGTGCCATTTATATTTTCTTGTAATTGAACTGCATTATAAGTTTGAGATGATTGATAAGGCAAACCCCATTGTATTTTATAAATACCATTTGAAAGCGCAAAACTTGTATTAGAAGTGACAGTCAAATCACCAGCTGCGATATTATTAAATCTTGAGTTCCAAGTTGAAACAACTTGTCCACCAGTTGTATTTGAAGTTGACCTAAAAATTGCTTGATTTTGTACATTCCCCACTGTAGTAGATAAGCTTACCCATTGTTGACCTGTTCCATCCCAATAATAATATCCTGGAACTACTTGAAAAGGACTAACACCTGCATTTGCCGTATTAAATACCATTAAGCCATTTGCAGGATTTGTAATTGGACTTGCGGTATTTGTAGCAGTTAATGCAACACGAGGAGGTAAGAAGCCTTTGTTGGTTGCCGCTACTTCTAATTTCGCAGAAGCATCAGGGTATGAAGTGCCAATACCAGTTTGCGCATTCATATGTAATGAAAATAAAAACACAGTAAACACCAAAAATTTTCTCATACCAACTATTTTTTTGATCTATCTATTAAAACTTCTTAATTTATTACCTTACCCAATACCAAATAATACCTGGATTGGGGCTTGGTGTACCACCAGTACCAGCATCAGAAATATAAGGTGATGGTGAATAAAAACTGTTATTTGCTATCAAGGTTCCCCACCAATTTCCAGTTCCACTTGATACTGTCAAATAGCCTGTATTACTACCTACATATCCATACCAAGGCATTCTTTGCGCCCATCCATTATTACCAGTGACATAACTCCAAGTACCAAATTTTGTATTAAGTGTTACATCAGTTTGTGTGTTATTCGGATTGACAAAACTATAATTTCCATTGGCTGTCCAAATACCTCCAAAACTTCTTCTAGTATTTGCATCAATCATATATTGAAACCCACTTGCACTTTGTTTAATGTAATCTGCCCAGCCAATAATAGAATAACTCGCAGTTGATGTGCTTGTTACTTCAGCATTCGTAGTATATGGGATATTGATATTATATGAGATTGCGTTGGCGTATGTCCAAACTGAATTGGAAGAATTTTTTAAAATCAAAGTCCATCCGCCACCATCTGTGGTCATATCTGCATAAATCTTAAATGGTTTTCCGCTATTTATATTTGGATGTTTAATCCAATAAAAACCATCCGTTGAATTTGGATAATCTTTTTTAATTTGATATGCACTACTTGATGCTGTGTTAGGACTTAAACCATCTTTTTCATTGTAAAATCTTGGGCTAGATGCATTGAAATTATTTCTAATTTCTTGTGCCGTTAATTCTCTTTTATATACTTTAAAATTTGCCACTTGCATATTCAATCGCCAATTCAAATCATTGGTCCAACTTGAAATTCTTCCAATTCCAGTATTGAAATTTGCATTGGTATTATTAAACACACCACTGATTTGCGTTAAGGTTTGATTTTCGGCATTAACATAAATTTTATTATTTGTTTTAGAGCCAGCATACATTACAAAAACCAAATGTCTCCAATTTCCAATTATACCTAAATAATTAACTTGTGTACTCGTTATTCCATATTGATCACTAGCTGCTGTATTAAAACCAATATTACCTCCATTGGTCCAAACATCATACAATCCAAAGCCAAAATACATACCTATGGGAGAAGTTAAAGAATTTGTTTTTACCCACATTTCAACTGTAACGACATTTGTATTGCCAATATTTGCAGTAAAATCTGCATAACTACTCGTTCCATTAAAACTCAAATTGCCTCCATTGGTTGCAGAACTTGAGGTTGAAGTAGTTGTTACATTGGATGAAATACCTGAAATATCATTCCAAGAATTTCCAGCACCACTATAGCTTAAATTATTTCCAGCATCTAAATTTAAAACCAAACCTGAATTACTATAACAAGTAATCATAACTAGTCCATCGCCTGTTGAATTTGCAGTACCAAAACTTGAGAATGATGAAGTAGATTTAGAAGAACCTCCACCGCCGCCGCCATTTGCTGATCCACCTCCTGCTCCACCCCCACCACCAAAATATCCCGCTCCTCCACCTCCTGCACCTTGCCATACTGTTCCAGGTCCACCAGCACCTCCATTAATATCATTACCACTTGCTCCATTTTGCGTTGGAGCATTATCATAAGCATTTCCTCCAACACCTATTGCAGTTGCCGATGCACCATACCCATATTGATACCTTCCTCCTGTTATAAATGCAGTCTGCGCTGCACTTGGTTCATTTCCATTACTTGCTGAACCTGTACTTGCATTAAGTGCTGCACCACCTGTATAACCCGAAGTACCACCAGTTCCACTTCCGCCACCTCCTCCACCAGCCACTACTAGAGCATTTGCATTGGCAGGCGTACTTGATGTAAATACACCAGACAAACCACCTCCTGCTCCACCAAATCCTGAACTACTATTAGCAATACCTCCATTACCGGCAAATCCATATTTTGCATTTGAAGATTGACCTGGGAAGCCACCAACTACTATGTATAATACTTGTCCTGGGGTAACATTTAATGTAGTAATAATATTTGCACCTGCTCCTCCAGTTTGACCACCACCCCCAGTGCCACCTAAAGCACCAATGGCTTGAACTTTGATGCTTGTCACTTTATTTGGAACAATAAAAGTCTGAAGCGCACCCGTATACTTAAAATTAATTGAATCAACCAATAAAGGCTTTCGAACTGCTAAATTTTGAAAGGTAATTTGGGCATTCGAATGGTTTAAACATAAAAAAAATAATATGAAAAATAATTTACGCATATTAAAAAATACTGTCTCCAAATACAAATCCTGTAGTTGTTGTATTCATTACTAAACCAATTACACTATTGATAGCCCTTGTACTTGTACCATTAGCAGAATTCAACGTAACCCCTGCACCTGCTGATAAATTAATTTGTCCAGCACCTCCTTGTATAAACTGACAAGTGAAACCCACAATTAAATTATTAGGAACAGTAACTGTTACTGCAGTTGAGGATGTAATTAGAAAGATTTTATTATTATCTACCGTTGCTAAATTAAATCCTCCCGTCTTACTATTATCAATAATTAATCCATTAGCTATTGCAACCCAACTAGTTCCATTGTAATAATAATATCCAGGCACTACTTTATTTGGATCATTGCCTGCACTGGCTGTATTGTATACCAACAAACCTGTTGCTGGAGTAATGGAACTGCCTGCAGCATTTTTTATAGTGATATTGTCATTTATGCCTGTCAAAGCAATTCTTGGAGGCAAAAAACCTTGTGTAGAAGATGCTACTTCTAATTTAGCAGAAGCAGCTGGTGTAGTAGTACCAATACCTGTTTGTGCTTTAGAAATTTGACAAAAAGCTAAAAATAAAATTGTAACAAAAATATTTTTCATATAATTATCTTATCCAAATTTGATGATATGTACTTCTTGATGAATTATTTGGATAATCATCAACTTCCCATCTTGAACCTGCACCCCTAATACCCCAATGATATGTTCCATTCAACCAAAATGGGAAATTGGTCATCGCATTATTCGCTTCATTGGTGAAAAAACTTCTTGAACTAGCTGGTAAATTTGCAGAATGTCCCGAAAGTAGCGTGTAATTTGTTTCAATGCCAGACATACTACCAGTTCCTGTTTTAAAATAACTAATTGTCCCAGCATGATTTGTTTTAAAATTGATTATTCTGCTATGTCCAGATGTTTTACCATAAAATCTCAATTCTGAAAATTCAAAACTATTTAAATAACTATTTGAAGTATGTCCCCATGTTGTAGAAGATGTAGATTCATCTACACCCAATACAGTTGAACCGATTAGTGGCAGTGTATTTGTTTTTACTACTAATGCTGGATTTGTGTTTGCAGCATGTAAATAATTTAATACCAAGGTCCAACCTCCACCATCAGTTGTCATATCACAATAACAAGTAGTTGCAGGTAGTGAACCTACACTACCATCCGGATCAATAATGTATACTCCCGTTGTTGAATTGGGAAAATTATAAATAATTTCTTTACAAGATTTGAATACATTATCGCGCAATAAAACTCCCAAACGCATTGAAGCAAAACTATAGACGTTTATCGGCGAAACTCTTACATAACGCGCAAACATAACATTTGGGAAATTGATATAAACTTTTGAGTTACGATCTGTATTCAAAGATTGATTTGTAAAAACAGTCACCCAACTTGAATTGTCTAAACTAACTTCGACTTTTGCGCTTGTTACCCATTGGTCCATATTGGCTCTACCTTGAGTAACTATACCTTGTACCCAACGAGGACTTTGAAGGTCATATTGTAAATAATCTGTCACATTGTTTGCAGTTCCTGCAGACCATGCTTGACTTGCATCAATCCATGGTGTATAATGTGATACTCCATATGCATCATTATTGTATACACTAGATCTTGACCAATTATTTTGATTATTAATAGACTCCATTGGTGGATTAGGATTCATAATTGTTGCTGCTATCCATTTACTTGTAGAATTCGAAAGCAATAATTTTGCCGAACCTTCAAAAGTTACCTTATTGGTATAAACCGTATTATTAATTGGAATAGTGATAACATGACTATTTAATACATTAGCAATTCCTGAAAGATCTTTAGGGCTAGTCCATGTATTGGCATTATTAAAATTTCCATTTCCAATACTATTTGTAGTAGTTTGAGCAAAAACTGTTGCAAAATTCAATAAAAGAAAAAGTAAAAAAGTTATTTTCATTATTTTCTATTTCTTTTTTTACTAATGATCTCGAATTTAATTTTTAGACTGTCTATTTGTTTTTGTTGTTCTTTAATTGCTTCTACAAGCAATGCCACTAATTTGTCATATTTTATTGAACGAAATTGGTCTATAGTTTTATCTTTAATAACAACCTCTGGTATTATTTTTTCAACTTCCTGTGCAATAAAGCCAATTTCCATTTGATCAGAAAAATCCTTTGTAGGAAAATCTTTTTGATTCCAATTAAAATAGACTCCACGTAATGATTTCACTTTATCTAAAGCATGATCAATTTGATGAATATTTGATTTATATCTGTAATCAGAAGATCCAGCTATCGAATTTGCTATTATGTCTCCAGAAACCTGTAAACGTACACTTGGAATTGAAGTACCCATACCCACATTTCCATTTTCTAAAATAGCAATACCATTGTTTTCTCCTAATGAATTAAAAATTCTTAATCTCGCATCAGTTGAAGAAGTCCCGTATTGATCGATTACCCAATTAGAAGTACTTCCAACACGTGACTTAACAAAATTTATTTGCCCTCCTTCGTATTGTGTAGAGCTCGGGTTTAATGTTATTTCTCCAGCTATTGTACCTCCAGCATTTCCAACAGTTAAAGTACTCAAAGTTGATGTTGTACCTATCCCCACATTACCTCCAATTGGATTTAGAGACAATACAAATGGATTTGCATAATTAGATTTTGATCTTGCTTGTAACCATGAAAAAGTAGATGTACTACTTAATCCAAAATCTAATACATGCGTGGCAGCATTTCCACTTAATCTGAGTAAACCATTTGCTGATGTACCTGTATTTGCAGGATCTGCAGTTACAGATTCAACTTGAAATTTATTTATAGGAGAAGTTGTACCAATACCTGTTTGTGCATTTGAAAAGCCAAATGCACTAACTAAAATAATATTTAATAAAAGTTGCTTCATTATTTATTATGATTTAATTAGAATAATGCTCTAAATCCAATCCATTGGGTACCATCTGATATGACTCGAATCCAATTATTAGAAGCTTCAACGCCCAGTGTTACAGAAGTGGCTGTATTATTTGCATTATCTACAATAATCTTTTGAGATGAAGTTGTGTTTACCGTAATATTATTAGCACTTATATTTTTAATGATATATTCCTTACCTGCACTAACTGTTACTGCACTTGGCAAAGTAATGGTACCTGTAGTTGAATTACTGTATATAACATATTTGTCGTTTGTTGTAACTGTATAAGTTGTTGAAGCAGTTATACTAATAATAGCAGTATTTGGATTCGAAGACCAAGTTCCAACTCCACCAGCATCTGAAGTTAAAACTTTTCCAACACCTGGTGATCCACCATCAATTTCAATAGTTCCTGTAATTTTTACATTTCCTCCCACATTTAAATTTTCTGCAACTCCCACACCACCTAAAACTTTAAGTGCCCCGGTAGTTGAACTTGTTGATGTAGTTGTATTACTAATTGTAGTAGCACCGATTAATGTGGTTGCACCACTTGCAGCTAATGTTGTAAATGCACCGGTATTTGCAGTAGTAGAACCAATTGGTGTATTTTGAATACTTCCTGCATAAACTGCACCTGCAACACCTACACCTCCATTCACAATGACTGCTCCAGTTGTAGTAGAAGTAGATGTAGTAGTATTAGTGAATGTCTTAGCACCTGCGATAGTTTGAGCCCCATTAGTAATAATACCTCCATTAGTCGCATCCGCTGGTGTTAAGGTAATAGTTGTTCCGCTGATTGTAGCACCTGCAGCATTTGATGTTCCAGCAATTGCAGTCACTGAATTCACTCCTGCGATAATTGATGTTGTTGATGCTGAAGTGACTCTACCTTTTGTGTCTATTGTTAATATTGGAATAGCAGTTGAAGATCCATAGGTTCCTTGTGATACGCCAGTATTCGTTAATGTTCCAGTTCCAGTAATATTGCCACTACCATCAAAACTAGGACTAGTATAAGTTAAGTCTCCAGTAATTCCAATTGTTCTTCCATTTGCTAAAGCAGTTGCAGTACCTGCATTACCAGTTATAGATCCTGTGATTGTTGAATTAAATGTCTTTGTACCTGCAATGGTCTGTGTGCCTGTAGTTATAATACCTCCATTACTTGCATCAGCAGGTGTCAAGGTAAGTGTTGTTCCACTTATTGTTGCACCATTGGCATTAGATGTGCCAGCAATAGTGCCTATTGTATTCACACCAGCAATAATTGAAGTTGTAGTAGCACTCGTAACTCTACCTTTAGAATCGATTGTTAAAGAAGGTATAGCAGTCGAAGAACCATATGTTCCGGACACTACGCCAGAATTTGCTAAAGTAGCAATACCAGTAACATTGGCACTTCCATCAAAACTTCCACTTGTATAAGATACATCACCTGTAGTAGAAATAGTTCTACCAGTTGCTAAAATAGTTGCTTTACTTGCTGTTCCAGTCAAATTTGCGCTAATAGTGCCAGCAGAAAAATTGCCAGATGCATCACGTCTAACTATTGCACTGACTGTATTTGTTGCAGTTGCTGCATTGGCTAAAGTAGTTGCAGCATTAATATCTGATGCAGTTGAACCCCCAACAGAAACAACTTTTGGAGATGCTGCAGTATTACCTAGATCTCCAGTTAATTGAATTTTACCTTTTGTACTTGCATCTGCATCTGCAATTGTTGCTGCAGCAACTTTTGTATCAACATAAGATTTAACAGCTAATTGAGTTGGATAATTAGTATTACTTGCACTCGCACCACCCAAATCTGTTGCGCTTGATTTATTTAAATTATTTTCTGCATTAGTCACATCAGCAACTGGAATGGCTGTAGAAGCAGTATAAGCATTTGTGCCATTGCCTTTGATGTACCCAGTTAAAGTACTTGCGCCAGATCCACCATTTGCTACTGCAACAACTCCAGTAATATTTGCTGCAGTACCTGAAACATTTCCAGTTACGTTACCTACAATATTTGCAGTTATAGTACCAGCAGAGAAATTTCCTGATACATCTCTTCTAACAATTGCATTTGCAGTATTAGAATACACTGCTGCATTAGCAACACTTGTGGCATTCGCAATATCATTGGCTGTAGCACCACCAACAGTTAGAATTGTTGGTGAAGTTGCACTACCTCCGATGTCTCCTGCTAATCGTATCAATCCTGTTACAGATGAAGTTGCTGAAGGTGTTGACGTGGTCACTAAATTGTCGACATATGATTTTGTTGTTGCATCATTTGAGCCAGATGGCGCATTATTAATAGTGATGCTTGGAACAGTTAATGTTCCTGTCATTATATCACCTGACTTGATTAAATATCTTGAATCTGTGGCAGCTTGATTAGTTGTTATTTCGTGCCATGTACTTGTTCCATCAAAAATAAATGTTCTACCATTATTTGAAGCATTATCAGCTGACACTACAAATGTAGTACCAGAAGTACCCGAATAAGTTCCATTATAAGAACTAGTGAAAGTACTATATGTTCCTGTGATAACGGCTACAGTTGGCACTGTGACATTTCCTGAACCATCCGGCTGCACTCCATTAACTTTTACAACTGCCCCTGTAATATCTGCCACAGGAATTGAAGTAGATGACGTAAATGCGGAAGTTCCATTTCCTTTAATATATCCAGTCAAACTTGTAGCGCCTGTACCACCATTAGCTACTGGCAATGCCCCTGTCACTTTACTTGTTAAATCAATTCCACCTGCTAACATATTATTGGTAATACTTGTAGCACTTATAGTTCCAACACCATTACTGTTAATTGTAAAATCACCCGTAATTGGAACGGCAGTAACAACTCCACCATTTCCAATAAAAATATTACCATTAGTTAAACTTGATCCAATAGGTGATACTCCAGTAATAGTTGTATTACTAACAGAAGTAATTCTTCCTTTTGCATCAACAGTTATACTTGGAACAGAAGTTGCAGTTCCATAAGAACCAGCAGTAGCTCCAGAATTAGCTAAAGTTGTTGCAAAACTTCCAGTACCTGTCCCAGTTACATCACCTGTTAAGGTAATTGTTTGGTCTCCTGTATTCGTTCCAGACAATGTTGCATTATCTGAAATAGTTAAAGTTTTTGAAATGGTACCACCATTCACAGAAAAACCAGTCGATAAACTATTTAATGAAAGTCCATTAATTGTTTTATTAGTTAAGCTTTCTGATCCAGTTATTGTGGATAATGTACCAGATGAAGGAAGCGTTACATTTGTAGTTCCAGAATAAGTTAAACTTAATGTTCCTGTTCCTGATGTAACAAAATCACCTCCAATAGTTATTGTTTTGCTACCATTGTTAATACCAGTACCGCCATTTGCTCCTATTACAATACCTGTCACATTACCTGCTGTACCTGAAGTATTGCCAGTAACATTTCCAACTATATTTGCAGTAATAGTTCCAGCACTAAAATCTCCTGCAGAATTTCTTTTAACAATTGTACTTACTGTATTTGCATCTGTTGCCGCATTGGCCGCTAATTCTGCTGTATGAATGTTTGCAGCAGTTGAACCACCTACACTAACAACGGTTGGTGATGTTGATGTATTACCTAAATCCCCTGCCAATTGAATCTTTCCCTCTGCACTCGTTGTTGCAGATGGAATAGTAGCGGCAGCTACTTTCGTATCTACATATGTTTTTACTGCATTTTGAGTTGGAAATAAACTAGTACTTGTACCTAAACTTGTATTGTCCGATTTATTAGATGTTGCTTCTGCTCCTAAGTTTGTCAATGCAGCACTTGCAGTCGTCGCTCCAGTACCCCCTTTTTCTAAAGCTATAGTTGATGCACTCCAAGTACCTGTAGTGATCGTCCCAACTGTAGAAATATCAGTTCCCACTAATTTCGAAGCAGTGATGCCGCCATATAATTTTGCATTGGTAATACTATTATCAGCAACACCCCCTGAAGCAAACTGATTACTTACATATGTTCTTACTGCTAATTGAGATGGATATTTTGAATCACTTGCTCCACTACCACCCATATCAATATCAGTACTTTTATTTGCTGTAGCTTCTGCACCTAAATTTGTCAAAGCAGCACTTGCCGTTGTTGCTCCAGTACCGCCATTTGTTATTGCAACGGCAGTTCCACTCCAAACACCACTTGTAATTGTACCAACACTCGTTAAACTTGAATTTAATATATTATTAGCTAAGGTAGTACCTGTTAAAGTATTTGCATCTGCCGCAATTGTAATATCTGAAGAACCATCAAATGCAATACCATTGATATTTTTTGTTGCAGCTAATTTAGAAGCTGTTCCAGCATTACCGGATACATTCCCTGTTACGTTACCTGTCAAATTTCCTGTAAAACCAGTTGCAGTAACAGTACCATTAACATCTAAAGCTGTAGTTGGATTTGAATTTTTAATACCAACAAAACCATTAGATTGTTTTAAAAATAACTGATCCATATGCCCATTTGGATAAGTACCAATAACTAGATTATCTGCAGTACCAGTTGTTGCATCAGTATAAATTCTAGCAAAGCTCCCAGATATTCCATCCATAATAATTGCCCCATTTGAATTGTTTGTTCTAAAAGATGCTCTTCCTACTACATCAAATTTCGTATTCAAATTAGCACCGGGCGTATTTGTTCCAACACCTAATCTCTCATTTGTATTATCCCAAAATAAACTTGAATTTGATCCAATAGCACTTGTTCCATTTCCAAACAACAATTGACCATTATTCAAATTAGTCAAGCCAGTTCCACCATTAGTGACACCAATAGCAGTACCACTCCAAACACCACTTGTAATTGTTCCTACTGTTGTCAATGAACTAGAGCCTGCCAAAGGAGAAGCACCAATTGTATTGTATGAAATAGTTTTTGCAGCAGAGCCATCATAGGTTGCACCAGAAGCATCCCCAGTTCCACTAGCATTCATCGTCAAAGCGTTTGCAGCTGCAGAAGCAATAGTAATATTAGAAGATCCATCAAAACTAACTCCATTAATTGTGACAGGTGTTGCAATTTTGGTCGCAGTTGCAGCATTGCCGGCAATATTGCCTGTTATTTTTGATCCACTTACCGATACAATTTTTGCATCTGTTACATTTGCATCTTTAATTTTTGTAGTTGTTATGGCATCAGTTGCAATGACTGGAAGCGCCGCTGTACCAGACAAATCTCCAGCGAGTTGAATCTTTCCTTTTGAATTTGCATTTGCATCTGGTATTGTAGCACCAGCTATTTCTGTATCAACATAGTTTTTAATTGCTTTTACAGATGGAAATTTTGTATCAGAAGCTGCATCCGTCACCACATTCGTTGACTTATTCGAAATTGATTCTCTTAAAGCCAATTGACTGTAAATTGCAGTGCTATCAAAAGTTTTTGCATTCAATTGCGTTGGCGTAACATATTTCGTTAAACTATCTGCCAAATTTATTTTTCTATCTAAAGATGAATAGATTGCAGTACTATCAAATGTTTTTGCATTCAATTGGGTGGGTGTTACATATTGCGTCAAACTATCTGCCAAATTCACTTTACTATCTAATGCATTATTAATTGTTTCTGCAGTCAATGAAGTGATATTAGATGCAATTAATTCATTCACCATCTTTGCATAAGGCGCAAGCATTGTAGTGGTATCTTGAACAGATAATTTTGTTTTCACTTGATTTGCAAGATCATTCACATTAACTGTCTTCGCGTAGATAGCCAACATTTTAGAAGTATCTGTAATATTCAATTTACTATCCAATGCACCGGTCGATCCCGAATACAACGCATAGGGCACAGTACCAAATGGCGAAGTCCCTAAATCAATCCAATCTTGGGTATAATCCCAGTTTGCGCTTGGCGCCATTGGTGTTATTGAAATCTTTAAGTTCAAGTAATAGGGGCCTCTTGCCCATTCTACATTATCTAAATTAGCAACTGTACCACCAGTTCTTTTACCCTGACCTACACTGATACTGAAAACTCCGGTTCCATCGGTTGTCGTTTGGTGCTCTTCAATTAAAACTTTAGTGCCAGATGCTGTTGACTGAACAATGCTCGACTGTACATAAATTTTTCTATCTTTTGCTGGATTGGCATATTGATCTCTTGCAATCGCTTGAAAAAAGATTCCAGTTCCGGGGGTTTGTGCTAATAAATTTGTTTGGTTTAACAATAATAATGTTAACACACCAACCATCATAAATTTCACGTTCAATAGATACTTCATACGTTTACTGTTCTTATCTAAAAATATTTTTTTCACTAATTCGATTTAATAAACTTGATCGCATCTACATATGCAGGCGATTCAATTTTTAAAACATAAGTACCTGCAACGAGTGCACTTAGATCTATATTCAATCCTTGAAATAAATTATAGCCCGTTTCTTTTTGAGTTCTAACAAGCATCCCCTCTGTTGTCCAAATTGTCAAATTAAAAGTCTCTGTTAAGGGAGGCGTGTTGTTTAACTTAACCTTAGTGGTATTATTCACGGGATTTGGATACATCTTAATCCCCAAACTATTGAACTTCATGGTGACCTCACAATTAATTGCAAACTGACCATTTCCCCTGGCGCCATTCAATACTGCCACACCTGTCTGCACATCAATACAAGCAGCTATGCTATTGAACTGAATTGCAAGGCCATTACTTGCAGTACCAGGCATAGCTCCAACTGAGCTCATGACAAATACGCCCATCTGCGCTTTTGCAATCGCCAGAATCATCAAAAAGCTAAGCAGTAAAATTGATTTTTTCATATTATCTGCTTGTAGTGAAATACAATTTTGTAGGTACTGTTCCTCCATTTAAAGTATAATACAACACGAGGTTGTCTGATCCAATGGATTCAATATTATAGACATATTCTACCGTTTGAGTACTCGAAGTTTTTGCCAATACATGAATTTGCAGGATATTGCCTTCTTTCTCTACAGTATAAGTGCCCATTAATCCATCCGAATCTTTAGTGGTTTTATTCTTTAAAAAATCAATGAAATAAGTTGACTGCCCAACATAGGTTCTTTTACTTGTTCCAGTGATGCTATAATCCAAATACCAAGTTTTATCTGCTAACATTTGATATGAGAGGTTGATCTCTGCTCCACTTGTATCTTTAGTACAGCTTGATAGTTGAGTAAAAAAAAGTGTACAAAATAAAAACGCGATGGTATATCTTAAATTTCTTTTCATAATGAATTTTTATTTTAGAATAAATCACTTGCCTTGATGAACATCCCTAAATCAAAACTGTTAAATCCAGTTTGAATTGGCGACTTTGTAATTGAGTGAATTCCCTGTTTGTAATGAAAGAAAATTGTATAATAGGATTTATTATCAAACTCAAGACCTAAATGAGCTCTCAATAATATTTTTCTGTAATTGTTGTTTACCTGATTGTCTATGCTTTGTCCAGACAAACGAAAATCAACACTTGGACCTGCCACTACATAAAATTTATATTTTGATGAATCAGAGATCGGAATCAACTTTTTATACATTGCTGTTACATTCAAACTCACTAATTGTTCAGCAGCTTTAAAATTAGAAAAGCCTCCAATGAAGGGATCTATGGTTTTTGTTTCCTTGTAATTAGCACCAGACGAATATTTATTTAAAGTCAATGCCAATGCATAAGGGTGTTTTTCTTTGTACTTACCGTCTACTCTAAAACCGGCCATAAAACCTGGCTTAAATACATCTTTTTGCTCCACCGCATACACAAATGGCGCATTGTACGCATTTGCAAGGATATTTTGTTTAGCGAAGTTCATACCCGCTAATAGAAACACATCGTTGTCAGTAAAATCAATAAATACCTTGTTCCAAGTCTTGTTAAACTGCTTTTTGAACTTTACAAACTGGTCTGCTCCTGCACGCTTCAAAAAAAGTCGGTCCTTTTGCCTCTGACTCAAGGTAGTGTCTTTGCCCAGACGAACTGTCTGTGCATTTAAATTGCCCGTAAAACACATTAAAAAAAATAACCATGCAAAAATTCTAGGATTCATATAAAATAATTCTTAATATAAAAACTGCTATAGATGAATTTTTAATAGCAGAACGCTCGCGCGGATGCGCGAAAGTTAGAATCATTTACATGTTTGAGAAAATAGGACAGGTTTTTCCTTGTACAGATTTACAAAACTTGTACAAATTGAAGCATGATTACTGCTTATTGAGGAACTCTGAGGGTGTTAAACCCATCTTTTGCTTAAACGCATTGAAAAAAGTTGTTCTTGAACCAAATCCTGCTTGCTTTGCTAATGCATCCAAAGTCAAAAGCTCATTGCTACCATTTTCAATCAAGGAGATCACATAATCGATTTTATGATCGTTTTTCCATGTATTAAAATTAATGTTCAAGTGTTCATTGAAGTAATAACTCAAATGGTGCACTGGGATATCTGTTTCTGCAGACATGGTTGAAAGACTGAATTCGGGATTCAAATAGGGTTTAGAAAGGCAGTATTGAGCAATTTTGTCATGAAGCAATTCTAATTTTTCAGAAGAAATTTCAAAACTCCTTGTTGCTTTTTTGCCAGGATCTACAATAATTGGCTCCCTTAGTTTGTTCGGAACAATAAAATCCAATTGAGGTAAACCGTACAATATATTAGGAAAAAACAACAGAGATACGTTGAATAAAACCAAGCCCACTAATGTGATATTTAGGAAGTAGTAGCCTTTAATTTCAGCAATTTTATAATCCAGGGTCTGGAATGAAAAAATAGTAAAAACGAAAAAGCTGGCGTAAACCAATAATGCATTAAATATTAAAAAACTCAGCCATTTGAAAATGAGTTTGGACTGTTTATCATCAAGGCGTTCATATTTAAACTTCAAATACATCAGCCTTATGCAAACAAACATATAAATCAAACCAATTACTGGCCTTAATATAAAATTGACAACTGAAGGAACAAATAAGTTTTTATTCTTTAAAATTTCGGCTGGATTTTGCAAGACCCTAGAAGCATATTCCAATTTATCTTCAAAACTACTAAACAAATGAGGTATAATGTTAATACATAAAAGTAGTGCGGGAATAAAATGTAAAAAATCTGATTTAGACAATCTATAATCATCTCTTAATACGCCACGAACATAAAAATAAAGTAATGGACCTACTGTTAAAAACAAGGGCGTAAAATTGACCAATAAAATCGCAATCATTGTTTTACTACCAGCATAAATTGTCGCATAATGCGCTAGGGAGTATAAATTATTGATGAAGAAGAAGAAAAATAAAAAAATATTAACTCTATTAGACTCTTTTATATTAATGAGCAATAGAAAAGAAACAATAAATCCTAATATGGTGATATACAATAACAAAGTAATTGCAAATTTATGGTATAAAAATGAATAATTAGATCCAACAAGTTAAACTAACTACCCCTTTTAAATAAAATTCAGCTTATTTATCAAGTGCAGCCTCACCCAGGATCGAACTGGGATTTAGCGCTTCGGAAACGCTTGTACTAACCATTGTACGACAAGGCCATTCAACAAAAATAACAAATGACAGACAATTTACCGTCGAAACAAAACTTTAATCGCAGCAGGTAGAAAAATTGAAGTAGGCAGGCTCCTCATAATTTGAATGTCTTCCAAAAAGTTTGAGGTATTAGATAAAAATTTGAAAATGGTTGATGCTGCATTTTTTTTGAAAATACGTGCAAAAATTTCGTCACCAGGCATTTTTTTATGCACAAGAATATAAAGCAAAACAGCATCATAAAATTGATGTCGTGTGTGATGCACCCCTGCATCTATACTTCGATGGTATTTTAACTGATTTACAATTTTACTTACTTGTGCTTGAATAAACTGAAATGCATAACCAGTACTTGCTTTAACTGCATCACCCATTGTACCAATTGAAATAATATTGGAATGCGCTTTTGCAAATTTTTTTGTGGTCATGGGAATAGCACCCAATTCTGTATGTACTACTTGATATTTCAAGCCATCATAATGCTGTGACATATAAGCATCTAATACTTGATCGTACTCCAATTCTTTAGCAACAATTGGTGAAAAGATGGTATACTCTACTAAGGCTTTTTGATTCGACATTGGCAATAAATACATGAAGCCTGTTCCATCCATTTGTGGCACATTAAAATCCATTAATCTCGCAACAGTATCATCAAAGACAGGCCGATCAAATTCAACAACAATCCCTTTAAAGTGTTGCCACAAATCTGGCTGTACTTTTTCTTGTTCAGGATGAGCGATACTTGAAAACACATATGTTCCAACCGCTGCACCTCCCTCCCACACCACTTCAACCTCATGATTGCTTTTGGGTTGAATTGTTTGTATAGTTGCAGATTGCCAATCGATGGTTTCAAAATGCTTTGCAAAAGCAGTTATGTATTGATAAAAATTGATGCCTTGAATCATTTTGTATTCAAAAGGCGCTGTTGGCAACTGACGTTTCATTGTGCCTTTACAAACCTCAATGGATTTCCATTTTTTGCATACAATTGACTCAAAGATTCCTTCACAATCTTCCCAAAAACACCAAGTGCGATCGTTGGTTTTGTCAAAATTGCTATCCAATACAAGTATTTTTTGCTTGCACAAAACTGGATCTTGTAGTAGTTGGTATAACAAAGAATAGCCGGCACATCCTGCACCGGCTATTATATAATCATATTTTTTTTCTGTATGCAATGATTATCCGTTCTTTTGAATCATTTCGTCTCTTCTCACTTTATCCCAATATTTCTTTGCTACAATTAACATCCCAAAACTCTCTCCATCCTCTTTTCCTATATGTTTATGGTGCATTTTATGTGCCCAACGAATTGCTTTTATATACCTGTTATTTGATTTTGTAAACCATTTGATTCTTTGATGAATGATTACTTCATGTACAATAAAATACGCAAAGCCGTACATTGCTACACCAGTTCCAATACCAGATAACCAAGGCATCGCATTGAATGTACCATAAAAAATACAAGCCATACTTGGGATTGCAAAAATCAAAAAGAAGGCGTCATTCTTCTCAAAAAAATGACCTGTAGGCTGATGATGATCTTCATGCAAATACCAAAGAAACCCATGCATCACATATTTATGAGTCAACCATGTAACACCTTCCATCACCGCAAAAGTCAACAACATTGAAATTAAGAAAATCATATAATATGGTTTAATGATGCAAAGTTACTATAACAAATTCAAGCTTGTTCTAATTTTTGCATTGAATAAAATAAATAATTTACCGTAATCTGGGATCCTAATTCTAGAACTCAATAATGCACCGTGCTGAGTCCTTTTTATTTTTTTAAATAATGCATAATAATATTTATAAGCTACATAAACCCCAAAACGACACTGAATTGGCAGCGCTTTAATCCCGTCCAATGCGGCATCAAAATCAGTTTGAATATCTGCCTCAATGGCAACTTTATCTTCTATCGTGAAATTACTAAAATCACAATTGGGAAAGTACATTCGTTCCATGCCCACAAAATCAGCTTTGATATCTCTTAAAAAGTTCACTTTTTGAAACGCAGCTCCTAATCTTTGCGCAGCAGGTTTTAGTGCCTGATATTGATCCTCATTTCCACTACAAAATAACTTCAAACACATCAATCCCACCACTTCGGCACTCCCAAAAATATATTGATTATAACTCTCTTCGTTATGGTATTGTTTACATAGATCCATTTCCATACTGTACAAAAACGCATCCAATAGAGAACGATCAATATTGTATTGATTATAAGTTAATTGAAAACGATGTAAAATAGGATTTAAACTTATGCCTTTATCTAAAGCTTCATAAGTGTCTGCCTTGAATTTAGCAAGTAAGTTTTCTTTATCATAGTCATGAAATGTATCTACAATTTCATCCGCAAAACGCACAAATCCATAAATATCATATATCGGCTGTCGCAAAGATTTGTCTAATAAACCAATTGCAGATGAAAAACTTGAACTATATAATAATGTGGTATACTTACTGCTTTCTGCTGTAACCTCGTTGTATAATTGCAATGAAGACATAGTTAAATTACTTTGTGTTTTTGGTCAACTAATTTAGCAACCACTTCTCCACTTATCAAACTCGGCGGCACACCAGGACCAGGCACTGTTAATTGTCCAGTGTAAAATAAGTTATTTACTTTTTTACTTTTACAACTTGGCTTCAAATTTGCGGTTTGTAATAAAGTATTTGCTAAACCATAGGCATTGCCCCTAAAGGAATGGTAGTCTTCCTTAAATTCCTTAACTGCAAAAGAGCGTTTATAAACAATGGAATCCAATATTGTTTGACCAATTCTTGCTTCCATTCTTTGAATGATCATATTAAAATATTGGTCTCTTATGGCTTCTGTATCTCCTTCCAAACCAGCTGCAATAGGAATTAAAAGAAATAAATTTTCACATCCTTCAGGCGCCACAGTTGGATCAGTAACAGAAGGTACACTTGCATAAAACAAGGGACGTGTAGGCCATTTAGGATTTGTATAAATTTCATGACCATGTAGTCCAAAATCTGTGTCAAAAAATAATTGATGATGCGCTACCCCAGTTAACTTTTTATTTAAGCCTATATAATATAACAATGAGCTTGGAGCCATCACCCTCGTATCCCAATATTGTTTTGAATAAGATTGAAATTCGGGTGCTAACAATTGAGTCTCAATATGGTGGTAATCTCCAGCACCAATCAATACATCCATTGTATACTGATGATTTGTTTCAGTAGAACGGTTTAGTGTATTTACTGCAACCGCTTTCCCAGAAACAACTTTGATTGATGTCACTTCTTCTCCTAATTTAAATTGAACACCTAGTGAAAGCGCAAGGTCATACATTGCTTGTACAATACTATACATACCAAATTCAGGATACCAAGTGCCCCCTTTTATATCTGCATAATTCATTAAACTATATAAAGCAGGCGTTTTTTCTGGTAATGCACCTAAAAACAACACTGGAAATTCCATCAACGATTGGATAGATGGATGCTTGAAAAATTTAGCCACATGTTTTTTCATTGACTGAAATACATCTAACTTAAATACACCTTTTATCAAATCGAAATCAAAAAATTCTGTTAATGACAAACCTGGATTGTGCACAAGTTTACCCACCCCAACATCATACTTAAATTTTGCTTCTGCCATAAAAGCATCTAAAGCCTTAGCTGCTCCAGGCTCTACAGCTTCTAACATGTCTTGTAATGCTGCGTAATTAGCCGGTATATCCCAGGCATCTTTTTCAAAGTAAACTCTATAGGATGGATCTAATCTTTTTAATGCATAATAATCGCTTACTTTTTTCCCAAATGCATTAAAATACCTTTCAAAAATATCTGGCATCCAATACCAGCTTGGTCCCATATCGAAGGTAAATCCTTCTGCTTTAAATTTTCTAGCTCTTCCACCTGGCAAATCATGCTTTTCAATGATTGTTACATTCCATCCCTTTTGTGCTAAGAAGCTTGCAGCAGACAAACCTGCAAAACCAGCTCCTATTACAATCACATTTTTTGTTTGCAAAGACATCTATTAATAACGTTGGATCTTTTGTTTTAAAATTTTTCGAGCAAAGTGAATTCTACTTTTGATGGTACCAAGAGGTTCATTAAGCGCTTCCGCAATTTCGTTGTATTTGTATCCTTCAACATATAAATTAAACGGCGTCCTAAATAACTCTGGTAAATCGTGTATGAATTGATTTACTTCTTTCAAATTTAGGTTAGTTATTCCATCATTCACAACCTTATTAAAAGTTTGATCAATTAAAAAGTCATTTGGGCTGTTATCTAGAACTGTAGATTGTTTAGCTTTTCTACGATAGTCGTTGATGAATATATTACGCATAATCGTATACAACCAGGCTTTAATATTTGTACCCACATTGTATTTGTCTTTATTTGAAATCGCACGGTACAAAGTGTCCTGGTACAAATCTTTAGCAGATTCATGGTCTTTTGTAAGATTGATTGCGAAGGGTCTTAAAAACTCAGCGTTTTCGGTAAGTAATAGACTAAATTCTGCGTTTGACATACAATTTTGTTTAACGTTTGAATTGTAAAGTTAAACATATAAGTAGGATAAAACAGCATTTTTGTTTAATTATTTTTAAAAATTATTAAACAAAATAGATTCGAAAAATTGATAAGCTAAATTGCTGACAACAAGCTAGTTAGTGCACTAGTTGGAGCCAGCAATTGGAAAATGGATTGTTTTGGGGGAAACAATCCAATGCATTTTGTCTAAATTTCTTGTAAAAACGAGATCGTTTCGACCAAACTTCGTTTCAAATGTATATTACTTGCTATTTTGCCTTTGTACTCCTGAATCAACTGTCCTGACAAAATAATTGGAATCTCAGGATTGATGGAAGCTAAATTGTTGAAGAATTTGTCCAATTTGAAGTTTCTTGCAGGTGATGTGATATGGCAATACAAATAATCAATCTTCTTCACCTCTGTCAAGTATTTTAAATCGACCATTGGCACATTAGCACCAAGATAATCTACATATACACCTTTTTGTTTTAAAAGGAAATGTACATATAATAAACCTAGTTCATGGTATTCACCTTCAGGTAAAAACAATACGATGCGCTTACCATAACTCATTAATGGCGTTAATTTTTCAATGCCTAGTATAATCTTTTGACGTATGATATTGGTAGCGAGGTGTTCTTGTGCTGGATTGATATGATTGGTCACCCATAAAATACCAACACGTTCCAAGTATGGAAATATAATTTCTGTAATGGCTTTTTCAATTCCTTTTTGACCTATGTATAAATCCAATTGTCTTTCGAAACCAACCATATTCAAACCCACCATCTCTTTGATCAAAGCATTCACCACGCGCTCTTTTTGAGCATCTAATTGGTTTAAGGCCATGATCTTCTCTTCCATCTGTTCAGATGACATCTTATCTATATGAGAGATCTTAAATCCAAATTTATTTAGTAAAGAAACGTTAAGGATCACTTTTAGTTCCTCAGCTGAATAAGAACGAATATTGGTTTCGGTTCTTTGTGGCTGCAAGAAATTATAGCGCTGCTCCCATATACGAATGGTATGCGCTTTAATTCCCGAAATTTTCTCTAAATCCTTAATGGTATAAGATGACATACTACAAAAACAAAGAAACCAGTGAATAGTTCAATTATTTTTTAAATAACTCAACGAATCCTATTGTGTTAAATATTTAATGCTTTTAAGCTTATAAATGGTGAACAAAATTATTTTTTTAGCCCTCGGAGATAAGCTCCATACCCGCTTTTAGCGTATTTATCTGCTAAAACCATTAACTGAGCTTTATCAATAAAGCCCATTCGGTAAGCTACTTCTTCTATGCACCCTATTTTTTGACTTTGACGCTTTTCAATGACACGCACAAATTCACAAGCATCTGCTAAAGATTCAAAAGTACCAGTATCCAACCACGCAGTACCTCTATTCATAATACCTACTTGTAATTGCTTCCGCTCTAAATATACTTTATTGACATCCGTGATTTCATATTCGCCCCTTGGAGAAGGAGGTATGTTCTTTGCAATTTCAACAACTTGATTGTCATAGAAATACAAACCAGGTACCGCATAATTTGATTTAGGGGATTGAGGTTTTTCTTCCAAGGATAAAGCATTGTTATGTTCATCAAATTCCACCACACCATAACGCTCTGGATCATTCACCTCATAGGCAAATACTGCAGCACCATCTACGTCATTAAAGGATTGTACCAACTTACTAAAGCCGGCACCATAAAAAATATTATCTCCTAAGACTAAGGCCACTTTATCTTTTCCAATAAATTCAGCACCAATCACGAATGCTTGCGCTAATCCATTAGGTATAGCTTGCACCGCATAACTAAATTTGCATCCTATTTCAGAACCATCTCCCAACAATCTCTTAAACTGATCATTGTCTTCTGGTGTAGTAATGATTAAAATTTCATTGATCCCAGCTAACATCAAAACAGATAATGGATAATAGATCATCGGCTTATCATAAATAGGCATTAATTGTTTGCTTATCCCTTTGGTAATTGGATACAATCTTGTACCTGATCCGCCTGCTAAAATAATACCCTTCATAAGTTTCTTTTTTTTGTGTTGATGTGTTGCTATTTATAAACTAGCTGCATAATCCGCGAAGCTTCCTAATGTTTTGTCTTTTTCTGATAATTGAATCTCTGTCACTGGCAATTTCCAATCTATATTTAAGTCCTTATCATTGTACATTATACCTACTTCGTTACCTGGCTCATAAAACTTATCTACCTTATAAAAGAAAGTAGCTGTTGCACTTAGTACCACAAAGCCATGCGCAAATCCTGCTGGTACAAAAAATTGCTTATGGTTGTCTGCAGTTAATTCAATGGCAAAATGCTGTCCAAAACTTGGAGAACCTTTTCTTAAATCAACCGCTATATCTAACACCGCACCTTCTAATACTCTAACCAACTTAGCTTGTGCTGCATCTCCTTTCTGCATGTGCAACCCTCTTAATACACCTTTTGATGATCTAGATTGATTGTCTTGCACAAATTCGATATCTAAACCTGTTGCTGCTTTAAAGTCTCTACTATTGTATGTTTCAATAAAATAACCACGCGCATCTCCATGCACTTTCTCGTGGATAATAAAACAATCTTTCAACGGGGTTTGCTCAATTCTCATTATCTATTCGTGTACATTTCGTTATAATATTGTTGGTAAGCACCACTAGTCACATTGGTTAACCAGTCCTCATTGTTCAAATACCAATCAATCGTTTCAGCCAAGCCTTGTTCAAAAGTAACTGATGGCGACCATCCCAGTTCCTTGTTCAATTTAGTCGCATCAATTGCATAACGTCTATCGTGACCTGGCCTATCTTTCACATAAGTAATCAAGCTTTCGCTCTCTCCTTTTGCTCTTCCTAATTTTTCATCCATCTGTGCACATAATAATTTCACTAGATCGATATTGGTCCACTCATTGAATCCTCCAATATTATAAGTGTCTGCTCTTTTTCCTTTGTGGAATACTAAATCAATCGCACGCGCATGGTCTTTCACAAACAACCAATCACGTGTATATAAACCATCACCATACACTGGCAACGGTTTTTTAGTAATGATATTATGAATAAACAATGGAATCAATTTTTCAGGAAAATGATTCGGACCATAATTGTTAGAGCAGTTTGACACTACTGTTGGTAAATGATATGTCTCTCCATAAGCACGCACAAAATGATCGCTCGCAGCTTTACTTGCAGAATAAGGCGAGTTAGGATCGTAAGGTGTTGTTTCAGTAAACAAACCTTCTTTTCCTAAGCTTCCATAAACTTCATCTGTAGAAACATGATAGAACAAATGATCTCTGTTCGCATCCCAAGATCCATCATGTGCTTTTTCGTAACTTAAATCGTTCTTCCAATATTCTTTAGCAGTATTCAATAAGTTCACTGTTCCAATCACATTCGTGTATACAAAATCCAATGGAGATACAATACTTCTATCTACATGAGATTCTGCAGCCAAATGAATCACATCTGTAATAGCATGTTTTTCAAAAATGGTTTTTAAAGCATCTGCTTCTAAAATATTGGCTTTTACAAAATGGTAATTAGGCGCTTTTTCAATATCCTTTAGGTTCTCTAAGTTACCTGCATAAGTGAGTGCATCTAAATTAACAATTTGATACTCAGGATATTTGGTCACCATCAAACGCACCACATGCGACCCAATAAATCCCGCCCCACCTGTAATTAATATGTTCTTTTTCATAGACTTTTATGAGGCACAAAGATATTAATTAGAACATATATATTAGAAAGTAATTTGACCATACATTGGTTATCTAAACAAGATTCTTACTACATTTAAACAATAAAGTGACCAATATGATACAAAAAGAGAGATACTACGCTTTGGATGTTTTTAGAGGTGCTACCGTTGCACTCATGATACTTGTAAATAACCCAGGCTCATGGGGTCATATATATAGTCCGCTAGCACATGCCAGTTGGCATGGATGTACACCAACGGACCTTGTCTTCCCTTTCTTTTTATTTGCTGTTGGCAATGCAATGGCTTTTGTTATGCCTAAATTTGAAAAAGGAAGTGACGCTAATTTTTGGAAGAAAGTGATTAAAAGAACCCTATTGATTTTTTTAATTGGACTTTTTTTAAACTGGAGTCCTTTTATTAAATGGTCGGACGGGCAATTGGTACCTAAGACCTGGGAGCAAATTCGCATATTAGGCGTTTTACAAAGAATTGCTTTGTGCTATTTCTTTGCATCCATTATTATTTACTACGGTAAATCTAAAATGGCTTTTTATATAGGTGGCGTGATGTTGATTGCTTATTGGATGCTATGTTTTTTATTAGGAAGCGCAGGACATCCTTATAGCCTTTCAGGATTTTTTGGCAATGCGATTGATCAAAATATTTTAGGTGTAAATCATATCTACAAAGGAGAGGGTGTTCCATTTGATCCAGAAGGACTGATCAGTACTATCCCTGCAATCGTTCAAGTGGTATTTGGTTTTTTAGTGGGTGAATACATTCAAACAAAGGGGAAAAGTTTTGAAATGCTTGCACAACTATTGTTAGCAGGCGTGATACTGGTTTTAGCAGGTTATATCTGGGACTTTAGTTTTCCAATTAATAAAAAAATATGGACAAGTAGTTATGTACTATATACTTCTGGTTTAGCGATCATTACGTTGAGTGTAATGATCTATTTATTAGAATTTAAAGACAGTAAAGGTAGATGGAGTCATTTTTTTGATGTATTTGGAAAGAACCCATTATTCATTTTTGTTCTGAGTGGATTTTTACCAAGAGTCATTGCACTTTTTAGGTGGGTTGATCACACTGACGAAAGTGGAGCACCAGTTTATACATCAGCATTGACCTGGTTTTACCAACATATTTGTAAAGACATCTCAAGCGATTTGCGCGTTGGATCCCTTGTTTATGCCCTTTGTTTCATCGCCTTCTTTGCAGGCATAGCAAACCTTTTAGACAAGAAAAAAATATACATTAAAGTTTAAAAACAAATTCAGAGTTCTGAGTATAACTTATCTGTATAAGCTGAATTGGAAACTGATTGTTACTTAAAAATTCCAGCTGCTTTTTCTAAACTCTCCGGTTTACCTACATCTAATAGGTTGCCATCACTATGGTCATAAAAATGAATTGCATAGTGTTGGGCAATTTGTAAATAAGCATCAATTAATGAAAACTTACCTTGCATATTCAATGCTTCAAAAAAATTAGCATGTACTATTTGAATGCCGCTGAAAGCTTTGGGAATAGCCATAGAAGGGTCTTTTAGAGGATTAGCCCATTTTTCTTCATTGGTTGCATTATGCTTCCAGCCACACAAAGTACCTGATGTATTAAAAATTAAATTTCTACTTGTTGTTCTGTTAGTCACTGCTAATGTTGCTACTAGTTCTCCTTCAGCTTTTTCCTCAAAAATCTTATCCGCTTCAAGCATTTTATCTAAATCAAGATCTGTTAATATATCTGCATTCATCACCAACCACTTAGCCTCATGTTCAAAATACCCCTTCGCTCTTAATAAGCCACCACCCGTTTCAAGTACTTCATCCGACTCGTCAGAAATAGAAACAGATGATCCCCAGCCACGATTTTTTTCAATTGCATCCACAATTTGATCTGCAAAATGATGCACATTCACCACTACATCATTTATTCCAAAACTTTGCAAATACTCAATATTGCGTTGTAATAAAGATTTTCCATTCACTATAGCTAGGGCCTTAGGATGATGGTCTGTAAACGGTTTTAACCTTGTGCCCAATCCTGCAGCCAAAATCATTGCCTTCATAAAAAATTATTTTACCCAATTTAATTGATTGGTATGCGCTAAAACGACTTTTACTTTGTATTTATTCTTTAAATGTCTTGCAGTTTGTTCAGCTGCAAACACGCTACGATGCTGGCCACCAGTACAACCAAAATTAATTTGCAAAGCTGCAAAATCTCTTGATAAATAATTGTCTACAGTAATGTCAATCAAGTCCCAAACACTATTTAAAAAAGTATTCATTTTTGTTTTTTGCTCTAAAAAATCTTGTACTGGCTTATCCAATCCAGATAATTTTTTATACTCCTCAAATCTGCCAGGATTCAAGATACCACGCATATCAAAAATAAAACCACCTCCATTATCAGAATGATCCGTGGGCAATCCTTTTTTATAACTAAAACTATTGATCGTAATGACTAAAGGAGTTTGTTCATTTGCTTGCAAAGGAGTGAATCGATTCAAAACTTCCTCACCCACCATCCAATTTAAAATGCAAGCAAAAACAGGTGTATCCTTATCGAGCGTATACACTTCTAAAAAACTTCTTAGATTCCTTAAACCCAAAGGGATACTGGTTAAGAAATGCGCTTTGCGTTCAAATAATCCTCTAAATCCATACGCACCTAATACCTGTAATAATCTTAGCAAGACAAATCCATAATATTGTTTTTTAAACAAATTCGAATCTAATGGTGCACCTAGCACCATTCCTGCTTCTTCGATATAGTCGTTCAGCAATCTTTCCTTCCAATCATTTGATAATTCTGCTTTTGCTTGCCACAATAATGAAGCCACATCATAAGGCATGCCGCCCTTCATCCCACCTTGAAAATCTATAAAATAAACTTCTTCCCCCTTAACCATGATATTTCTGCTTTGAAAATCACGAAACATAAAATAATTAAAATGACTTTCGGATAACTGGTCACTTAATAATTCAAATTCGTCTATCAATGCTTGTTTGTCATATGGATATTGTAAAGTATCCAGGAAATAATATTTATAGTATAATAAATCTGTTAAAACGGCATGTTTACCAAATGTTTTTGAGGTTAGACATTTTGAGTAATCAAGACCTTGGTCTCCTTTAACTTGTAATTGAACTAAAGCCTTTAGACTTTTTTTAAACAATTGATATACCCTTTCTGTCTTCCCTTCTTTTTCTAATACATCAAGTAAGGAAGTGGCACCAACGTCTTCTTGAATATAGATTTTTTGATCTTCAGAAACTGCCAATACTTTAGGAACTGGCAATCCTTTGGAATAAAAATGCTTTGCAAAATAAATGAAAGTCTCATTCTCTTTTAAATTCAGGTTGAATGTGGCAATATAAGAGACTGCACCCTGTTTAATCCTGAAATAAATCCTATCGCCACCACTTTGTGGAATTTTTTCAATCGCATCCCATGCTTTCCCAGTAAGGGATAAATAAAGTTGTTTAATTGCTTCCTGCATTGCTTCCATGAACTTGTAAAAAGGGGGTTTATTTAGCACTAAAAGTAACTAATTATATCCTACCCTCCACAAAAACTAAAAAAAGTATTATATTGACTGAAATTCCCCCACATGATTCAAAATAAAAATAGGTTTATGAAAAATTTATTACTAGGCTTATTGGCTGTATTGACCATTCAAGTCTCGGCTCAAAACTCAAAAATTACTGGAACAGTTGTAGATGGTAAAGGTGCCACTTTGGAAGGTGTAACCATCAAAGTACAATCAACCAACACTGTGACCACCTCAAATAAATCAGGTGCTTTTTCACTCAACGCACAAATAGGCGACTTGATTGAATTTAGCATTGTAGGTTTTGAAACTAAAAAAATTAAAGCTGCAGGCAATACCTTAAATGTGGTGTTAAATACCAGTACAACGGATCTTCAAGATGTTATTTTAGTAGGCACCCGTGGTTCAGGACGTGCAAAATTAGAATCACCAGTTCCAGTTGACGTTATAAAGATTTCCGAAGTGGCGGTGAATACTGCAAGAATGGATTTAACATCTTCATTAAACTATGCTGCACCTTCATTTAATTATAACAAGCAATCAGGCGCAGATGGTGCGGACCACGTTGACATTGGCACCCTAAGAGGATTAGGTCCTGATCAAACCTTGGTATTGATCAACGGTAAACGCAGACATAGTACTGCATTAGTTGGTTTATTTGGTACAAGAGGCCGTGGAAATTCTGGTGTGGATTTAAACGGTTTCTCTCAGGCTTCTGTAGACAGAATTGAAATTTTAAGAGATGGCGCCTCAGCACAATATGGCTCAGATGCGATAGCAGGTGTAATGAACGTGGTATTGAAAAAGAACACCAACGAATGGAATATCACCACTGGATTAGCAGGTTATTATGATAAAAAATTTAACACCTATCAACACAAAGACAAAAAGGATTATTTATACAGCAATCCAATTGATGGTGTAACCAGTGCTATACAAGCAAATCGTGGATTTGATTTAGGTAAAAAAGGCGGATTCATTAATTTATCATTTGATGTGTTGGATCAAGGTAAAACTTTCCGTCAAGCAGCTAGCGCTGATATTAATGATAAATATGGTTTACCTACCAATACTTGGAGACAAGGATTTGGTGATGGTTCTTTAACCTCTTATGGAACGATGATGAACTTAGAATTGCCATTAGGTGATAATATTAAGTTCTATGCATTTGGAGGATTTAATAACAAAAAATCAGATGCATACGCATACACAAGAAACTGGTCTGCAAGACCAACGCGTTTCCCTGTAAATCCTGATGGTAGTTTAAAATTTGTACCTGGCATCATGTTCCAATCAGGTTCTGGCGATACAAGTTATAACCCACGTATTCAAGCGAAGATTCAAGATATCTCAATGGTAACAGGTTTTTCAAAAGAAACAAAAAGTGGATGGAATTGGGATTTCAGTAACGCTTTTGGATACAATGATTTCCATTATTATGGAGCAGGCACTTTCAATGCGTCTGATATTGGCAATGTGACCAAGACTAATTTTGATGATGGTGGATTTAATTTCTTACAAAACACCACCAATTTTGATTTATCAAAGCAATTTGGCACCGTAAACAATGGCGGGCTTAAAGTAGCTTATGGTGCAGAGTTAAGATATGAAGCCTACCGTATCAATAGAGGTGAAGTAGCGTCTTACAAAGCTTATCCAAACAGTTATGGTTTGCAACAGGCACCTGGTGCACAAGGTTTCCCTGGTTTTAGTCCAGAAGATGAAGTAGATGCCAACAGAATGGTAACAGGTATGTACGGTGACTTAGAATACACCCCTTCTGAAGCATTCTTAATTACTGGAGCAATCCGTTTCGAAAACTATTCTGATTTTGGAGCAGTAAGTACTTTCAAGACTTCATTCCGATATAAAGTAACAGATAACTTTAATTTTAGAGGTTCATTCAGTACTGGTTACCGTGCACCATCTCTACAACAAAAATATTTCAGCAATACATTAACTTCATTCTCTCAAGGAAATTTAGTGCAGTCTAGAGTAGCCAATAACAATGACCCAGTAACTAAGTTGGCTGGAATTCCTGCTTTAAAACAAGAGACTTCAAATAACATGAGCTTAGGTTTTTCTTGGAAGCCAATGCAGGGTTTATCTGTTACAGTGGATGGCTACCAAATTAAAATGAAAGACCGCGTTGTATTATCAGGCTTATTTAGCGCAAGTGATGCCACACTGCCTACTGCTTTAACAGATAAATTAAATGCGCTAGGTGTAGCAACTGCCCAATTCTTTGCAAATGCAGTGAATACAACCAATACAGGGGTGGATGTAGTGATAGACTACCAAAAGAAATTATCTGCTACAGAGAAATTAAAATTCTTATTAGTAGGGAACTTCCAAAGCATTACTTTAGATGAAGTACATGTGCCAGCTGCATTGAACACCAACGAATACAATGCCAACACTTTCTTTAATGACAGAGAAAAGTTTTTCTTAAAAGCTTCTGCACCTGCTTCTAAACTATCTTTCACTGCAGATTACACGAAGAAAAAAGTAAGCTTCGGTGCAAGAGTGACTTATTTTGGAAAATTAACATTGACCGGATTTGGATACAATGGTGATGGAATTAATCCAGAAGTACCTACAGATGCAGACGAAAACATTTTTGTTCCAGAACACTTTAACTACAGTGGTAAATTCACCACAGATATTTACAGCAATATTCAGTTGAACAAAAAAGTAAACTTCATCTTTGGAGCAGACAATATCTTTAATGTACACCCAGACTTTGCTGTAAACCCTCAAGCTAAATGGTGGGCAGGTGACAACGAAACTGGCGGACCTTGGGATGGTGTTCAAATGGGCTACAATGGTTTAAGATTATTTACCAAACTCGCTTTCCGATTCTAAATCATATCATTTTATTATAATAACTTTAAAGCCTCTCTATTTATTTAGAGAGGCTTTTTTAGCTCACGAATGGTTCGTAAATAATACTACTATGAAAAAAATAATAATTTCATTAACACTCTTCGTATTCCTGTCTATAAACGCATCGGCGCAAAATGGCATAGTGGTTTTTCAAACGGACTTTGGCACGAAAGATGGTGCCGTATCTGCAATGAAGGGTGTAGCAAGCACGGTGGATCCCAGCTTGAAATTATATGATTTAACACAGGAAATTCCTGCCTACAATATTTGGGAAGCTGCCTACCGATTAGATCAAACTGTACCCTATTGGCCAGCTGGCACTGTCTTTGTTTCTGTAGTCGATCCTGGTGTTGGTACAGAAAGAAAATCAGTCGTAGCAAAAACTAAAACTGGACATTATATTGTCACTCCAGATAATGGCACATTGACTTTACTTGCAGCAAGCATTGGAATCGAATCAATACGTGAAATTGATGAAGCAGTGAATAGAAGAAAAAATTCAGGTGCTTCTTATACTTTTCATGGCAGAGATGTATATGCTTACACTGCAGCAAGACTAGCATCTAAAACAATTGCCTTTGAATCGGTAGGTCAAGCATTGGATCCAACTCCAATTTTAATCCCTTATCAAAAAGCAAGCCTTCAGAAAAACACATTAAAAGGCAATATCGATATCTTGGATATTCAATACGGCAATATCTGGACCAATATTGGACAGGAGCTTTGGAAAACATTTATAGCAATACCACATGCTAAAAATGTAATCATCGTAAAAATATTCCATCAACAAAAATTAGTATACCAAGGTACTATGCCTTTTGAAAATACTTTTGGCGGTGTTGCTATTGGACAACCACTTGCCTACTTAAATAGTTTGATGCAATTGTCATTTGCACTCAATCAAGGTAGCATGGCAGACAAATACCATATTGCTTCGGGCCCAGATTGGAATGTTGAAATTACTTGGGGGGATTATTTAAACTGATGATAGTTGATTAGGATTGATTCATAAATTCTGCAAGTAAACTGTGAAAATGATGCGTGCCTTGTTCGCGCTTAGTGGCATACCTTCCATGATGATAAAAACGTGAGCGAATGCCTTGTTGTACATACTGCACTACTTCTTCGTCTTCCTGCTCTACACTATCCAAGCCCGAACCTGCACCAGTATCTAATTTGCTAGCATCATAGACAAAACTTAGAAAAGTGACCTTGGTATTGCCCGCGTCAATTGGAGTTACAATATTCAAAGACAATCCCCAAGGATAAAAATTAAACATCATATTCGGGAAGACCCAAAAATAATACGCTGCAATATTTTTACCTGCATCCACATGTCCTACTGGTAATTCAAAACAATGCTCCGATGATTTTGATGCACCAATCTGCAAATTGGCATACTTAAAAATATCCGTCGTGTAATCTTTGAAATCTAAAAATGCATTCAATCCTGGATGCACAAATGGAATATGGAAGCCCTCTAAATAATTTTCACAATACAAGGCCCAGTTTGCCTTGATATAATAATCACTTGTCCTACTCGGTTCATACACTAACTTATCAATCGGCAAGAACCCGATACGCTCTTCCATCTCTTTAAAAAACAATTCAGGGCCCAATCCTTTTTTAAGTTGCGTAAACAACAAGGGCCCCCATTGATACAAGGGCAAATCATGTAAGTGATTGTTCTCTGGAATAAAATTTTCTACTTCTTTGAACTCCGGCATGGAAATAAATTTTCCATCTAAGTGAAAAGCCCTGCCATGGTATTTACAACGCAAATGTTTTAAACCAGTACAGGGTTCATACACCATTAAATTACCACGATGCGTACACACATTCGACAAACAATGCATTCCACCTTCTGCATCCTTCGTAATCACCAAGGGTTCATCGATATAATTTTCCAATAACCTAAATGGATACGCATCTCCTACATTCGGCACCATGCCTGTATGTCCAATGTATTGCCAGCTAGGTGCAAAAATTTGCTCCTTGGCTTTTTCCAAACAAGCTGGATCTAAATAAAAACTCGTGTCAATGGTCTTGGCACGTGCAATATTGGGATCAATGAAAAATTTAGACATAATAACACATTTACGTTCCCCCCAAGATACAACATCATATAGTATAATTGATTGGTAATGAAGGCTTCCCAAAACACCTAATCGTACTCTAAAAATGAGCATAAATTCTTTAAACACTTTGACAAAATACTAAATTATTTAGTTAATATTGCTAATAAATTTAGCTAAATGGAATTTCAAGAGCAAGCATACCAACAAAAAACAGGCTATACAGGAGCCAAAAACTACCAATCAGCACAGGTGGTCCAAGCCAATGCCACCGGATTTGGAGCCGCCTCCGATGATTATATGGAAAGAGGAATAGACCTCAATGAACAACTCATCCGCAATAAACCCGCTACTTTTTTCTTTAGGGTCAACAGCGATGCAATGCTCGGAGCAGGCATTCATGTAGGAGATACTTTGATTGTAGACAGAAGCATCCAGGCAAAATCAGGCGATGTAGTAGTAGCAGCACTCAATGGCGAACTATTGGTGCGTCGCTTACTAGTGCAAGAACATAGCATTAGCCTACTCCCCGAAAATAAAAAATATGGTAGCATTCAAGTCACACAACTAGGAGATTATAGCACTTGGGGTGTTGTCACTTTTGTGATTCATGCATTGTCTTAAATCATTTAAAGATGCAAGCCATTGTTGACTGCAATAGTTTTTATTGTTCTTGTGAGCGATTATTTCAACCACAATTAAAGCAACGCCCAGTAGTCGTATTAAGCAACAATGATGGCTGTATTGTATCACGCACAGATGAAGCAAAACAATTAGGTATCTCCATGGCTGTCCCCTATTTTCAGGCAAAGGACTTGATTGAAAAGAATGGCGTGATTACTTTTTCTTCTAACTATCACTTATATGGTGACCTCAGTTGGCGTGTAATGGAAACCATGAGAGCGTTGCTACCACCGGGTCATGTAGAAGTGTACTCAGTGGATGAAGCTTTTATCGACCTAAGCCATCTACCTACAGACAATGTGCATGCGTTCTGTCTAGAACTCAAACATACAATTGAAAAATGGACAGGCATATCTGTCTCGATTGGCGCTGCACCTAATAAAGTATTAAGTAAAGTAGCCAACCGATTAGCGAAAAAAAATAAACTCAAAACCAATTGTATTGTAGTCCTAGATACCCCTAAAAAAATTCAAGCCGCATTACAACAAACCCCTGTAGAAGATATCTGGGGCATTGGATTTAACTATAGTGAAAAACTTAAAGTATATGGTGTCCATAACGCTTACACATTAAGCATCAAAGATTTGAGTTGGGGCAAACGTTTCTTAGGTGGCGTAGTGGGGATGCGCTTGATCCGAGAACTCAAAGGTTTTAAAAGCCATGGCATGCAAGCGCCAAGGACCGAAAAAAAAATGATTGCCACTACAAGAATGTTTGGACGCAATGTCACCGAATGGCAAGAAATAGAAGAAGCGTTGGCCACTTACACAACAAGAGCTGCCGAGAAACTAAGAAGACAACATAGTGCCGCTACGGGCATTGCTGTGTTCTTACTCAAAAAAGCGCCTATCCAATTAGATGCAGCCTATTATAACAGAGGGCGTCAAGTAAGTGGTTATACACAATTAGATAACCCTACTCAAAGTACCCCGGACTTAATCAAGGCAGTGCTTGCTATTGGCAAATCCCTTTACGAAAAAGAAGCAGTTTATAAAAAGGCTGGGGTGATCCTAAGTGGCTTTGTCCCTGATAGTGCGCTGCAAACCAATCTATTTGTGGCCCCTATCGATAGCAAGAAGAAAAAACTAATGCATGTTATTGATAATATGAATGCCGCTTACCGCAATGATGTGCTTAAATTTGGGACGAGTGGAACTAAAAAAAATTGGAAAATGCGCAGTGAAAAAAGAAGTAAGCGCTTTACCACAAGATGGGAAGAACTATGCTTGGTAAAATGAGCGGCCTGTCTTATTTTTGCCCAATTTCACAATTATGAGCAATACCCTGCAGTCCAACGAATCCGTAAAATCAAAAAAGAAAAAAATCATTGTTTTAGGAAGTGGTCCAAATCGAATCGGACAAGGGATTGAATTTGATTATTGTTGTGTACATGGCTTATTAGCCGTAAAAGAAGCAGGATACGAAGCCATCATGGTCAATTGTAATCCCGAGACCGTGTCCACCGATTTTGACATGGCAGATAAATTGTACTTCGAACCTGTTTATTGGGAACACCTTTGGGAGATCATTGAACTAGAACAACCAGAAGGCGTGATCGTTCAATTAGGTGGACAGACCGCATTAAAATTAGCCAAGCGCTTAACCGAGCGTGGCATCAAAATCATTGGCACTTCTTTTGATAGTTTAGATATCGCAGAAGACAGAGGACGCTTCAGTGATTTATTAAAAGAGTTGAATATCCCTTACCCACAATATGGAACCGCCTACACTGCAGAAGAAGCGATTGAAGTTGCTAACCAAGTAGGCTATCCTGTATTGGTTAGACCAAGTTATGTGATTGGGGGACAAAGAATGCGTATCGTCATCAACGATGCAGAAGTAGAAAGCTCGGTAGTCAGTATCTTAAAACATATCCCAGATAATAAAATTTTAATCGATCATTTCTTAGATCGTTGTCAAGAAGCAGAAGTGGATGCGATATTTGATGGAGAAACATTTCATATCATGGGCGTGATGGAACATATTGAGCCAGCTGGTATCCATAGTGGAGATAGCAATGCTGTATTACCTGCATTCAATTTAACGCCGTTGATTGTAGAGACTATGGAATTTTATAGCGAGAAGATTGCAAGGGCGTTGAACATTAGAGGCTTGATCAATATTCAGTTTGCCATTAAAGACGGAAAAGTTTTCGTGATTGAAGCGAATCCTAGAGCTTCAAGAACCACACCGTTTATTGCAAAAGCATATCAAATACCTTATTTAAATATTGCAACTAAAGTGATGTTAGGTGCTGCTAAATTAACTGACTTCACTATGGAGAAAAAACTAGACGGTTATGCCATTAAAGAACCGGTATTCAGTTTTGAGAAATTCCCAGGCGTAAATAAAGAATTAGGGCCAGAAATGAAAAGCACAGGAGAAGCCATTCGATTCATCAAAGACCTACGCGATCCATATTTCAGAACCCTTTACAAAGAGCGTTCAATGAACTTATCAAGATAGCGTATAATAAAGAAGCCCTTAAGGAAATTTAAGGGCTTCTTTATTTCTACTCTAATGATTTTTTCGGCACCCTCATAAACGAGGTGCCGATTTCCTTTCACTCCCTTAAGGAAATTTAAGGGCTTCTTTATTTCTACTATTATGCTCCTGTATTTTTTAATTAGTAAGACGATATAGTATAAAGAGGGAATATTAATTCACTCCGTACTGATCAATTAAGTAAACGATCGCAGCCATGTTCACCGCACCTAATAACAATTCACGCTGATTTACATTTTCAAATACATCAGTTTTTGCGTGGTGTAAATCAAAATAACGTTGACTGTCTGGTACTAATCCAGCCAATACAATCGAAGGATTTACATTCTTTAATGGACCAATATCCGCTCCACCTCCACCAGCAGTAATTTCAGTTCCATAAGGCTTTAATAAGCTAGACCATTGTTGAAACTTTGCAAACTGAGCAGGAGTTGTTGCACTAATACCAATCGCTCTTGGTGTAAATCCACCCGCATCACTTTCTAATGCAAAAACATGTTTTTCATTATTTTGTTTTGCTAATTCTGCATATTTATTACCACCACGCATTCCGTTTTCTTCATTTGCAAACAATACAAAACGAATGGTTCTTTTTGGCTTGTAATTCAATGCTTTCATCGTACGTAAAATCTCCATCGTTTGTACAATGCCTGCGCCATCATCATGCGCACCCTCATTCACATCCCAACTATCAAGGTGTCCACCAATAGTGATAATTTCATTCGGAAATTCGGATCCTTTGATTTCAGCGACTACATTATTTTCATCAGCATCTGGCAAGAAGAAACCATAAGTTTGCATTTGTACACGCAATTGCTTATTTCTAGATTGTGTCCATATTTTTTTTGCATCATTTGGACCAAGTGCCACTGCAGGAATTTTTGGATAAGCTTCATCATACACCATGGTTCCAGTATGCGGAGCATTATCTGGTGCGGTACTTAAAGAATGAATCATCACACCTACTGCACCATATTTAGCAGCTCTACTTGCACCTGTTCTTCTGTATACCCCAGCTTCACCATAGGCTTTAAAAGTTTGAATCGTTGTTGGATCAAACTGACTATGGTAGTATACAATTTTACCTTGTACCTCATCTTTTCGTTTTTCTAATTCGTCAAAATTAGCCACGGCCAATAAATCTGCTTCAATCAATCCATTACTAGATAAAGAATTACCTAAAGCAAGAACTTCTAATTTATCCATCATGGGTTTCCCGTCAGCTGCAATAACAGCACTAAAATCTTTACCTCCTCTTTGCCAATTGGGCGTTTTACAAGCTTGCATAAAGACTTGATCTGCTTTAAATGATTCCATATGTCTTTTACCCCATATAGCTGCATTTTGTTGTTGAGGAGAACCTGCTAAACGTCCCCCAATTTTCTTGGTCAATTCTCTTAATAAATCATATGCCTTCCCATTTTTCATGATCTCATCAGACATCATTTTAATAGTGGAACTATCGGCTTTAGTTTGCGCCTGGACCATCATTGGAAGGGCAAAAAGGAAAAGAAAAAATTTACGCATAGTCTACTTGTTTAAACTTTCAAATAATTTATTAAATATAACTAAACTTTATCGATTATTTAGTTGTTCTTTGTAGATACAATAGCTCAAAATGAAGATTGGAATTGTTTGTTATCCCACATTTGGTGGTAGTGGCGTATTGGCCACAGAACTAGGGAAGGCCTTAGCAGAGAAAGGACATGAAATACATTTTATTACCTACCAACAACCAGTACGCTTAAATAGTTTTCACGAAAATATATTTTACCACGAAGTAAGGGTCCCCACCTACCCTTTATTTGACTATCCACCTTATGAACTTGCACTTGCAAGTACAATGGTAGATGTAATTTTGAACCATGATCTAGATTTGATCCATGCACATTATGCGATTCCACATGCATCTGCTGCTTATACTGCAAAACAAATTGTAAAGCAAAAAACGGGCAGATCAGTGCCTGTGATTACCACTTTACACGGAACAGATATCACCCTCGTTGGGCGAGATAAAACATATGAACCTGTTGTTACATTTTCTATCAATGAAAGTGATGCCATTACTGCAGTATCCGAAAATCTGAAACAAGAAACTTTAAAGCACTTCGATATCCGTAAAGAGATTCAAGTGATCCATAATTTTGTGGATTTAAAAAGATTCAATAAAAAACCTTTAGGTGCATTTAAGAAAGTCATCTCAGCGCACGACGAAAAAATTGTGGTGCACGCTTCTAACTTTAGAAAAGTGAAGAGAATAGATGACGTGATGGCCATTTTTAAAAATATCCATGCGGCTACACCTTCCAAATTATTAATGGTGGGTGATGGCCCTGAACGCCCAGTAGCAGAAGACTTAGCAAGACAATACGGGATTGAATCCGATGTTCGTTTTTTAGGCAAGCAGGAACAAATGGAAGATATATTAGCAGTAAGTGATTTGTTTTTATTGCCATCAGAATACGAAAGTTTTGGCTTAGCTGCATTAGAAGCCATGGCTGCAAGTGTAGCAGTGGTGAGTTCCAATGCTGGCGGATTAGGTGAAATTAATATTGATGGAAAAACCGGCTATACTGCCGAAGTTGGCGATGTTGCCAGAATGAGTGCAAAGGCAATTGAATTATTAACAGACGATGCAAAACTAAAAACTTTTAAACACAATGCTTTAGAACAAGCTAAACTATTTGACATCCACCATATCATTCCTATTTACGAACAATTATATAGACGTTTTTGCAGAACTGGTGATTGCTAAATTGACTGTGCAATACTCTCATTGATTATTTGCACTGCAATTGTCAATTCCTCCATGGTGATACTTAAAGGTGGCGCAATACGTATACGATCTTCTGCAAATAAAAACCAATCTGTGATCACGCCATTGGCAACACAGTTGGCTGCAATTTTTTTAGTGAATTCAGGGGTGGCAAATTGTAAGGACATCCATAGCCCTTTATGTTGTTTATTCAAAATTGCAGGATGTGTTAAAGCATTGACCAGGTAGGCTTCCTTTGATTTTACTTCATCTATCCAGCCCGAGTCCAATAATACTTCTAGACCTGCTTTACCTGCTGCACAAGCCACTGGATTGCCGCCAAATGTAGTAATATGGCCTAATACAGGATCATAAGTCAACGTGCCCATCATCGCAGGTGAACTAATAAAAGCGCCTAAAGGCAAACCAGCCCCCAATGCTTTACCAGTCAATAAAATATCTGGCACTATCCCATATTGTTCAAATGCAAACAAGGATCCGGTCCTTCCAAAACCAGATTGAATCTCGTCAAATATTAATAATGCACATAATTCGTCACATTTAGCTCTAAGTGCTTTTAACCAGTCTTGAGATGCAGGTGTTACGCCAGATTCTGCTTGCACCGGTTCTACAATGACACAAGCCACATTGTGATCGATCAAAGCAATGTCTTCCATATGATTATATCGTAAATGAAAAACATCAGGCAATAATGGACGGTAAGCATTTCTAAAATATTCATCCCCCATTACACTTAATGCGCCTTGAGTACTTCCATGATACGCCCCATCAAATGCGATAATCCTACTACGTTTGGTAACACGCTTTGCTAATTTCATGGCACCTTCTGTCGCCTCTGCACCACTATTGGTAAAATAAATAGATTGTAAATTTTCTGGTAATAAGGACAATAATGCTTTTGCATATTGTACCTGCGGCGCTTGCACAAATTCACCGTAGACAATCACATGCATATATTGTTGAATCTGTGCTGTAATAGCTTCAATGACTTTAGGATGACTATGTCCAATATTACAAACACTAAATCCTGCAATTAAATCAATATAGGATTTGCCAGCAGTATCATGGATATACACTCCTTCTGCACCTGCAACTTCAAGACCAATTGGCTTTGGTGAAGTCTGTGCTAAATACTGTAAAAAATATTGTCTGTTGTTTAATCTGGACATTCGGTATAAATTGCAGTACAAAAGTCGCATTTTTATGGCAACCATACTACCAGTGAACGGAAAAGAACCTCAAATAGGTGAAAATTGTTTTATCGCACCCAATGCTACTATTGTAGGTGAAGTAAGTATGGGCGCTGAATGTTCTATTTGGTTTAATGCAGTGCTTCGTGGAGATGTTCATTTTATCAAAATGGGTAATAAAGTGAATGTCCAAGATGGCGCCATCATCCATTGTACTTATCAAAAGCATCCTACCACTATAGGTAATAATGTGTCCATTGGGCATAATGCCATGGTACACGGCTGCACCATACATGACAATGTATTAATTGGTATGGGGAGTATTGTGATGGACGCTTGTGTAGTGCATTCCAACGCGATCATTGCTGCGGGAGCAGTGGTATTGGAAGGCACGATTGTAGAAGCTGGAAGTATTTATGCAGGGGTGCCAGCAAAGAAAGTGAAGATGGTGTCGGAAGATTTGATTCATGGTGAGATCAATCGCATCTCAAACAATTACGTCAAATACGCTGCTTGGTTTAGCGCCTACAATGAAGCACCAAAAACCACCATCAATGATGTGAAGCCAGGAACAATCTGATATCGGAAACGATCTAGTACTTTTTGTCTTCTATTCCATGCCATAGGTCCACATAACTAAAAAAGCGCGCTTCTGAAATCAAACCTTTTTCTACAGCCGCTTTTACAGCACAACCTGGCTCGTTCATATGCTGACAATTATTGAATTGACAGTCCTGCATCCTCGCTCTCATTTCAGGAAAGTATTGTGCCAATTCTTCTTTTGCTAAGTTCACTAAACCTAGCTCACGCATGCCCGGTGTATCAATCACAGCGCCACCTCCAGGGTAATCATACATTTGTGCAAATGTCGTAGTATGCATACCCTTCCCACTCCATCCGCTCACTTCCTGGGTATTTAAATCTAATTCCGGAAACAAAAAATTAATTAAAGAAGATTTACCTACACCGCTATGTCCACTGATTAAAGTCGTTTTGTTTTTTAATAATGCATCCAATGGTTCAAGCCCAATTTTATGTTCAATACTAATGAGCATGACTTTATACCCAACCGCTTCATACATAGTTTTTAAAGCAGTATAGTTGTCAAGCTCTTTGGCTCCATATAAATCAGCTTTGTTAAAGACAATGATAGCTGGGATGTGAAAAGCTTCACAAGAGACCAAAAAACGGTCAATAAAACCTTGTGAGGTTTTGGGCGACTTTAAGGTTGCTAATAAAATCGATTGATCCATATTGGATGCAATAATATGTTGTTGTCTTTTATTGTGCGGCGACTGTCTGGCGACATAATTGTCTCTTTCAATAATATCAGTAATCATTACCGCTTGTTCGGCATCAGACTCCATTTCACAATCCACCCAATCCCCGACGGCAATTGGATTGGTAGATGTGATATGATCTAATTTGATCACGCCCTTGATTCTGGCTTGACAAAATTGACCATTTTCCAGCTTTAAGCTGTACCAACTACCGGTAGATTTATAGATCCTCGCTCTCATGTAAAACGAAGATAATCAAAGCATCCACAAAATCAATATCTTTGCCTTATGAGTCAATATGAACACGATAAAATAGTACCTTATGCAGAGAGCAATGCTGCCAAAAAAGAGCAAGTAGCAACCATGTTCGATCATATTGCCAAAAGATATGATTTTTTAAACCGCTTCTTAAGTTTAGGCATCGACCAAGGTTGGCGCAAAAAAGCGATTGCCAATTTTGGACAACAAAAAATCAATCATTTATTAGACATCGCCACCGGCACTGCAGACATGGCATTGATGGCCAATAAAATGATCAGCCCATTAAAAATTACTGGGATCGATATTTCAGAAGGGATGATGCAGTACGGAAGAATTAAAATTGCTGAAAAAGGATGGACAGATCGAATTCAATTAATCACTGGAGACAGTACTGCAATCCCATTTGATGATGCAACTTTTGATGCAGCGATGGTTGCTTTTGGTGTTCGTAACTTTGCAAATCTAGAAAAAGGATTAAGTGAAATTTACAGGGTCTTGCAACCAGGTAGTAAGTTGGTTATTCTTGAATTCTCACAACCAAGTAGTTTTTGGTTTAAACCAATCTATCAATTTTATATGAATTGGATTACACCTACTGTTGGTAAATTGTTTTCAGGGAATCGAGCAGCTTACCAATATTTAAATGATAGTGTCATCGCATTTCCAGAAGGAGCAGCTTTCCTAAAAATATTTGAACAAGTTGGATTCAAAAAAGTCTTTCAAAAAAAATTAACATTAGGCATATGCAGTATTTATTGCGGAATAAAATAAGCTTACTCCTTATTAGCTTATGCTTGAGCAGTGCTGCAATTGCACAAAGAGATGAAGTTTTTCAACCCAACCATGACGAACTTCCCTATTACTTTGGGATGAGCATCGGTTTAAGTAATAATTATTTAGCTTTCAACAGAGCCAACCGTTTTTTATCAACCGCTTCTTCAACAGGAACGGGTGATCCATATAGTATAATTGAAGTTAACCCAATTCATAATTTATATTATAATCTTGGCTTGGTGGGTACTTTGAGGCTAACCAAGCATTTGTTGCTTAGAGCGAACCCTACTTTATTAATTGTTGGCACAAAAAATGTCATCGATTTTAAAATCAGATCTACGCCAACATTGACCCAAAAATTAAATGTTTCTTCAAGCATCATTCATTTACCAATTGCATTTAAATTTCAATCAGATAGGTATAACGGGTTTAGACACGCTAATCTAATGCGTCATTATTTATTGGTGGGTGGAAAATTTGATTTTGACTTGGCAAGTAATAAAGCGGGTAAAATTGCAACACCGTCAACTGGTGTCTCCGTTTTAACAACCACATATCCTAGTGTTTTAAAAGGCACTGATATGGGAGCGGAAATTGGAGTAGGTTTAAGCTTTTACTTAAGATATGCTACGATCTCCCCAGAAGTAAAATTAAGTTATGGCCTCAAAGATCTACATCAATTAAATGCAAGTTACCCTTTAATGAATACCCTTGACAAGGTGACTTCTAATTTTGTTTACTTCACAATTCATATTGAAAACTAAAAAATAATTTATGTCAAACTACCTGATCAAAAACACTACGATAGTCAATGAAGGCAATCGTATTGAAACAGATCTTCTTATTAAAGATGGCAGAATTGAAAAAATTGCAGACAATATTGAAACCAAATTTTTAGTACAAGAAATAGATGGTGAAGGACAATTTTTATTACCTGGTGCCATTGATGATCAAGTGCATTTTAGAGAACCAGGATTAACACATAAAGCAAATATATATACAGAAGCCAAAGCTGCAGTTGCAGGTGGCGTAACGAGCTTTATGGAAATGCCCAATACAAACCCACCTGCATTCACACAAGAACTTCTTGAAGCTAAATATCAAATAGCAGCTTCAAATTCTTTAGCGAATTACTCTTTTTTTATGGGCACTTCGCAAGATAATGTGGAAGAAATTTTAAAGACAAATGCAAAGAAAAATGATGTCTGCGGCGTAAAGATTTTCATGGGATCATCAACAGGAAATTTATTAGTAGACAACCCCATCGTTTTAGAACGTGTTTTTGAAGGTACTGAATTATTGATTGCAACACATTGTGAGGAAGAATCAGTCATTAAGCGCAATATTGAAAAATTATCTTTAACCAAACCAAATTTTGAAATAACAGATCACCCAATCATCAGAGACGTAGATGCTTGTTTTGAATCTTCTTTCAAAGCGATCCAATTGGCAAAAAAATTTGACACCCGTTTACACATTCTACACATAAGCACTGAAAAAGAATTACAATTGTTTTCTAACCTAAAGCCTTTGGCCGAAAAACGAATCACCGCCGAAGTATGTGTACATCATTTACATTTTACCGCAGATGACTATGCTGCAAAAGGCAACTTAATCAAATGTAATCCAGCAATCAAAGCTGCAGAGAATAGATCAGCACTTTGGGAAGGCTTGTTAAATGATCAACTTGACATTATTGCCACCGACCATGCTCCACATACATGGGAAGAAAAACAAGAAGCTTACCCACATGCACATGCAGGATTACCATTGGTACAACATAGTATGATGTTGATGCTAAAATATGTTCATGAGGGCAAATTGAGTATGGAGAAAATGGTAGAAAAAATGAGCCATGCAGTAGCTACTTGTTTCCAAATAAAAGAAAGAGGATTTATTAGAGAAGGCTATTTTGCAGACCTAGTTTTGGTAAAAGCATCCCCTTATACCATCACAAAAGAAAATATTTTATACAAATGCGGATGGAGTCCACTGGAAGGCACTCAATTCCCTTATAGCATTCAATCTACTTTTGTCAACGGACATCTTGTATACCATCAAGGCGTATTCAATGAAGCACAAAAAGGCAGCAGAATGCAGTTTACAAGAAGCTGATGCAGGTAGACAAAACCACCATACAAGATATAGGACTGTTGGATAACAATGAATCCAAAGGACTTGCTAGTCATTTAGACTTTTGTAAAACAAATGGTGGTAAAATAGAATGGATCCAAATTGTCACGCATCCTCTAGGAAACCTGAAATCAATTCAAGAAAGACAAGATGCCATTCAAGTGCTTATAGAGCATAAGCATATTTGGGATCAGATGAAAATCTCAAATGGAACATGCTTGGTAATTGATCAGTTTTATGGAACAGGATTTAGACCCATCCCAAAACAAGTTAGTGTACCAGGCGCCTATTGGTATAAATTTTGGAACAAAACAGACTATGCATTAATTGCCTATTCTGTTACCCATATAGTCAGCTTTATTCAATCCTTACATGATTGGCTCAAAGAATTTGAATCCTATGAAAACACAGCTGTCTTGAAAGATTTCATTGCACCAATCAAGGCATATATTAAAGATTTAGACTGCTTGAATCATGATATCCATGTTTTAAAAAATGATCCAAAAACTATTTTACAACTAGGTTATTTCTTTTACTACCAATTTAAAACACCCATCAAAAAACTTCAAGAACAGTTTTATATTTTGGATGCTTATAATAGTATGGCATCTGCAATGCAGCAATATGGATTTAAATTTCCAGACTGGATAGATGCACCTAGCCCCATGATCGAATTTGAAGATGCAGTGCATCCTCTAGTAGAAAATGCGGTGGGTAATGGACTTTGCTTGACTTCATCAAAACGATTTCTTTTTTTAACTGGTGCAAACATGGCCGGTAAAAGCACTTTTATTAAAACAGTTGGCATCTTGACTTACCTTGCTCATATTGGAATGGGGGTGCCTGCAAAAAAATGCAAGCTCACCTTACTAGATGGATTCATAACCAACCTAACCACCGCTGACAATGTGCTGAAAGGAGAGAGCTATTTTTTTAACGAAGTGCAAAGGATTAAACATACCCTTACAAGAGTAATGGACGGGAAAAAATACCTCATTCTAATTGACGAATTATTTAAGGGTACCAATATCATTGATGCCATGAAATGCAGTTCAAAAGTAATTGAAGGGCTTCAAGGGCTAGAACAATCCTTATGTATTTTATCAACTCATCTTTATGAGATAAGTGAACCATTGAAAGTCTATCCGCATATTCAATTTTATTTTTTCGAAACATCCATTATCAATCATACACTTGTTTTTAATTACTCCCTAAAACCAGGCGTGAGCCAAGACAGAATAGGCTACCTCATTTTAGAAAGAGAAGGTGTAGTGAAGCTCATTGAGCGTATAAATACTTAAATACACTTTCAATGTTTTTGTAGTTTTCGAAGAAAGATGCTCGTTAAAATTTTAGGTGCATCCCTCTACGGAATGGATGCCATTGGAATACAAGTAGAAGTGAATATTAGTATGGGCCAAGGTTATTGCATTGTTGGCCTACCCGATACAGCCGTCAAAGAAAGTTTACATCGAACAGAAATTGCAATCAAAGCCAATGGATTTCAAATGCCAAGGACCAAACTCGTCATAAATTTAGCACCTGCTGCACTAAGAAAAACTGGTCCTGCCTTTGACCTTCCTATTGCTATTGGGATTCTAGCCGCTTCGGATCAAATTACAGATACCGGGGTTTTACCGAAATTTTTGATGATGGGAGAACTTAGTTTAAATGGCTCAATCCAACCTATTAAAGGTGTTTTAGCAATGGCAATTTATGCAAAAGAGGTTGGTCTTGAAGGCATTATTATACCCAAAGACAATGCACAAGAAGCAACACTTGTTAAAGGACTTAAAGTATTTGCTTTCGAACACCTCAAAGAAGTCACAGAATTTTGCAAAGATCCAGGATCATTTTCTCCCTACCAACCATCCAATACAAATAACCATCCAGTGCATCTTGATTTTGATGTAGATTTTTCGACAATTAAGGGTCAGTTCCAAGCAAAGAGAGCCATAGAAATAGCTGCTGCAGGTGGACATAATTTACTGATGATAGGTCCTCCCGGTGCTGGCAAAACAATATTAGCCAAAACAAGCACCAGCATTTTGCCCAATATGAACCTGTCTGAAACATTAGAAACAAGTAAAATCTACAGTCTACTCGGCAAACTGCCTAACAAATCCGCTCTTATGCAACGGAGACCATTTAGAAGCCCTCACCATTCTTTATCCTCAATCGCACTTGTTGGAGGCGGTTTGATACCTCAGCCAGGTGAAATTTCAATGGCACATAACGGTGTCTTATTTTTAGACGAATTACCAGAATTCAGTAGAGCAGCAATTGAGATCTTAAGACAACCCATGGAAGCTGGCTTTGTCAGCATCTCTAGAGCCAATCATACGATCGAATTTCCAAGCAGATTTATGCTTTTTGCTTCGATGAACCCTTGTCCATGTGGCTATTTTAATCACCCAGATAAAGATTGTACCTGTAGTCCAAGTACTATTCAGAAATACATGCAAAAGCTATCAGGCCCTTTATTAGACAGGATAGACTTACAAATAGAAGTCATACCAGTAGACTTTGAAACATTAACGAGTCAGGAATTGATCGAAAATTCCAAAACAATAAAAGAGAGGGTTACAAAAGCCAGGGCAATTCAAATGAAACGATTTGCGGATCAAACCAATACGCACACCAATGCGCAGATGCAATCTGTAGATTTAAAAAAATGGGCGGTATTAGATCAAGACTGCTCAAATTTACTCAAGATGGCAATGGAAAAATTTCATCTCAGTGCGAGAGCACATGATAGAATCATCAAAGTAGCAAGAACAATTGCAGATTTAGAAGGCACAAAAGCTATTCATAATCAACATATTAGCGAAGCGATACAATATAGAATACTAGATAGAGCTAGTTGGGGTCAGCGTTTTTAGTACTGCCCTGTCGTTAACATCACCAAAGTACATGCTTCAATTGTATCGATTCCTGCAGCTTTAGCAAGACCCTCTAAAACGGGATTTTCAGTACCTGGATTAAAAATTATTCTCTTGGGTGCCAAAGCTATGATCTGGTCATAATATGCTTCTTGTGCTTGTGGACCCAAATATAAGGTCAACGTATCAATAGATCCACTCTTTGGCCATTCTTGTAAAATAGGCATAGATGTTATCATCCCTTTTTTTATTCCAAACGGATAGACAGAATGTCCTTTTTGACATAACATAACCGTAGCCATATAACTATATCTTTCTGGATTGGGCGATGCCCCTAAAACCATGGTAACACTTGATTGCATGGGACAAAACTATCATTAAAAAATTAAACTGATTTTATTTTGTTACAATAAAAGAATGTAATTTTATAAAAATCAACTTTCCCAAATAAAAACATAAGATTATGGCAAGCAAAAAAAAGGCAGTAGCAAAAAAAGCACCTGCTAAAAAAGTAGTAAAAAAAGTAGTAGCGAAAAAAGCAGCACCTGCTAAAAAGAAAACAGCTCCTAAAAAAGCAGTAGCAAAAAAAGCACCTGCTAAAAAAGTAGCAGCAAAAAAAGCGGTTGCAAAAAAAGCAACACCTGCTAAAAAGAAAACAGCTCCTAAAAAAGCAGTAGCAAAAAAAGCACCTGCTAAAAAAGTAGTAGCAAAAAAAGCGGTTGCAAAAAAAGCAGCACCTGCTAAAAAGAAAACAGCTCCTAAAAAAGTAGTAGCCCCTGTAGTTGCTCCAGCAGAAACGCCAACAGTTGCACCTACACTTTTTGAAGCACCAAATACTGAAAGCAACCCAACTGCTTAATTTCATTAAGTTTATATAAATCCCGCTTCAAGCGGGATTTTTTATTGGAACTAAAATAATTTCAAATGCGTAAGATACTTGTATTACTTGCTTTTCCTTTTATTGCTTTTTCTCAAACCAATTCCATTACAGAGAAGACCAAGCATATGGAATTTCGCAAAGGTTTTTTTGATTACTATTGGGATAAGTCCAATGGAAAAATTTATCTTGTTGTAGATAAATTAAACACCCCATTTCTATATGTCAACTCCCTCCCTGCTGGGCTAGGATCCAATGACATTGGACTTGATAGAGGTCAATTAGGAGATTCAAGAATTGTTTATTTTAATCGTGTTGGGAAGAAAATATTTTTGACACAGCCAAATTTAGATTACCGTGCAGTTACGACTGATCCAAGAGAGCAAAAAGCAGTCGATCAATCTTTTGCACAATCTATTCTATTTAATTTTACAATTGAGGCGGAGGAAGAGCACTCGAGCGAGCATTCAATGAACAAAGTATTAATTGATGCAACCAGCTTTTTTCTGCGAGATGCGCATGGTGTAGTAGATAAAATTAAACGAGCAAGACAAGGCAGCTACACAGTCAACGAAAATAGATCCGCAATTTATATTCAAAACACAAAAAATTTTCCTCAAAATTCAGAGTTCGAAGCAACCATCACTTTTGTTGGAGGTGCTGATGCTGGAAGGCTTGTACAGTCGGTAACACCCTCAGTAGAAGCTATTACAGTGAGAATGCACCATAGTTTTGTTGCATTACCAGATGATAATTTTACACCAAGAAAATATGATATAAGAAGTGGTTATTTTGGCACAACCTATTTTGATTATAGTTCTGATATTAGTGAACCCATCCAAAAAATGGTGATCAATAGACACCGGCTACAGAAAAAAGATCCAACAGCAGCTGTGAGCGAAGCTGTTAAACCGATCATCTATTATTTAGACAATGGCACACCTGAACCAATTCGTTCCGCTTTATTAGAGGGGGGCAGATGGTGGAATCAAGCTTTCGAAGCCGCTGGGTACAAAAACGCTTTCCAATTGTATATCCTTCCAGACTCTGCAGACCCAATGGATATTCGATACAATATGATTAATTGGGTGCACCGTTCCACAAGGGGGTGGAGTTATGGTGCTTCTGTTGTAGATCCTAGAACTGGCGAAATTATAAAAGGGCAAGTTTCATTAGGTTCATTAAGAGTAAGACAGGATTACTTAATTTTTTCCGCACTCTTATCCCCTTATGTAGATGGGAAACCGGTATCTGAAGCAATGAGAAAAGCAGCGATTCATAGATTAAGACAGCTATCTGCGCATGAAATTGGACATACATTAGGCTTACAGCACAACTATGCATCAAGTTTTAATGACAGAGCTTCTGTGATGGACTACCCACATCCTAATATTTTTGTAAATGAAAAAGGTGCACTGGATTTTTCAAAAATTTACACTGATGAAATTGGTGCATGGGACAAACGTGCCATCATTTATGGATACCAAGATTTTCCAAAAGGGATAGACGAAGCAAAAGCACTTAATGCGTTATTGGAAGAAAATTCAAAAAATGGATTGCAATTTATAGCAGATGCTGATGCAAGATCAGCAGGTGGTATGCACCCCAATGCGCATCTTTGGGACAACCAACCTGATGCAGTTGATGGCTTAATACAAACTTTTGCAGTACGTAATAAAGCAATGCAACAATTTGGAATTCAAACAATCAAAAATGGCAGCCCACTTGCACAACTTGAAGATGCATTGGTACCTATTTACAACTACCATCGATACCAATATGAAGCAGTAACGAAATTGATTGGAGGTGTGGATTATCAGTATAGTGTTAAAGGAGACCAATATCAGATTCAACCACAAATACTTTCTAACGCAATCCAACAAAGAGCATTAGATGCTGCACTTGCATGTTTAGCACCAAGCTTTTTAACGATTCCAGAAAATATTTTACAACTGATCCCTCCAAGACCCCCATTGTATTATGGCGTTGGTGAATTGTTTACCAAAAGAACAGGATTGAGCTTTGATGCATTGTCTCCTTCCGAAGCATTAGTAGATTTTGAATTGTCCTTTTTATTCAATGCCGAAAGAGCAAATCGATTGGTCCAAAACAAAGCAAGAGCAAATAGCTTAGGATGGGACAATGTGCTTGATGCCATTTTGGATAAAACATGGTATGCCCCAACAGTCAATGGATTAGCTGGATCGGTACAAATGCAAACACAACAACAAACATTAAGTTGGTTGATTGGATTGAGTCAAAGCAGTGATGCTAATTTTGAAGTAAAAAGTATTTGTACCAACAGATTGAATAAATTAAAAACGAAACTAACTGGTTTATTAATAAACAATCCTAAACATCAAGCGCATTATCAATATGCCATCAATAGAATCAATGATCCTGAAAAAATTACACTTCCTAAACAAGTAGTGATTCCTCCAGGTGCGCCAATTGGTTGCGACTTAGATTAACAAAAACAGCCCTTAAGAAAATTTAAGGGCTGTTTTACTATAGAATATACTTATTAGAAAAAAAATCGAGGGGCCCATTTGTGGGGCCCCTCGAAAAATCATTATTGAAAAATATTTTAGCGCTTATATTTTTTAAGCCTAAAATATTACGCCAACATACGTAATGGTTCTTCTAATAAACTCTTGAGCGTTTGTAAAAATGCAGCTCCAGTTGCACCATCAACCACACGATGGTCACAACTTAAAGTCACATTCATCACGTTACCTGGAACAATTTGACCATTCTTGACTACTGGTTCTTGTGCGATACCACCCACTGCTAAAATACATGCATCTGGCGGATTAATAATGGCAGTGAATTGATCGATGCCAAACATACCTAAATTGGAAATAGTAAATGTACTTCCTTCCCAGTCTGCAGGTTGTAATTTTTTATCTTTTGCTTTCTTAGCAAACTCTTTTACGGTACTGCTGATTTGTGTTAAAGACAAGCCGTCTGCAAAACGCAATACAGGCACTAATAAACCTTCATCAACCGCTACTGCAATACCAATATTTACATGGTGATTTTCTCTAATAAAATCGCCCATCCAACTGCTATTTACTTTTGGATGTTGCTTTAATGACAATGCTGTTGCTTTTACAATCATATCATTAAAACTAATCTTAGTCGTTGCATTTTCATTCAATAGTGTACGTGCTTTGATCGCAGCATCCATATTGATTTTCATTGTCAAGTAAAAATGCGGTGCTGTAAATAAGCTCTCGCTTAAACGCTTCGCAATCACTTTGCGCATTTGTGATACCGGTGTATCCACAAAGCTTATCGTACCAGATGGCACGGTTGCAATCGTAGAAGTTGTTGCACCTGATTGAATTGCGGGGCTTGAAGCACCTGGCGTATAATTTTCTAAATCTGTTTTTGTGATTCTTCCGTGCTCCCCTGTACCTTTTACGTATTTTAAATCAATACCTTTTTCTTTGGCAATTTTCTTTGCTAATGGAGATGCAAAAATTCTTCCTTCGTTTACAACCTGTGTAGGTGCAGGAGTTGAAGCAGCAGGGGTGCTAATTGGAGTAGTTGTTGTAGCCGCAGTAGCTGATGCAGGCGCTTGAGCTGCTGCAGGCGTTTTAGTAGTTCCACCCTTTAATGCAGCAACAATTGGTGCGATATCTAAACCTTGCTGTCCAATGATACATAATAAATCATTGACTAAAATCTTTTCTCCAGCTTGCGCGCCTTGGTATAATAAGATTCCATCTTTATAAGATTCTAACTCCATCGTCGCCTTATCGGTTTCGATATCCGCTAAGACTTCACCTTTTTTAACAGTATCTCCCACCTTCTTTTGCCATCCAGCAATGACGCCTTCTGTCATTGTATCACTCAGACGTGGCATCAATACCACTTCCTCCATTGATGAAACATCGATTGTAGGAGTTGAATTAGCTGCAACAGGTGCAGCAGGGGTTGCAGTTTCAACAGGTGTAGCAGCATTTGTAGCACCTGTATTTTGTGCAATCAAAGCAGTTACATCTTCCCCAGCTTTACCAAAAATGGCCAATAAATCGTTGACTTGTAATTTGCCACCACGAGGCGTACCAATGTGTAATAATACACCATCTTGATAGCTCTCCAATTCCATGGTTGCTTTATCTGTTTCTATTTCCGCTAATAAATCTCCTTTTTTTACAGTATCCCCCACATTCTTGTGCCAAGCCGCAATCACACCTTCTGTCATGGTGTCACTTAAACGGGGCATTAATATTACTTCTGCCATAGGTAAAAAGCTAATTTGTAATTGAGTCGTGAAATTACACTAAAAATGTATTTTTTCCCACCGAAAAAGGCAATTTTATAGCAAATAAGGCCAAATTAAGGCTGATATGGTTAAATATC
>JACCDI010082653.1_pt1 | contig 102528 bp, 102 predicted proteins | sample 7442791 | NCBI WGS metagenome assembly JACCDI01 (sample SAMN15323434, study PRJNA562643) | freshwater metagenome | isolation source: river surface water | place: USA:Blue River Watershed | collected 2017-08-15
CCGCCACTAAGTCATTCACAGCGTTAAACTGCACCAGCGCAAGCTGACCTGAGATATATTGGCGCCCGTCGCCGTAAGAGCCAACAATCTTTCCCTCTTTATCTACGGTCACCGCATTAATCTGCGCCACTGAGCTGCCATCCTGAGTACTCAGATCCACTGAGAACGGCGTCGCATAATTGCGCGCGCCAGTGAGATCCACATCAAAGCTCAATGCCTGCATGTTCTGCGGGTCGGCCGTGCCCGTGGTTGAGATCACCGAGTTCAGCGTTACTTTCGACTTAAAGGCGGCATCACCGGATTCCGCGTCGTACACCAAGGAATCAATATTTTTTCCGCCCCAAAACGACATCACAGCAATCGGATCATAGGAACTGGCAATGGTTGCCTCTAAGTTCTGGGGATCCCGAGAATTAAATGCCGGATCTGTATTGTTAAAGTACTTGTTATCTAACTGGCCATAGACCTCGTATTGTGTGGTTACCGCATAGAACTCTTGGCTGCTTGTTGCATTGTAGATATCACCTTTCATTACGACCTTTGATCCATCCTGGGCAGTGAGCGCATAGGAGATTGGATCGTAAAATAGTAAGCCGGCATCCGCCGATACTACTGCGGCTAGCGCCGTAGCATCCAGCTCGATATCAAGCGTTATCTCTCCAGTCGTAGAGTTCACACCAGTGATTCGAGCGGCTGAGGACGTTGGGTTGGTACTGCCAAGATTATCCGAATACCAAAGGTACTGCCCCTCAGCAATGTAATTCGGGAATGTGACCTCGCCTGCGCCGGTACCAACGGGCAATGTAAGAACGGTCACCCCTCCCACCGTCGCCTGAGTCACGACATTGTTGCCCGTGCTCTCGTACTTCCCGGCGGGGTTATAAAACTTTACTTCTGTACCAGCGTCATAATCAATGCTGAGTACGGGCGCAGCGGAGACGGCGACCGTGGAATCCCCACTTGCTGGGGCGGTGGTCACAACCTTGCCAGAGTCAATGCCATTGATCACCACCCTGGCCCACTGGTCAATACTCGTTGTAACACTCACGTCCATCGAAGCACCACCACCCGAAAACGTGCTATCCAACCGTGTGGATCTGCCCGGACTGGTAAGGAACTCAATGCCCGCGGAGGTATCCGCGGTTAAGTAGACATTGTTGGCGTCGGAGCTACCAAACTGATGCGCCACCTGGCTGGCTGGGTAGTAGAACTGCTGACTTGAACTATCGTAATTAATCACCATCTCTTTATCCTGAACCCGGCGATAATAGAGCGTTAAAGTGTGCTCACCGCCGTTGTCTTCACGACTAAATACGGTTTGTGAGACTTTATGATGATAGGTAGTGGGCACCAGCGGGTTGAACTGCACATTGCCGGAAGTCAAGAAAGCATTAGTCCGAGCATCCAAGGTCACTGCGATCTCGGAAGTCGTAGTCGTCACCGGCGGCAACTCCGTAGGCGGCATTGTCAACTTGTTCAACGAATCACCATCGTCAATCGTGACGCCGTTAGTTGACGCGTAACCGGTAAGGTACATGCCATTTTCGTTCACGATGTAGTTTTGACCTTGAGCATCTTGCTCGGCCGACACGGCAAACTGTCCATTCCGCGTGTAATAGATCTCTTTGGGGTTAGTGCTCGATGCCACCTGGAACATACCATTGGCCCCGGTGATCGCCATATCGAGCGTGTTCGCAGAGTCCTGAATGCTGCCCATATTAAACAGACGGCGAATGTTCTGCTGTAACGTTCCCTGACCCGCACGGGCAGGATCCATCGGATTCAGCGCTTTGAAAAACTGATCCTGAAATAGGAATTCGCCGGCCTTGTACCCTACCGTGGCGGCGTTCGCGATGTTTGTGGAAATCACGTCGATCGCAGTGCTATTCGCGCGCAATCCTGATACACCAATTCCATAGTTACTCATGCCCGACTCCTTCTTTCCTAGAATACTTTGTTAAAAAAGTGTTTAAAATTTTGATCGCTGTTATTACTGCAGCACCCACTGCTTTACATCTTCTGGCTTCACCATCCGACCATCCGCCAGCGAAAGATTCATATCTGTTCCGTCACGTGCGACCGCCGTCACCAGTGAGGCCACCATGGTCTGGCCGACCAGAGTTTTCTCACCGTTGGCGCCGGTAATCTGCAAGAAATAATTTCCTGGTTGTAAGGCCTGACCATAGGAGTCCAGTCCATCCCAATAGAAATTGCTCATTCCAGCCGGTGATGGCCCAACCTTCCGGTTAAGCACCTGGCTTCCTGAGCTATCGGTGATCTTGATTGTGGTCTCCGCAACCGGTGCATCAAAGTTAGCGCCGACCACCACACCGTTATAGCCGTCATAGTTAATTTTATTGCTCGAAACCATGGCAGAGCGGCCCACCGTGGAGGACTGCGTCATAAAGTCGGACACCTGCATTTGCGACACCAGGGACTGCAACGACTTATTCATACTATTAATACCATCCACCATATTTAGCTGAGCGAGCTGCGATGTCATCTCCGCGCTCTCCATTGGGTTCATCGGATCCTGATTCTGTAACTGAACCGTCAGCATCTTGAGGAAATTCTGCTGAAGCTCTTGTGTGGATTGACCGTTCACGGTCTTGGCAGCGGTAGTGGCGGGTTCGTAGAACTTTAAGCCCGAGATATTTAGATCTTGTAAGGTAGTGGCCATTGTCAGGGTCGCTTTTTTAGTCGTTTAAGTTACTTGCCCATACTCAGAGTGCGCGTGACCAGCAGGCGCGTATTACTCATGAGTTCAAGATTCATTTGGTATGAACGTGATGCGGAGATCATGTTCACCATCTCTTCCACGGGGTTTACGTTCGGCATCTCGATATACCCTTGGGCGTCCGCACGCGGATGGCCCGGCTTATACTCTTTACGCAGCGGTGCGTCGTTTTCAACGATATTGGCGACTTCTACGCCCGCACCGGGCGTGCCTTGAATTGGCGTGGTTCGAAACACCACTTGGCGGCCACGATAGGGGCGCCCATCGGGACCCTCCAACGTTTCCACGTTGGCAATATTGGATGCGGTGGTATTCAGCCGAATGGATTGGGCCACCAGACCGGTAGATCCAATTTCAAATGCGCGCATCAGGCTCATGAAGGGGCTCTCCTATTCACTAGCCGGGTTGACCGCTGATGGCCTGAATGCGGCTCTTAATGCTTGAGCCAAAGAACTCAATAGCGGCCTGCAGCATCATGGTGTTCTGCGCAAAGTGGGCCCGTTCGGTATCCGGATCGACAGTATTTCCATCAAGTGCGGGCTGCAAGGGGCGTCGATAGAGCAGATTGGGAGAGTCCCACTCTGCGCCAACCTCACCCGTCAGGTGGGTCGGTGCGGTACGGCTCACCTCTAGCCTGGGATTGATCTCAAAGCCACTCAAGCGTTGCTGCAAAACATCGGCGAATTGGATATCGCGCGCCTTGTAATTGGGGGTATCCGAGTTCGCCAGATTCGACGCGAGGATCTCTTGACGATAGGCGCGCGTGAGCAACGCTTTTTCGTGAAACGCGAGCGAGTCGTATTGCGGCATTAGATTCATGCACTACCCCCTGCAAGTTATGGGCCAATTTATCCGCAGAGAAATTGGGTTTGCCAAAACCTAAGCAAGTGGCATGCCAAAAAAATAAATCATTAAAAATCAATGACTTATAAATATATTCGGCTCGAAAATTAGAAAAAGAGCCGATCTGGTGTTTAGACCAGATCGGCGACTCGGCAAAAAATACCGAGCCTGAGAGGAAACTTATTCCGCAGTCGGCCGATTAAAAACGGCCCACGAGCTACTGAACGGAGGAGGATGGGCGTCCCGAGGAGTCGGTCACAGGCACGGACCCCCGTGATTCCTTAATCAGGCGACTACTCGACGCCTGGATGGGACGCGTGTTGTTGGGATAAAGCCTGGAGAAAATCGCAATCTGCTCGGCAGACACCCCCACTGGGGATTTCAGCACGTACCACGTCACCCCCTCGGTACAAGGAGGTGTGGTCAGTGAGCCCATATAGGTGTAATACGCCCGATCGGCAGGCAGCACCTCGGACAAGTCCAAGGTCACGTCGGGCGGGGACACCGGCTCTAGACGCACCAAAGGAATGTGATTCCAGATCTGCTGAATGAATTGGTTTTCCTGTCCCGAGGGGGTCAGCAACACTGATACGGCTGCTAATCGGCCCTGCATATCGCGAAAATGCATCTGCATGCTCATGCCAAAGGCCTTCCCGTTGACGCGCTCCTCGGCGGGATGACGAAATTCGATGTGCGTTAACCGATGGTAGCTCCCCATCACACTGATCGATCCGCCCTCGAGATAGTGCACCTCAAAGGTTTTTCCCGTATCAACAAGTTTTATCTTGGAAGGCTTAAAGTCGAAATTGATCGCGGGAAGATCAACGCCCACACCATCCCGCAGGTCGATCGGAGATTGAAAGCGCCCTTTCTCGCAAGCGGCATAACTCGGATGCAATTTTCCCCACATCGCAGGACCGCGATCCCCGTCGTAGGCCCACTCGACAGGCGCCGTCGGCTTGGGGAGACTCATGGATTTAGCGGCTGGCTTAGCCTCTGATTTGCCGCCGCCAAGCGTGACTGGGGTAAACGCCGGCTCACTCGATTTTGAAGCAACGGGGCGTGCCTGTGGCTTTCCGGCCGCTGCAGCCGACGCACCGTCAGCGGCGCCCGAGGACTGCCCGGTTGGCTGCGCGACTGCAGTGGAAGAGGCCGGTGGGGGAGAATCCACGGCTCGAATCACGAGCTCTCCCTGCCCTTGCATACGATCGCGAATCGCCTGACGAATTGCCTCATCTCCCTTCGCCGGCACAGCACCCGGTGCTGTGCCTTGTTGGGCAAGCTTTGTGGCGGCTGTACCGTTGACCGTGACCTGCGGCTTTGCCGACTCTTGCTGCCCCGGTATGGGGGTGATCTGCACTCCGGGTTTCGGTAATGGCGGGGGTTCCGCCGCGACGGCTAGCGCACCAATGCACAGTCCGACCCCCCCCAACAGGCCAATAGCAATCCGGTTTTTGTGGTGATGTCGCATAACAGGTTTTCCTCTCGGAGGGAAAAACGGCTTTTGCGCTAGGGACGTTTAATTTCGCAGGCCCAATCGAATCAGGGAAAAAGGCGAATCGAGGGCCCTGGCCACGAAAACCGGCATATCGGGTAACAAGATGATCAGCACCAAAAAAGCGAGCGGCACCGTAATCGCAAATCCCACGGAGAATAGATTGAACTGCGGACTGGTACGGGCCAAGATCGCCTGAATCACATAAAACAGCAGATACACCACGATGGAGGGCAGCGCCAGAATCAGCCCTAACTGAAATGAACGGGAAATTAATCCTGTCACCGCAGGCAAGGCCCAGACGCTGGGCCACTGCCCAAATGGCAGGGTTTTAAAGCTGTTGATCACTACCTCTAAAAGTGCTAAGTGCACGTTTAGGACAAACGCTAAAGCGATTGCCGTAAAGCCCAAAAACTCCCCCATCAGGCCGGATGCCACGTTCGGATCACGGGTGTATCCAGTGGCAAACGATAATCCCGTTTGAATCGATAGGACTTCCGCCGCCACTTCCACCGCCATCAACCCCAGTCGAATCACAAAGCCCACGAATACGCCGATCAGCAATTCGGTCGCCGCCGCCAGGAACGTGGCCGGCACGAGCCCAAATGCGCGCACTTCGTCAACCACACCGGGCAAGACCGCAGTGGCGATCATCAGGGTCATCATGAGACGAAGCCGCATAGGAAAAGCACGAAAAGCAAACACCGGCGCAGATAAAAACATACCGAAAATACGTAACGACACGTACATCAGGCCGGTAGCCCACTGCATGAACAGATCTGCCGGAATGGACAGCATATTGAACGTGTCGCTTCGCTACTGCATCAGGCTCGGAATGCGAAGAATGATTTCCCGCAAATAGTCCGAGAATAACCCTAATAGGCTGGGCCCTGCCATCAGGATGACGACGGCAAGCACAACGATCTTCGGCACAAACGCGACCGTGGTTTCGTTTAGCTGCGTCGCGGCCTGCAAAATACTGATGATCAACCCAACGATCAGAAGCCCTAATAAGATTGGACCACTCAAAAAAAGCGCCATGCGCAACGCCTGAAACACTAGCTCAATGACCAGTGATGCCTCCATGCTAGCCCCCCATCCTAAAACTCTCCACCAAGGAGGCCGCCAGAATCCCCCAGCCATCGGCCATGACAAAAATCAAGAGCTTCAGCGGCAACGAAAACATCATCGGCGAGACCATGACCATCCCTAGAGAAGTGAGAATGCTCGCCACAGCGAAATCGATGGCGATAAACGGAAGGAAAATCATAAAACCAATGATGAAACCAGTCTTAATCTCAGAAATCGCGAACGCCGGAATCAGCACGGACATCGGGATGTCCTCCCGAGTTTGAATCGGCTCGCCATGGAGTTTCGCAAAGAGTGCCAAGTCATCCTGGCGGGTCTGTTTCAACATAAATGCCTTTAAGGGCTTACTGCCGATATCAATAGCCTGGTCAAACGAGATCTTTTTCTGGGTGTACGGAACGTACGCTTTATCGTAGATCGGGTCCAACACGCCTGGCTTCATGATAAAGAGCGTCAAAAACAACGCCAGCCCCACTAATACAAGATTAGGGGGCATGGTGGTCAGCCCCAAAGCCTGACGCAGCAGCGCAAACACGATCAAAATCCGCGTAAAACTCGTCATCAACATCAATACCGCTGGCAGAAACGTGAGTGCGGTCAGCACGATGACCGTCTGCACCGGCACCGAGTACGTATTGCCGCTCACGGTCACCAGTGGCAAGGACTGGGCATAGGCCGTGGCCCCCAGGGTCAGCGCACCCACCACTGCACCGATAATGGCCAAACGCTTCATTTTTTCACCTTTCGCAACAGCTCCGATAAACGCGCTGCGAAATCCGTCGGCGCGGGTGACTGACTCATACCGCGTACCTCGTCGGGACTGAGCTCGGCCAGCAAGGTGATCTGGGATGGCGTATGTCCCAGCACATACACTCGACCAACCACACTGCAGATCACCACACGCTCCCGGGGACCCAGGGACTGGACTGACAACACGCGAATGGAGGCATTGGGCACGGTGGCCGTCATGTTTTTGTGCACCAACCAGGCCACCAAGAGCACCACGCCCGCCAAAAGCAGGAGTGTGATGAATGTCAGCCAGATCATGCTGCCACCACCAGCGTTAGGGGTGTAGACCGATGCCGCGATGGACGGGGGCGGCACGCCGCCCCCGGAGGGGGTCTGGGCCATCGCCCACACCGGACACCCGGCGCTGGCGAGAGACAGGATAAAGCGGTGAAGACTTAGGGGGCAGGCGCCCTGCTCAGACCGCGGTTCACACTGTTGTTGTCCCGCCATCTGATCCCCCTTTTTTGATGTTGGTCTAGCGGTTAATCTTTCTTAGACGTTCCGCCGGAGTCACGATTTCGGTTAGCCGAATGCCGTAGCGATCATTCACAATCACCACCTCGCCCTGAGCAATCAGACAGCCATTTACGACAACCTCTAGCGGTTCACCCGCTAGCATATCAAGTTCGATGACGGAGCCGTAGGACAGCGCCAGCAGGTTGCGGATCTGCATCTTGGCCCGGCCCAACTCCACCGTGACCTGCACCGGCACATCGACCACAAGGTCAATATCGTTAATGGCCGGTGGCGCGGCTCCCACGACCGCATCATCGTCCAGCGAGGCGTAATCGGCTGGCCTGACGCTTGCCGCGTCGGCGCGACCTTTCAGGCCTTCGGCCAGGGCCTCGGCGCCCGTTGTAGTGTTCTCTTCCATGATCTTCCGTTCCTCTCTTGCTCAATACTTCCTGTGAATTAACCCTAAACCTTATGCCTCTGCGGCGGGCGACAGATCGGCCGCCTGGCCCGCAGGCTCCGCCGCCATGGCCGCCTGAAGGGCTTCGCCGGCCCGAGCCTCGCGCCGCTCGTACAACTCCCCACGTTCCTCGCCACGCATCACGCTGGGGCCCAACCGGCCCCGCTCCAACGGCGCTTTCAGATAGTCCACGGGGTGCTTAATGCTCTCTACCTTGACCGCATAGCGTCCATTTTTCACGCCATATTTGCCACGAATCACCGGCAAACCGTCCACGTATACCGTCACAGGATCGACGATTTCAATGGGAATGATCTCGCCAACCGCCATCGATAGGACATCGCCCAGAAGCATCTGCTTACGGGCTAATACGGCCACGGCCTCCAAACTCGCCGACTGGACTTCATTGTGAAGGGTATCCACCCAGACCTGATCAGGCTCGGTGACCAGCTGCATGTTCTCGTACAACACACCCTTGAGCGGCTCCAACACCCAGAAGGGAATGCAAAGATCCACATCGCCCGCACGACCATTAATATCAATCGTGAACTTAGCGTGCATCACCATTTCGTCTGGGCCAGTGATCTTCGCAAACGCAAAGTTCGTTTCTTGGCGCATGAAATCGAACTTCATTTCATGGACAGATTTCCAGGCTTTTTCATACTCGTTGAGCAGTCCATCCATGATGCGACGGACAATTCTCAACTCGGTGGCCGTGTATTCCTTCACGCTGGTGCGAGGGTTTAAACGCCCCTCGCCACCAAACATATTATCAATCGCAATGTAAATCACGCCGGGATCAATACACCAACACCCCGTACCGCGCAGCGATCGAATATTGACGATATTGATGTTCGTCCGCTCGGGCAACTCGGAAATGTACTGGGCGTAAGTCTTTACTCGAGGCAGGTGAACCCGCACCTCCACCGGAGAGCGGATCATGTTAAACAAGGTTAAACGAACTGTTCGGGCAAATTTTTCGTGAATAAGCTCCAGCGTGGGCATACGCCGGCGCGACAGGCGCACCAGCTTATCAAACATACTCTTTTGCTCTTCAACCTTGGCGCGATAAGCCTCGTCCATACCCTCGGCCAGACTCTGAGGGCCGCTGGGATATTGCGGCTCTTTGTCGGCGGGCTCGGATCGCTCCTGGGACTGGTCGTTATCGTTCTCAGCCATAGTTACAAATTTAGAATGAGGTCTGCACTAACAATTAAATTACTGCATCACGAGACGATCAAACAACACGCCTTGCACCGGTAGGTCCATGTCCGTGACCTTCCAGTACTGAGCGGCCGCCTCAATGGCCGTTTGGCTTAATCGTTCGCCCGCCGTGGTCTGCTTTGGAATAGCACCGATACGCTCCAGGTTCGCCAGATCGGCGGACTCCAGGCGCTGCTGCAGAATGTAAATCGCGGTTAACTGCGGTTCGATAATGGCGTTAATGACTAAGGCGATTTCTTTGGCCATCGCATTTTTGCCATCCACCGTGGCCAGTTCTTGCATGGTGCGCGAGGACAGTACCAACAGAATTTTGTCGCGAATAATGGGCATGAAGTTTTTGATCTTAGCCTCCGTGGTGGCTTCACCCGTGCGCAGAAGAATCTTGGTCTGCAGATAATGCTCACCACCGCGGCCCGGCAGGTTCACCGTAAACTCGTCCATGGCCACGAATCGAGGAGGCTTATTCTCCTTGCGAAATTCCATCTGTTTTTTCAGTTGGTATTCCGGCGTGGCTTCCAGTTCGGCCTGCTTGCGCTTGGCCTCGGCCTGGCCCTGCGACCACATGTAGTAGCCCGCACCACCGCCGATGGCCACCACCGTGCCCAAAATGATGAAGATGAGCCCTTTTTTGCTCTTTTTCGGGGGGGCTTCAGCACCGTCTGCCGTGCCACCCGCCGCGCCGGCGGCCTCTACTGCTGCATTTTCTTCAGCCATAATGCTCTCTCTATTAATTCAACGTTACGCCACAAAATGAATTCCGTCACCGGTTCCCATAGACTGGGTAGACGATGCCGTGCTCCCACCACCGATTAATGATGTCCCCGATTTCACTTTAGTCGGATCTCCTCGCTCAGTACCACCTGTGCCACCGCCCTGCCCTTGACCAAACGCCATGGCATTGGCAAAGGCATTAGATTCCTGCCGTTCGCGCATCTCTAGATTCAAAGCCAACCCCATTTGGGCCATATCCTGCCTTAAGAAATGGGCACTGCCCTCTAGGCGGGACTTCATCGCTTCCGATAAGCCGTCCACTAGTAGGGTGGCCCGGCCAGCGCCGTCCAGCTTAAGATCTAGACGAATGGGGCCTTCATTGGGAGGGGTGACCTCCAGTACTGCACGACCGCCGCCCTGTCGCGTCAATTTCAGCACTTCCACATTGAGCGGGCCCGACGCCAGACTAGCCCGAGCGGCCTCTACGCGACTTTCCGCGCGGGCCAAGATTTCAGCGTGACTTGGGCCAGCGCTCGACATCGCCTCGACGCGTTGCGCCAAGGTGCGTGCACCCTCTGGCGACGAGATCGCGGGATCCGTCACCGGCCGCACCAGTGCGCCAAAGTCGGTCACAGGCTTTGCTGGAACATGATGTTGTCCGGAATTCTCAGCATTGGCACCCCCACCTTTGTCTTCGGCGCCCGTAAAGTGCTCCGAACTTGATGCGGCCTGCAAGATGCCTCGCGTGGCAGTCCCCGGTAGGCCGTCCGCCTCGGGCTCTGGCAGATGAGGAGTTGATTTCGACTCACCAGAGTCCCTCGTGAGGACCGCTACCTGAGCAAGTGTCTGGGCAGCGGTACTGCCCTCCGCTGCACTGATACTTGCGCGATCCGGAGCGGCCACTGTCATAGTGGTGTCGGGTGTCACCACCGTACTTGGCTGTGCGGCCGATGCGTTACTGGCCCTGCTGTTACCGGCGCCACTTGAAGGGGTACTGGCAGTGTTGCTGGTGACATTACCCGCTGCCGCGACTTCATCCTTCGGTGTCGCGACCACGGCATTCGCGATAGACGGCGCCTCGGCGCTCGCCAGACGCGCCTGCGCGGATCGATCGGCGATAGACAACGCCGTAGGAACCCCGAGCGGATCGCTCGTATTCGCCGGCGCTACCATCTCGCCCACAACTTTACTGGTTTCACGGTCAAGATTGGTGGGCAACGAAAGATTTGCAGCCAGGATTTGCGTGCTGATTGTCTTGGCTGCGGCAGGCTGATCGGAGAGTTTTTGAGTCGCCACCGATGGAGCCACCTGCATCACCTCGGCACTGCGAGCGGCCTCCGCCGCTTGAATATCCTGGCGCTCTTGTACCTTTTGTGAGGCCTGTACCTCGCTCGGCTTTAACACCGATGGCGCACTGATGAGGCTCATAGATGACGGCGATGCCTTATTTTCGCCGGCGTTTACCGCCACGCTTGGTACGCCATTTGACGTTACCTGGGCATCATTAACATCTCCCAGCGCGACGGACGATGTTGTTGCCCCCTGCACTGAGATTCCACTTTCTTGGGCACCCGTAGTGACTGCCGATGCTGACACCATTGCGTTAGCTGGGGTAGCCGCCCCGGTGTTTAACGAGGCAACGTTCAGCCCACCCGGGGAAGACGGTCCGGGAACGTTCGGTTTTGATGGGACTGCCACAACATCCGCAGCAACGCGCTTTGATGACTGATCCTGTGCAGTGTTATCCGTGACTACGCCATCCATCGATGGAGTGGCGTTGGCGCGTTGAGCGGCGCCTGCTGCCGGCGAGGCCACCGGTTGATCTGTGCCCGTGGCTGACGATGATGCAGCCTGCTGGCCGGCCACCATACCGCCGGTTTGCGTCTTTGAAGAGGTGTTGCGCGCCTGCGAAACGGTAACGGTCGACTCGGTTAACGTCTCCGTTAAGGCCAGATCTCGTCCGACACCACTTGCGGATCCATCCGCATTCGCCGTATTCGACACTGTTGGGTTTTGAATAACCGGGTTAGCAGAATCTACCGTCGCCACACCGCTCGACGATACCCTATCCCCCGAAGCGGACGCGGCACGCAGCATAGCGGCCGTGGACGCATCTGCATTACTCACTCGCGACGAGGCAGCCTGCCCCATGGGAAGCGGGGTCTTCTGCGACCCCGCAGGAGTATTGAGCACCTTGGAAGTTAACAAATCCGAATTCGGATTCGGCGACCCTGAAGATGCCTGGGATTGCAATACTTCCGTCGATAATGCCTCGACGGTGTTCACTGTAGCCGCACCGACCGTGGTGTGATCGGCACTGACTCCTGCTGCCCCAGCATCGGAGGCTACTTTTGACGATGCGTTCATCCGTGAAACACCCACTTCGGGCACCAGCACGGTCACCGCCCCTTGCGTGGACGTGGACGCGGCGACAGTCGCCGCCTCTGAAGGCGCCGCCGCAGTTACTACCGAACGCAACGTGGCGCTGTCGGTTGACATGGGCACTAACACGGCGATACCCGCCACACCACTGGATGTGGGGGCACTCATGACCACGGCAGGGCTGGCATTATTAGTCGTCGATAAGACGGGGGAATGAGTGGCGGTTGGGTCCGCTGTCGATGCCGTATGCCCCTGAGGTTCACCCTGTCCTAGCGACTGCTGTCTTGATCCCTGTACAACGGACGGATTGCTCGACGATTTGATGAACTGATTTCTCAACGCGTGTTCAAGCGCCGGCGGCAACGAACCGGGCAACGACGAGGACCCGCTTTGCGTGGGTGACAGCTCCGGCTCGCCCACAGCAGACTGACCGGTAAGTGGCGTTGTAGCGTTGATGGGTTCAGTCACGCCCGACACTGTTGGTGCACTGTTGGATACGACACTCGCCACGTTCGACACCACCGCTTGCGCCGATGCGCCCGCCCCGAGGGGCAGTGCGACGCCTGGTGCTACGCCGAGGTTTTTAATGGAAGCGCCATCTGCGAGTTGATCGGCTTGTCCGCTCGTCGCTAAGTCAATCTTGGCGGCACTTTGCTCGCTCAACGAGAGTAACGTGCTCGACCCCACAGAGGCCGTGCCGTCCTGTGCGGTCTTCCCCATGGAGTGGGCCTCGGAGGGGGGCACCAAAGCTTGCGAGGACGACCCAACCGGGAAATCTCGCTCCTGGAGGTCAAGAAGTTCGGTTGTACCCTTTTCGATCGTAGCGCCATCGGATTCCGATCCAGAAGACGACACCAAGGCTTGTGCATAAGCCCCAGACTGGGAATCGAGCCCTTGCCCGTTACTCAACTCAGCATTGGGCAACCGAGTTGGAACCGTATCGGACGACGGCAGTACTCTTGGCTGTTTTTCGGCAAATTTTGCCAATATTTCACGCTGAACACCTACTTGTCTCGGCAGATTCTGCCCAGAACTCTTGTTACTTAGATTTCCCGGGGAGCCCGAATTGGTTGCGGCACCCTGCTTCGCGGCGATTGCAGCAGCTAACTCTGCGGCAAAGGGGTGTTTCTGAGAGCGCTCTGGACTGGCCTGTCCCGCTTGACCCATAGCTCCACCATCCGCAGGCATCCAAGGCGCAATCGCGCCGAAACCTGCCGTTTCTGAGGGGGCTCCTGGGACTGGAATGCCGATACTACGAACCGGGGGCATGCTGATCCAACCTTTTCAAAAGAAAGTTGAACCAACTTAAGCATCTTTCGTGCCAGTGTTTCCTTGCCCTGGAGCAAACGGGTTTTTTCGGTGCGAAAAAGAGTCCTCGATCTCCTGCCACTCAGATTGTTCCGCCTCTTGTCGGGCCTCGCGGGCCCGCCGATCCATAGCGCGATCCAATCCCTGACTTTTCAGTTTTGCGGCAAGGGCATCCCGGTTGGCCTCCTGGAATCGACGATATAAGTCAGCATTCGCTAACTCTTGATCTTTCGCCCCCGCCAGAAGTCGGGCACGAAAGGCCATAGTGTCACGCAAAGTGGCCACCGAGACGCCCTTGGTCGCACCCTGAACGGCCGCCTCGCCATATTGGCCAGCGTATTGGATGACCTGGTCATTCAGATCCTTTGCCTTTGCAAACTCACTGGCCAATCGACGGGCTTTGGCCATCGCCGTGTCCTGGCGCACCTTGGCCAGTCGTGCCATGGCCGCCATGGCACGACTCATTTAGAAGCCCCCGCAATTTTCATGAGCTCCTGAATGCAGCTGTCCATGGAGTGTGACTCCTCGGCCTCCTGCTGCAAATAGGCGCGGATTTGAGGCCAGGTTTTGATGGCCAGATCGAGTTCGGCGTCGCCGCCAGGGACGTACGCCCCCATGGACAACAGTTCCCGACCACGCATGTACCGCGAGTACAACATCTTTAATTTCCGAGCAGCGACTTGATGCTCCTTCGTCGTGACTTTGGGCATCACTCGTGAGATCGATTTTTCGATATCGATAGCCGGATAGTGGCCAGAATCGGCAAGTTCCCGAGACAGAAACACGTGACCGTCTAAAATCCCGCGGGCCGTATCGGCCACTGGATCGTGAATGTCATCACCTTCCAATAAGATGGTGTAAAACGCCGTAATCGACGCATCATCGCGTGCGCCATTTCCAACACGTTCCACCAGCTCAGGCATTTTCGCAAACACACTTGGCGTATACCCTCGGGAGACCGGGGCCTCACCAATACTTAATCCGATCTCGCGCTGGGCCATAGCAAAGCGCGTCAGTGAGTCCAGAATCAGCACCACGTGACGACCCTGATCCCGAAACCAGGTGGCCACATCGGTGGCGTAATAAGCGCCGCGCACGCGCGCCAGGGGGGATGCATCGGCCGGTGCTGCGACCACCACCGAACGGCCCAGCGTGGCTTCGCCTAACGTATCCATACAGAATTCACGCACCTCGCGGCCACGCTCACCCACTAGACCAATCACCATGACATCGGCCACGCAATTGCGCGCAAGCATTCCTAACAGCACACTTTTGCCCACACCCGAGCCCGCAAAAATACCAATCCGCTGACCGCGCCCCACGGTGAGCGTGCCATTGATCGCCCGCACTCCCGAATCCATCGGCTCATGAATTGGCGCGCGATGCAGGGGGTTTACTCGGCGCGTCGGCACTCCGGCCACCGCGTCAGTATCAATACCCTTCTCATCGATCGGACGCCCGAACCCATCCACAATTCGGCCCAACAAGGCCTCTCCCAAGGGCAGTGATCGCGATGATGAGAGCACCCTAAATCGATCGCCCTCGAAATACGGCGTGCCGATGGGATAAACCGATGCGCCTGGCGTAACGCTGTCAACAGGATCAATCGGCATCAAATAGGTGATCCCACTGTTAAACCCAATGCACTCGGCCTCGATCGCCTGACTGGGGGCTAGGCTCACGGTCGCACGCTCCCCAATCGACATGGGCAGCCCCTGCACCTCGTACAACAGGCCCGTCACGCGAAATAACGTTCCCTCGCGCACCGATTTGGGCATCTCACCCAGACGCGCACCAACGCGCCCAAGCCGCTCCTGTGTCTGGCTATTCTGGGGAAACATCCAAGCCCAGCGCCGCGCGTACCAGCGCCCGACGTGCCTCAATTCCGATATCTAGGCGTGTGCCCTGTGCTTCAACGTAGGCATGTCCAGGGGGGACGTTCTCATCAAACAACAATATGCACCGAAACGGCAGGCCTTCATCGTCGGCTGCCTTTTTCCAGGCATCGGACTCCTCTGGACGAATTCGGATAAACAGTTTTTCACCCGGTTTCGGCAGCTTCATTAAGGCCTCTTGCACGGCCATAATGAACGGCGTTCGGTCCATGCCTTCTCGCCCGGATAGCCGCTCTGCAATCTGATAGGCCAGATCCACCAACGGCTCTCCCATTGCAGTGGGGAATTCTTCAATTTCCTGAATTAAATTGGTGAGTGCCGTAGTGAGATTGACAATCTCCACCTTCGCCTGATCGTAGCCGGCTTGATAACCCTCCTCATGGCCCTTCTGGAGTCCATCGATGTGACCCGCGGCAAAGCCTTCTTTATGGCCAGCGGCGTAACCGGCATCGTGGCCCGCTTGCATACCGAGCTGGGCGGCCTCGGCCCGAATGGCTTCCACCTCTTGCACGGTGGGCAGCGGCGCGCGCACCGGTTCCGATTTGGATCGCGGATCAAACGACGGTGGTTTCCATACGCGAAGCGGTGCGGCTAACTCTTTTTCGATCTCGGCCTCTTCGGCCGCACGTCGCGCACGGCTCTCCTCCGCCGCCTTGTACACCGAATCTAAGGAATAAGCCATGCGCGCCAATCAAGAGTGTTAAACGAACTGATCGGCCTGTTTGCCGCGTTCCATGTTGATGCGGCCCTCGTCGGAGAGCTGACGGGCAATGGCCAACACGGCTTTTTGTTGCTCCTCGACATCCTGTATTTTCATCGGGCCACGGGTTTCCAGATCTTCCTTGGTCGCTTCGGCCGCCCGTCGGGCCATGTTCTTGAAGAATTTCTCTTTCAGGCGCGGACTGCCCCCCTTGAGTGCCATCACCAGCATGTCCTGAGGGACTTCCAACAACAAGGTCTGCAAGGAACGATCGTCGATTTCGGTAAGGTCTTCGAAGGTGAACATCTGCTCCAGGATAAGCTGAGCCAAATCCTGATCGTGTTCGGCGATTTTGGCCAGCGCCTTTTTGTCCATGCCGCCCGACATAAAGTTAAGGATCTCAGCAGTCGGCGTCACACCGCCCACCGTGCTTCGACGGGTATCGCTTTGGCCTTCCATGGCCCGAGACATGACTTCGTTCAACTCCTTCAATGCCGCCGGCTGAACCTTCTGCAATAAGGCCACACGCAGCATGAGTTCATCGCGAATATCATCGGGGAACAACTTCGCGGTCGCTGCCGCATGCTGAGGTTCCAAGAACACCATCACGGTGGCAATAATCTGCGGGTGCTCGTTTTTGATCATCTCATAGAGCACATCCGGCTCCATGCGCTTTAAAGCCTCTACGCCAGACATGTCGATGGCGGATTCCAACTTACCCAACAGATCCGACGCGCCTTCAGAGCCCAACGCTTTATGCAGCATGTTCTGCATAAAGGAATCGGTATCGAAGGCCACCTGCGCGTTGTTGGCGGTTGCATCTTTAAACTGCCGGAGCACCTCGATCACAAGTTCGCGCGGCAAGGCGCGCACAACCGCCATCTTGGAGGACAGCTTTTGGACCTCATAAGGGGAGAGCAGGCGCAACACATCCGCCGCCGCTTCCGGGCCCACCGCCAGCAACACCACGGCCGACTTCGAGGCCCCATCCAGGTCGCTGATCGTGGCGGCAGCCGATGAGCTGGCCGACTTTACCCCCTCTTTGAGGGCCTCGGCGATCGATATGGGCTTGTCTTCTTTTTCTTCGACTTCATCGGCCATTAGAGTACTCCCCGATCAGTGCGTTACATGGGCTTCGCATCGGCGTTCATCCAGGTCTTAAATACGTTGGCCACCACACGCGGGTCTTTGGCCACAAAATCTTTCGCGTAATTGACCAGCTCCTCATAGTCTCGCTGGTCCTGCTCCGCCTTCCGCTTACGCTCCTCTTCGGCCAGGCGACGTTCTTCCTCGGCCAGGCGACGTTTCTCTTCCTCTTCAAGGCGCTTCTTCTCGCGGGCCAGCTCCATCTCCAGGCGCTTCTTCTCGCGGATTTCCGGCGTCATCATGGCAAGCTCGGCCTTCATGCGCTCGTCAATCTCATCCTCCAGACTCTGCTCGGACTGCGTCTCATCGGCTGGCGGCGGGAAGAGAATCGGGCGTGCCACCGCCAGAAAGAAGATCGCCACCGCCGCCACAATCACCGCGAACTTGAAGAGTTCCTTGGCGAGTTCCAGGAACCCGCCGTCCTGATAAAACGGTACTTTGTCCACGGGTTCGGGCGTAAACGGAATGTTGGCCAGACTCACGGAGTCTCCACGCTCCTGACGAAAACCCACGGCATCACGGGCCAGCGCGACCATTTGCTGCACTTCCGCCGGCGGATACGGAATTTGCTTCACTTCTCCCGACTTTGTATCGGTCTGATTTTTGAAGTTCACGACCACGGCTGCCGACACTCGTCGCAACTCGCCTTTGGCCCGCTTCAAGTACTCAATGGTACGGTCGACTTCATAGTTAGTGGTGAGCTCGTTACGCGATGTCGAACCCACACCACCATCCCCGGGAGCATTGAGTACACGCGCATCGTTTCCTTTCGCCGCACCTTTTTGAATGGGTGCTTGTGCGTTGGGTGGAGGTTGATTAGTGAGCGCGCCGGGAATACCGCCCGTCGATGGTGTGGTGCCTTGGGCAATGATACTTTGCTGACTGCGAATGGCGCCGGGACTTGGCGGTGTGTTCTTACCAAAGGCCTCTTGCGTGCGCGCCAGTTCATTGAAATCCATGTCCAAGGTCACTTGCGCCTTAACATTGCCCTTGCCGGTGATGGGCTCGAGAATGGCCGCTACGCGCTTGGCGAGCGCCGCCTCCATTTCCTGCACATACTTCAGTTGGGTTTGGTCGACGCCGGCCGTGGCGCGATCCGGGTTGGGCGACAGGAGATTACCCTCCGCATCCAGAATGGTCACATCCTGTGGGCCCATTTGCGGCACCGAAGAGCCCACTAAATGCGTGATCGCCAGTGCCTGTTGCTTATCTAAGAACCGCCCGGGATGTAGGGTCAACACAATCGATGCGGTCGGCCGCTGCTGCTCGCGCACAAAGGCAGACTGTTTTGGTACGGCCAGATGCACGCGTGCGTTTTTCACGGGGGTCAGCGATGAAATGCTCTTGGCTAACTCGCCTTCCAGACCGCGCTGGTAATTCACCTGTTCGACGAACTGACTGGTGCCCAGACGCTGATTCTCCAGTAGCTCAAACCCGACAAATCCGGATTTTGGTAAACCCTGACCGGCGAGTTTCAATCGCGTCTCATGGACTCGTTTGGTGGGAACCATAATGGCACCCCCACCCTCGGTAAACTTGTACGGTACATCCATTTGTTGCAAAGAAGCAACGATTGCCGCGCTATCCCGCTCGTCCACATTGGAAAATAGAATCTTGTAATCCTCGGTTCTTCCGGAGAGCGCTGAGACCATAATGATCAGCATCAGAAAGAGCAGCCCACCCCCCAAAATGGTCTTTTGGGCCATGGAGAGTGTCTTCAGCCGAGTGTTCAGCTGGCGAAAGGCTTCTAGCCTTGGATCGCCCTTAAAGGCAGGTTTTGCCGAATCCTTGGCGACCTCAGCCGCAGCTCCTATGGCAGGCGTGCCCACTGCGGCGGCGCCCCCGCCAATATTCAGCACCGCGGCGTTTTGGTCCGCCGCTTGAATCGGATTTTCGACCTTATCGTTCACTTAATTTGTGGGCCAAAGTTAAAGTAGTGCGTTAAATTTTCCGGGGTTATGACATTATTTCGGTACTTCGTCAAGAACTCGGCAAAAATTTCAAATAATTTTATGAAGCAAGGATCACGCCATTGAGTGCAGAAGCCGCCCAGCTAGAACAGGCATTTAAGCTGTTTTTGCAGGCCTCACAGGACCTCGAGGCCCAGCAATCCGCGCTTCAGAATCAGGTCCAACGGCTTTCCGAGGACCTGTCGACGGCGAATCAGCGTCTGGCCGCCCTGCTGGAGGCGCTACCGTCGGGCGTGCTCGTGATCGAAGATGGCCGGGTGCGCGAGTTAAACCCCGCCGCGCGTCAACTGTTACCCGACACCCAGGAAGGGGCGCTTTGGCGCATCCCCGGCACCTGGTCCGCCACGCCCGTCCAGGGCGAGTACCAAACCAGCACCGACTCGAGTTGCAAAACCGTCCAGGTGAAAGAGGTCGTGTTTGACCAACGCAAGATTGTGCAAATCCAAGACATTACCGAGAGCCTGGCGCAGCATGCCGAAACCCAGCGCCAATCCAAGTTGGCCTCCATGGGCCAGATGGCCGCCAGCATTGCCCACCAATTGCGCACACCCTTGGCCACCGCCACCTTGTATGCGGGGCATTTGGTCGACCCTCTTCTGGCGCCAGAGCGGCAAAAAGACATGGCGGAGAAACTTCGTCGCCAATTGACTTCCCTTGAAAAACTCACCACACGTATGCTGCAGTTTGTACGTCAGCGACCGCACAAAACTGAAACCGTATCGATTGCCGATCTACTGGAGGAGGCTCAACAGGCGATTGCCCCGGTATGCGAACGGTACGGCGTTCCGCTAGATATCGCGCTGCAGGGAGACCCCAGTTTACTCACCGTAGAGCGCGATGCAATCGTTTCCGCACTCGTGGCCGTGCTCGAAAACGCGCTTCAAGTCTCGCCGAAAGGGTCCGTCATCCGCATGCATGCGCGTGCAGAACAGTCGCGCGTTCGCATCCAAATCGATGATCAAGGCCCGGGTATTGAGGAGAGTCTACTGTCCAGCATTTTCGAGCCCTTCACCACGAGCCGGGTCAACGGCACTGGCCTTGGCCTCTCCATCGCGAGAAACGCTATCGAAGCCCACAGAGGGGAAATCTCGGCCGGTAATCGACCCGAGGGAGGTGCACGTTTTGTACTGACCTTGCCCTGCCTACAACCGCTGTAATACTGCATGGCCCATCCTTTTTCACTTCACTTCTAAACCCTCGAAGCACACCATGTCCCACGCCCCTATCCTGATTGTCGAAGATGACGCCGATCTGCGCGAAGCCATCTGCGTCACCCTCGATCTGCACCAGATCCATTACCAGGCTTTTTCCGACGCGGAGAGCGCCTTGATCGCCATTGGCGAGCAAGAGTTCTCGTTAGTGGTGTCGGACTTTAAATTGCCCGGTATGGACGGACTCACGCTTTTGCGCTCTATCCGAAAAAAAGTACCACAACTGCCGGTGGTGATCATGACGGCGTTTGCCGAGGCAAAACTCGCCGTGGAAGCGTTGCAGACCGGTGCTCGGGATTTTCTGATCAAACCCTTTCAGCCGGAACATTTAGTGGGCGTGATCGCGCGCTATCAACCGGCAGCCACTGTGGCCACCAACGGCAATGGGCAATCGATCATTGCCAAAGCCGACGAGACGCTCAGTGTATTGTCACGCTGCCAACGTGTGGCCGCTACCAACGCCACGGTACTGCTTACCGGCGAAAGCGGTGCGGGGAAAGATGTGTTTGCACGCCAAATCCATCTTCGATCACCGCGGGCCGGCAAACCTTATGTGGCACTGAACTGTGCCGCTATTCCCGAAGCCTTGCTTGAGTCCACTCTCTTTGGATTCGAGCGGGGCGCCTTTACGGGCGCCAATAAATCCCAAGAAGGAAAATTCGAAGCGGCGCATGGCGGCACGCTGTTTCTTGACGAAATCGGTGAGCTGCCCATCGAGCTTCAGGCCAAACTACTGCGTGTGATCCAAGACCGCATGGTAGAGAGAATTGGCTCTAACCGCAGCCAAGAGGTGGACGTGAGGATTGTGGCGGCGACCAACCGGGATTTGGCGGCTCAAGTCGCCGACGGAAAATTCCGTGAGGATCTCTATTACCGGCTGGCGGTCTTCCCCATTGCGATCCCACCCCTCCGAAATCGCATGGACGATGTGGTGCCTCTGGCCGAACTGTTCGTGGAGCGCTATGGTCAGACCATGGGACGCGCCGGGCTGGGCCTTTCAGCAATGGCCAAGGCCGCACTGACCAACCACCCGTGGCCAGGCAACGTCCGGGAATTGGAAAATGCAGTCCAGCGCGCGCTGCTGATGGCCGATGGCAATACGATCGAGCCCGAGCACCTGGAGCTCAAGATTCCGCCCGGCTTTGCCATCCCGCAAGCCAGCACCCCGACTTCCACCGCGGTCGACGCCCCGAATCGACCAGAATCCGGGGTGGACATTAAAAATGGCGCGAATTTTGCTTTAAACACCCCAGTAGAGATGGCCAGCCTGGAAACCGTGGAACGAGAGCATATTCTCAGGGTGCTGAAAAGCACGGGCGGAAACCGGAAAAAAGCCATCGACATTCTGGGCATTAGCGAGCGGGCCCTTCGTTACAAGCTCAAAGACTATCGGGAACAAGGCTTTTATTCGGATTAGGATTAACCTACACTTTGAACCATGAGTATTGAAAACATCAATGCCGTTTTAGCGCGTATGCAGGCAATGGCGGAGGCGGCCAAAGGCTCCACCGCGCCACTCGGCAACGATCCCCGCATGCCTTTGGCCGGTAACCCGGCGGGGGGCATAGCGCCCAAGGTGGACTTTGGCGCGGTACTGCAGCAGGCAGTTCGAGAGGTCAGTGACGCGCAAAACACGGCTCAGGCCAAGGCTCAGGCCTTTCAGATGGGCTCAAAGGACATGTCGCTGGAGGAGGTAATGATTTCCTTACAAAAGGCAAACGTTGCCTTCCAGGGAATGATTGCCGTGCGCAACAAGCTGGTCGATGCCTACAAAGAAGTCACCAACCTGCAAATCTAAACCTGGGCCCTCAAATCCTCGGCCGTTTTCCCATCCACCTGATAGGCCCAGCTCAACACTTCGGCCACCGCTTTATACAGCTCGGGCGGAATAAGCTGATTCAAATCCAGTTGCACTAACAGCTCGACCAGCTCCGGTTCGATTGCGATGGGCACTTGGTATTCCTCGGCCCGAGCAATGATGGTCTCGGCCACGTGACCAGAACCGGTGGCCACCACCCGAGGCGCCCCAGAATTCTGCTCATAACGCAGCGCCACCGCACGCCGACCGTAAGTATCCGCGCTCACACGAGCTCCTGACCACCCGCGGCCTGCACACGCAGACTCACCAGCTCACCGCCATTTGCGTCCAGTAGAGACCGGAGCACCGGAAGGTTACGCGAAAGCACCGCCTGATTTGCCAACTGCGGCTCGATCACCACGCTCACCGTTCGCGCCACCTGGATCGCATGGACGCGCATCGCACCGAGCGTGGGCAGCTCCAGCTCCAGCGTGACCTTCGCGCCCTTGACCAGCGCACCACCCGCGGCAGCGGAATCCTGCGCATAGGCGTCATCCCGAAAAATTCGAGCTTGGACCCCAGGTGTGATCTCCCCTTGCCAAAACAACTGCCCATGCATCAACAAGGTCACGCCGTTTAGGACCTCGGAAGAAGTCGGTTCGGGCACGCTCTGCAGAGCCTGTGCCGCCGTGATCGTGGCCGCCGACCCCACAACACCATCCACTTTCACACCCTGCATTTTTTCGCGCTTCAGTCCCACCGCCTCGGCAAACCGGGCAATGGCCAGCATGGGGGAGCGCTCTAATCCGAGCCGTAACATCTGCAACGCCTCGGCGGGCGTTTTTCCCAAAGGGGCCTCTTGCCCCGTCTGCTGCCGGTCTCGCTGTTGCTGCTGAATAACTTCTTTCGGTAAAGGCCAGGGCAAACGCTGCGGTCCAGTCTCCGCACGCACCATTTTCTGATTCAGAGCGGAGATGTACGCCGCCGCCTCGGAATCTTCCGCCGCTTCTGGCGATACATAGATTGGGCCAGACTGGTCTAAGCTCTGACGAACCGAGTGAGCGGTGCGCGGGCCTTGTGACACCGGCACTGGCACCCTCAGGAGCAGGCTTGGATCAATACGTGCCGCCGCATCCCCCATCACCACGGGCACTACACGCACCACCGGCTCCGGCTTCGTGTCCTGAACTGGAGCCGTGGGTTTGGGAATATTCGAGGGTATTTGCATGGGGCAGATCGCTTACCCCATTTATACGGCAGATTAGTGGCCCAGGTATAGAGGAGCCGGCGGCTGTTTCAGGTCATAGCCAAGTGGACTTACCGCCGGCTGGCTAGCGAATGGCTACCAAGGGCGAATCGACGGTCGACTCCCTTGCCGGGTTTGACTCGGGATGACCCTCAATCGCACGCATCGCACTTATTTCCACCCATGCGGACTCGAGACTTTTAAAAACCTCAATCACACCGGTAAGCATCTCGGCGTTCTTCTTCAGGCGCGCCTGAAGAATTTCACGCATAGACCAGTCATAGAGCGCAGCTAGATTCACCGCAATGTCACCACCCTTCTCGATGTCCAGAGCAGCAACCAGCCCCTTGTCGATCAAATCCAAGGCCTTCTCAGCGGCGGGGGTAGCATCCGCTCCCGCCTCGATCGCCCGTTGGGCTTCTCGCAGGTTTTCAATCAAACGCTTGTACACCAGAATAATCAATTCCAGTGGGCTCGCCTCCGACACAGAAGTCTCGTTGGAGACTGACTTATAAGCATCTGCTGCACGTCGTTTCATTTTTAGTTTCCTCTCAAAACAAGTTATTTTTGTTGATATCCAACGAGGCCAGACAAGGCAGAGTTCAGGCCATTGCTCACTAACTGCAACCGCATCAGCAAAGCATCGAGTGCGGCATACTGCTTGTAGTAACGGGTTTGAATAATGGCGAGCTTTTCCTCCAGCTCACCCACTTTGTCCTCTAAGCGCCCCTGCTCGTCTTCGACGTTCGTAATTCGTGAGGACACGATTCCATCTTTCTTCAAGGCGTTCGTCATGTAACTGGTGAAATTCACCGTTGCGCTTTCGTAACCTACAATTACGCCGTTATTTAGTTTCGACTGCAGTCCATCCGAAATCGCGAGAGCGAAGTCGGCCTCATCAATTTCTAAACGGCCATCCACCTGCAGAACGATTCCAATCGTGCCAAAGGAGAGTGTTGAGCCGTCCGCCTGTCGAATCCCATTAGAGTAGAGGCTTTTAAGGCGATCCATAAAACTACGGACACTGGGGTCATTGGCCAACGTTCCCCGTTTCTCGGGATCGGCCGCTGCTTGCGTCTTTTCCCGATAGAAATCCATTAGATCATTAAAGGCAATGACAAACGTCCGAAATACATCGTTTGATGAGTCCTCTGCAGCGACGGCTACATTGAGCGTCGTTGCCGATAGCGCGGAGTAAAGGGTGTTCGCGTTGACCAGGGAAGAGACCTCGCCCGACGCGGGCGTCACAGGCGAATTGAGATTAATCGTTACACCAGAAATGATGTCGGTAATCTGGTTGGTCGACCGCTGGACACTCAGGCCATTGACAGAAATGAATGCATCGCGACCACTCTGTAAGCGAGTCGTATTGTGCTCAGAAATCGTTACAGCTCCAAATGTATTCGTGCCGGATACGGAAAAACTGATACGGTCACCGGCTTTTGGGTTACCAATAAAAGTAAGCGTTGCGGTATCGCCAACTCCGGTTTGGAACGTGGTTCCCACTAGCGTGGCGGCAGTCCCCCCGGTCGCGGTAACGGTCCAGGTGGAGCCGTCGTAATTCGCAGTGTAGGTATCGTTTATCACGGTTCCAGTGATCGCACCAAAACTCACAGCCGTTAAGTCTGTCGCCGACAAATTTGCGATCACCGTGCTCTGCGTTGCGACACCGGAACCGTTTGTCACAGCCGTGACCTCGAAATCAACCCCGGCCGTATCGGCTTTAAATCCGATCGTGCGACTACTTACCGAGGCCGTTACGGGGGTATGGGCTGCATTGCCACTCGCGTTGTAAGCGGCTGCTAGATTCGTAGCAATTCGGGTGTAATCGTCGCCGGTATTACCGCCATCGGCGACGTCTGCTGCCGTCACAGTGTAAGGGAGCGCCACACTATTCATAGTGATAGTGATCGTGTCTCCCGCCGCGTAAGTTCCCGACAAGGTCACGCTGTCTTGCTGAGCGACCGTCGTGGCCGTATTGACCCCGGACACCGTGATGGTGTTTCCCGCACCTGGCTCCTTTGAGACAATCGATAAAGCGTAGCGATCTGTCTCGGTCTGCACCAAAGACGCCTGAATACCAGCATCGAGCAGATTAATCATGTCCTGCAGATCGCTGACCGTATAAGTCGTAGAGAGCCCCGTCGACACGGTAGAAATCGTAGATCCCGCGGAAGTCGAACTCGCAGTCTCCAGGCCACGGATAGGGTTTGTTGTGCTTAAAAGTAACCCACCGCCACTCACCGATGCATAAATGCCCTCGAGATCTCCATCTTCGACTGCCTGATTGATCGCATCAGCGACCTCTTGATCAGTGGTTTCTGAACTCACCGTAAAAGACTGCTGAGACCCGCCGTTTAACGTCATGGTGATCACATCACCATTGGAGTAGGTGCCATCTGTCAGTTTTACGTAGTCCGGCCGGTAGGTATCCCCTCCAAAAGCTATACTGAGCGCGGACAGATCCATGATCTGACTGGCCGACGTAAATCCCGGGATCGAAATGGTCTCGGACTGGGCGGTTTGGGCAACTTTTACCGAGTAGGTCCCCTCTAGAGCGGCATTCGTTGCCGTAGCAGAGACCTTGGTTGAGTCCGTGGAAGACGCAGTTCGACTGGTAAACAGCCATGCATCTTGAATCTTTTTTGAGGCGGATTCCAGGGCGCCGACCTTCGACTTAAACTCTCCAAGCGTGCTGATGACGAGAGTTTTTTTCTCAATCTGACTCTCGATCTTCGTTACCGGCGCGCGCTCCGCCTCCATGAGACTGGTGACAATCTCAGTGACATTGAGCCCACTGGTAACACTCGCTGCGCTTGTTGTGGCCAAATCAACCCCCTAAAACCGAACCCCTCCTGCACTGGATAACGGCAGGTCTTCTAGAGCACTTTGGGAGCTATGAAGCAAAACTTGTGCCAACACTAGGCAAACAGGTCGATCAGTCGCCCACGCATGTCGTCGATGTTTCGGGCCACGCGAAGCATTTCCTCACTCGGAACCTGGCGAACCACCTCCCCAGACGCCTCTGAAAATACCCTTGTGACGTAGTGCCCGGTGGAGTCATCAAAACTTACGGTGACATCCCGCCCGTTGCGGCGCAAAAACCCCTGGATCTGTCGTGACAGGTCAGGTTCTTGATTTTTTTGGAAAAAGTAGGCCACCTGCTGATCAACACGTTGATCAGAGCGCGCCAGCTCAGGCATTTGAGCCGATTTAAACCCCTGCACGGAGGCAGGCATGGAAGCATCGATCATAAAACTTCGTATCCTCTACTACGAAGTTTACTCAATCCTCCCCCTAAAACTCAAGGGCTAATACTCAGGCCTTTTGGTGGACTAAGCCCCCGAGATGCTCCTCAATCATTCGAGCCACATCAAGCACCTCTTCGGCCGGAATTGTACGAACCACTTCACCAGAACTGGAATCCACCACTCGGGCAACGTACCGATCCACAGAGTCATCAAACGATACCGACAGATCACGACCAGACTCGCGAAGGTAGCTCTGAATCTGCTCCACCGCCTTGGAAAGGTCCTCTTGCGGAGGGGCAGAACGCGTTACAGAGGCCGCTTGGACCCTCGGTGCGGGGCGAGTCTCGGTCAAATTCGCCCGAGCCGTACTCCCAGGCGCAGCTCCTTGCCCAGAAGAAACCGCACTCGCTTGGCTTCTCAAAAAAGTATTTACAGTATTCATAGTATTTCCTTCTAGCACGACGGGGAGAAAGAGGCTACCCCCCTTTCTCCCCAATGAGAAGATACCTGCATCGTATCCAACAACTCTATCTCATTGTTACTGCAACAGCGAGAGCACTACATTCGGCATCTGGTTCGCCTGCGACAGCATCGCCGTGGCGGCCTGCTGCAGAATCTGCAAGCGCGTCAGGTTCGCCGTCTCTGCCGCGAAGTCGGTATCCCGAATTCGACCCATTGCTGCCGTCATACTCTCGGTCTGCGCCTGGATGTTATTGATGGCATACTCGATCCGATTGTTTTGAGCACCCAGGCCGGATCGAATCTCCGTCACCGCCACAATCACATCTTCCAATCGGTTCGACAGATCCGTAAAGTTATCGGCTGACAATACGACATCGGTTTGCGGTTCCATTGCCTTCAGCGTGTCGTTCAGTCGAGAGAACGCCATGTACGTGTCCTGATCGCCACCGTCGTAGTTCAAGTTACGGTCAAAGATACGAACATCCTGGAAGCCATTCACCACAAATGTGTCACGGGTATTTGCACCCGCCTGGAACACCGCCTGCATCGTACCTGCACCGATGGTGAGCGTGGTGTTGTTTAAGAGGGTGGCAAATGCTGTTAGTTCACCAGTGTCAGTCGCAGCTTGATTCGTTAACTCGAAACTAATGCCCAAGCGGTCAAAGTTAATGTTGATGCTTGTCGAGGAGGCCACCTTGAAAAAGTCTTGACCGTTATCGACGTAATCGTCCGTATTCGACCAGACTTCACGCGCTACATCTTCAAACATTATCGACTGGCTCAGTCCAATCGAGTTACTGATGGCCACACCGCTCAAGCCAGTGGTCGACGCCACGGCAGTGACCGTCATTGAGGTTGCGGTTACCGAAACTTTGTACTGACCAACGTTGGCGTTGTTCAGCACGATGTCTGTTAAGTTCAACCCAGCCACCATGTTACTCGCCGTTGACCAATTATTCTGATTAGCTCCACCGGAGGCCGCATTCGATGCAATCGTGGTGGATCCGCGCAACGCGGTCTTTAACAAGGACAAGCCGTTAAAGGTTGTGCGCTCCGCCACGAGGTTAATCTCGTCACGCAGAGCAAAGATCTCATCGGTCAGTGTTTTGCGCTGACTGGTGTTGTAGGAACCATTACGGCCCTGAATCGTCAGCTCCTTCATGCGCTGCAGCATCGTGGAGACCTCCGCCAAGGAGCCCTCTGCCGCCTGCACCATGGAGATGGCGTCGTTGGCGTTTTTCATCGACTGGGTGGTTGCCTTCACTTGGGAGGCAATCTTCTCGGAGATACCGAGACCGGCAGCGTCATCCTTAGCGCGGTTAATGCGTAATCCAGTCGAGAGGCGCTCAACCGCCGTAGGCATGGCAGTACCGACCCTTCCCAGATTCTTCTGAGCGTACAGAGACGCCAAATTGGTGTTAATCGTGGTCATTTAAAAACTCCTTTGTGGAAAATGTCGGGCACTTGCCCTGCAGCATCAATTACGGAATTTGACTTTGGGTGTTTAGTGCCGCACTATGGGATTGCAGATCGAATTAAAAAACCATTAAAAATCAATACTTTACAAATGAAATCCAACGTCAAAGCGGCCGAAAAAATCCTTGAGAAAGCCAAATCACTCACGAACAACGGTCAGTACGACAAAGCCCTTTCACTCCTAAATGAGCGCTCTAATGAACTTAAGAGCTACTCAATATTTCATAATATGAAAGGAGTCTGTCTTCAGGGTCTGCAAGAACACGACGACGCCGTAAAGTGCTTCCTAGAAGGCATAAAGATCAATCCCTTGGACCCGCTCCCGTTTACGGGCATTGGAAACTCACTATTTAAAAATCTGCAGTACGCGGAATCCGAGAAGTACTATGAGCTAGCACTGGTGGTGGACGAGAACTACCACGATGCGCTGGTTGGTATCGGCGCTGTCGCGTTCCAACGAACCCAATACGATAAGTGCGAAGAGTTTTTAAAACGTGCGCTGCAGCAAAAACCAGAAACAGTCACCACAAATACCAACCTGGGTAACTGTTACTCGGCGCAAGGGCGGCACGACGAGGCGCTTCGACACCTGAAAATCGCGGCAAAAAATGCCCGGAAGAATTCCCCTACCTTTATGAACCTGGGCCTAATCGGCCTGGGGCGAGGCGAGTTCGAGACAGCCTGGGACTTTTACGAGCACCGCTTCAACGAAGATAATTTCATCGCTGAGCGGTTCACCCGAATTCCCAGATGGGCAAAGCCGCTCGGCGAGCCAAAAAAGGTTCTGATCTGGGCAGAGCAGGGACTTGGCGACGAAATCATGTACGCCAGTGTCTATCATGAACTGGTGGGACTGAGCGAGACATTCGTGGTCGAGTGCGATCCGCGGCTGCTGCCCATTTACCAACAATCTTTCCCTCGCCTGCTCCTCACGGCCAAAACCAACGCGAATGACGCGACCGGGCTTGACTACCAAATTCCCTTGGCGAGCCTACCCAGTGTGTTTCGACGCTCAAAAACGGCCTTTGAATCCGCAGTTCACCCGTTTTTAACACTGCCCCCGCCAAACCCAGAGCAACAAAAACTCCTGGCGCAGTTACGCACCCTACCGCGGCCGCGGATCGGGGTGAGCTGGGAGAGTTTCGCTCTGACCGCAAACTTTCGAGAGCGCAAGAGCATACCGGCAGCCGAATTCGCAGCGCTAACCCGATCATCCAGTGGAACGTTTATAAATTTACAGTTCCCGAATCCAAACCACCATGAGACGCCGCGAGTGCAAGACATTCCACCGAATGTGATGACCTTGCCTAATGTGGATTTAAAAAATGACATTACGACGCTGGGCATGATTATCAAAGAACTTGATCAGGTTATAACCATCGGCAACACTGTTGCGCATCTTTGTGGGGCGCTGGCTAAACCAGCAACGGTGCTACTGCCATCGGTTGCCGACTGGCGCTGGGGCTTTTCTGGAGAGCGTTCTATTTGGTACCCAAGCCTTACGCTAAAACGAAACACACAGGCCTCCAGCTGGACCACACTGCTCAATACAATTCAAATTTAATACGGTCATCACGAAACATCATGCTTTCTGCAGACCCAAAAATTGGGGGTCTAGCACTGTCTGGATGATAGTGTCTTCAATTTCCATCAAAAATTTTGTTGGATTCATAGCGGAATCCCGTGCGAAATCCTTGCGGAATGCAGACTCTGTAACTCCACCGTTCGTTGCGTGAATCCCTCCCTCGACGCGATCTCGAGCGAAATGCTGAACATAGGAACTTAAGGTAATCACAAATTCTGTTTGTAACACAGATGGGTAGTGATAATCCCAGCCATAGGTGTACTCTAATGTCGGATGATGATCCAATGCGCTCACAATTCGCTCTGCCATTTCACGGGTATAGCACTGACTCACGCCCGGACAGGTTCTGGACATCACAAAACCCTCCGCCTCCGCCGTGATCGCCGCCTCATGGAAGCGTGAGCGAAAGAGCCCTACCGGATTAAAGTACGAGTGGACGCTCTGAAAAAGAAAAATATCTCGAAGCACCCGAAGAAACGCAGGATCATGAAGAGTGTCATTATCGGTAAGGTATAGAAGATCAAACGAGCGATGCACGTGCACAAAGTCGCGAAAAGCGCGTGCCCGCGAAATTTCGATTCCAACACGCCGAGGAAACACGACAACCATCGACGAATACCGTGATAACTCTGGAGCACCATACATCGTGGAGCAATCGTCGTAAATCGCAAGAGATGCGCCCTCTTCGCTGCAAATGCCAGCAAGATTTTTCAAGCAAAGTTCGGTAATACGCGGCCGGTTATACGTGGCCACCGCTACTAAAATTCGCATGAAACATCCCCACCTTGCGCCGCCCGCTCCAACACTAGCTGCCACCGGTCTCCCAGCACCGCCTGGGAAAATTCTGGAACGAGAAATTGTTGGGCACGCAGTACCTTCTCGTGCTCGAGACCCGGATTTTGCAAGACATCAAGAAACGAATCGCTGTCAATGTCTGTATAAAACTCTCGGTAGGGTCGATAGGACTCTAGCGAATGTGTAATGACAGGCAGTCCCAGCGCCAAAGCCGTTATAAGCCGATTGGCGCTCGCACCCGATTTCCTCGGATCATCAAGACCCGCAGGAATCAGGGCAACATCGCACACGATCGCCGCCTTGCGAAGCCCATCGATAGACCACGGGACCAAGGTTAGCCGCGGAACCTTAAATAACGAGCGATGACTCTCAATCCACGAAAGACCAGCATTATCTGTTACGGTAAGCAGTGCGTGGCATCGATCACAAAGGTCATAGCGATCGAGGAAATTTAAAAGAAACTCGAGATTAGACGGATGCCCAAACCACATCAGAACCGGCATCTCTTCGCGTATTGGATGCGGCGCAGTTGACACATACTCAACGCTATCAAAGATATGTAAAATAGGACCCGCAAAGTGCTCGCTCGCGTAACGTTTCATTAACTCTGACGGGACGATAACCAAATCTGACAGCGGCATCGCCTGACGATAAAAGTCGGACATCGGCGATGCATGACCCAAATGGTGGTCGGTATAGTCGATCACTACCTTTGTTCCACGTTGCCGAGCCGAATGAATTTGAGACAACCATGCCGGCCCACGCGCCCCGATGTTGTTCGCACCGATCTTGCACACCACCAAAACATCAGGAACACCCTGGACATCCTCCCCAAACGACTGCGAAACGCCGTGAGCGGCCAGGTGTGTTGCGGCACAAGCCGCACGCAGTCGAACGCTGGCCAGGTTGGAACTTCGGAGTTGCTGCAGGCTCGAAACCCCACCCACGAGCCAGTGAATAGTCATCATATTAAGCGTAATCCTACCGACATTTAGACAACCCATCCGAACGCCATTCCGAGTGCCCAAAATAAAAAAACGGAACATCAGAAATCTGATCAAAGCGGTACCCGAGGCTCACCACCTTGCGCGACACTGCAATTTCAGCGGCCACACACTCACCGCGATTAACGCCAACCGGAAAGCCCCCTAACAGACGGAGCACCGCGCCGGGGAAAGCCCACACCAATGACCGCAAATGCTCAGCGGAGCGTCCGGGATCCACACCCCATCCTTTCATGGCAGCAAGATAGGCTGACACTCGTCCGGTCGGAATACCGCCAACACGGTGCTCGGCGTCGATCTGATTAAGGCCGCTCGTCAATAGAACTGGCCAAGGATGCGCCCATCGTCGATTTATTGTCTCGCCCAACATTCCAAGGCGCGAGTCCCTACGAAATCGATCAATGGATGCCTGAATAAAGCCGTCACGCTTTAAAAAGCACTCGTCTTGAAGGAAAAAGTATAGGTCCGCATCCGGATTGTCCAAAAACCCCCGATTCCATGCGCCAATATTCATCCCTAGATTCGGATTGGTGAGCACTTGCACGTTGGTGATTAGGTCATGGGCGGGTGCATCTGCCTCGTGGTTGATCACCACGCAAATCTGATCACGGTAGTGCGACAGCTGCTTCAATAATTGACGTAACTCCTCAAGTGGGCGCACGCTGTAATGTGAAATAATTATTCGAGTTTTCATAAGCACTCTGTTTTCACATTTAAAACGCAAGGGCTCGCTGACCGTGCCAAATTCTCCGCAAATATTCCAGATCTGTTACGCCCCAGAGATTCGCCCGAGACTTGATGCCGGGTTTCAGATTACCGGTGACGAATCCAATCCCAGGCCAGAGTGGTTTGAATATTGGCATATACGAAACTTTCTAAAATCTGAAATCCTCGACGAGAACACATTCTATGGATTTCTTTCACCACGATTCAAGGAAAAAACAAACCTCGGTTCCGAACAAGTCTACCGCTTCATTGAGTCACATAGCGACTCCGACGTTATTTTGTTTTCGCCCTATCTTGATCAGAGTGCACTATTCCTAAACATTATTGAACAAGGATGGTTCGCACACCCCGAACTAAAAACTATTTTTTCAGAAATTTGCAAACGATATTTCAACGATATAGATCACGAAACACTTATAACCACAACGAAGAATACAGTTTTTTGCAACTATTTCGTTGCGAAACCTAACTTTTGGGCACGTTGGTTTGAAATCTGTGAAGACATCTTCGAACTTGTAGAAGAAGGGCGCGACCCCCTTGGGCTTGAAATTTCGAGAAAGACACGCTACAAGACATCCACCGCACCATTGAGGACATTTGTTATTGAACGAATAGCGACATTACTGCTCTACACTGAACGCCAGTGGAAATCAAAAAACTACCCCTCTCATCAATGCGCAGTAGGAAAAATGTCTGTTGCACGAGCAACAACGGCGCTATTAGCACTTGATGCATTGAAACAGATCTATGCCAACACTCAGGACGACGAGTACCTTTTTAGTTACTTCAGCAACCGACTCGCTCTACTGCAACAAACTACGCTACCCGCCTATCTGAATTCCACGCAAAGCCCTTTTGGCGCAGTCAGTAAATACACGAACTATCTACTCAATAAAATGCGCATAGCCAGTTTTTAAACTAATTAGTCACCAAATTGAGTTTAATATTCGAGGATGGCTCAACGTAAGCGACTCTCTTTTGAAACTGCCGTTCATGCTCCTGAGCGATCCTGAGATCGTCTACGCTCGCTTTCAATCCAAGCTCCGTACAAACGTACCCAACAATATCCTCCATCCCAAGCGCTTGTTTGCTCAGATGTCTCGCGCGGCTTACAAACCAGGCGTTTCGCTGCAATACCCACCCAAGTGGGACCGGCTGGTCGGATAACCACTCAGTATCAAAAACCGTCAGCTTATCGGTCAAAATGATATTGTGAGGGCCGCTGTCGATAGCAGAACCATCGATTAACACATCACTGAGAGGGAGTCCTTTTATGTCTCCAGAAGAAAGCGCCCGACCTGTCATGGCGCAGTAAAACTTATACTCTGACAGCAATAGCTCTGCCCACTTAGAGAGTAGTTGCTTAACGGCCTCAGCGTCACGCCTCATAACCGACTTACTTAACTCATAGCCCATATGCACCCCAGAGATGTACTGGCCTGCACAAGTGCTCGGACGATGGGCCACCGACCACTGTCGCTGTGATGCATCTGAGAAAGTAATCTCGTTGGTGCAGTTCGCCAGCGTACCGAGTAACTTCTTCTCTACTACTACACCGGATTTTGTTGAATTTTTGACGAATCTCGTTTCGGTACAAAATTGTGAGCGTCTGTCTACTGAGTAATAATAGGCAAGGACGGATCTATCTGATATGGGCCCCTGCTCTGCACCCTGGCGCAATGCCACTACAAACGAATTTCCAAAGTCAGTTAATAGCCCATTTTTCCGCAGACTTCCCAGCACCAGCGATTCGTCGAAATTACGCGTGTTTTTACCTCGATAATCGAGGCTAGCACAGTAGTGCACCAATTCCTCAGCTCGAAATTCTCTCTCGGAGTCTATACGTTCGCTAAACAATACTTTCGGGAGCTTGTAGTCGGGAAATGCCGTAAACAAGTCTGCTGATTCAAACCCGGCAGCAGCAAATTGCTGCAATAGCTCAGCACGACCCCACGTGGTGACATCACGATCCGCGTACAGGCCTTGCGGGGCGTAGTACAGCATTCCGTTGTGATCTTCGCCTGCACCGTTAAGATATTTTATTCCCAGCTTATTTTCGATGGCAACGACCATTGTCCCATCAGACGCAAGGTGGCGCTTAACCACATCCAAATACTCTAGCTGCCGATTTTCTGTACGACCATATTTTTGTGAGTACTCAAATACACCAATCATCAAAACCCAGTCGAAGCGCTCCTCGAGTTCTAGAGATAAGAAATCATCGACAATAAAGCGCACATTCGACATTCCCTCACAACGCTTGGCGGCCACCCTGGCGCGTGCGAGCTCACCCTCTACTGCTGTTACTTCAGCGCCAAGTTCCGCCAGATAACGTGTGATGGCGCCACACCCGCAACCGAGCTCGAGCACTCGGTCCCCTGGTTGAATTGCGAAAGGCCGCAGCACGAGATGGCGCTTGCGAGAGAAATGATACTCGGCAGGCCAGTTCCTCATATAAGGCAGAAACTCGCCCGATAGTAAAGAACGATCCCTCACCTGAGATACGATGCCATAAAGCTCTGCCTCGACACCATCCGTATACCCAATACCTGAGTAACCGGATCTGCAGTACACGCCTGCCTCGGCGTTAAATTCATAGACGCTCATTGCTTATCCTGCTTCGACATGGACTACGTTAATGCAAGACACGCATGCTCAGCGAGCCATTCTTTCGCGAACCCGCAGTTTTTCATATGATCAAACCACGGCCCACCACGGGTGTAATGTATTGCACGGAGGTTTTCATACTGCGGTGCATACCAGCCTTCTAGATAGTTCCACCCCCGATCAAGTGCGCCAATCTGCTCGTCTTCTAGCCATAAAAAGCGGTGTAGATACCCAGGATCGACAGAATTCACCACCGCTGGGGTGAGTGCCTGCACTGCGGGATGCTCGCAATTAAAGACGATAAAGGAAGACCAGTTTTTCCGCGGATATTGGTACTGCACACACCCATCCATCTTCACACTCTCCGGTGGGTTGTAGTTGTGCTGCACCACCGAAACAGCCTTCACAGGATCCACGTCGCTCAAGACATCACGAATATCGGTCAGGAAGAGAAAATCGCAGTCAACAAAGACCGCATAGCCGCGTTTCCCGGCCAAGTGAGGAACCAAAAAGCGGGTAAGGCTGAACTCGGTGGCCGCCTTGGTATCTACCGGGCGGGTGTAAAGGCCCTGGTCACGCAATTCCCGCTGAATCAGTGGAGTCACGCTTACGGTGGCCACATCGGTGCGACTTAGGATTGAATGTCGGCAGACTTCCCAGGCGATATCCTCACGCGGATCCCAGCCCACAAATACTTGTAGTGTCATATTGCTCGCTCCTTTTGACGATCAGGAAAGCAATAGTCGTGCCATTTTTCGCTCGCTCCAGTGCGCACCGTCTTGGGGACTGATGACTAATTCAAGCCGCGAAAATCGGCGATTTTTGCAGATCAACCGGGAATTAGGTAATTTTTGCCTAATTATCGGCGCCCGTGGTCCAAGCGTCTGAGGAAAGCCCTTCGCTCACTGTGGCGCCTGGCCGTTGTCAAGGCCAAGCCGTAATAGACCCTCGTGAACGTCGCTCAACGGCTCGAGCCAGGATCCAGTTCGGTGCTGCCGAAAGAGCCGCACGGTGGGGTACCACGGTGAATCCGTCCGGTCGAGCAGCCAACGAAAATCTGGCGCAAACGGCAGCAGCAGCCAAGTGGGGCGCCCCATCGCCCCTGACAGATGGGCCACGCTCGTGTCCACCGTCAAAATGACGTCCATCAGTTGGCACAACGCAGCCGTGTCCGAAAAATCTCGAATGTCCACACCAAAAAACCGAATCCTCGGCGCAAACTCGAGCGCCTGTCGGTCGCGCTGACGAATCTCGCGCTGCAAACAGGTGTAACTCAGATTTTCGGGAAGGTACTGAATGAGTTCGTCGAGAGCAATGCTTCGATTCCGGTCATTCGGATGATCAGGATCCCCACTCCAAACCAAACCCACGCGCCGACCACGCCGGCCTCCCAGACGCTCCGCCCAGAAATCGAGGCGCTCTTTGCTCGCGGCAAGATAGGGCGTCTGCACTAGAACACTGCCCAGATGCGCCCGCAGCGCCAAAGGTAAACTCATCATTGGAACTTGAAAGTCGCTCGGCGGCGCGCGCTCCGATTGCGGCACCACCTGAGTCACACCCGGGGTGGTCGCCAACAACCCGACCAACGGCTGGGGTACGTGCAGCGTTACCCGAGCACCACGATCGGCGACCAGCTTCACAAAGCGTGTCATCTGGATAATGTCTCCCAACCCCTGCTCACCATGCAATAACACCGTGCAATCCGCGAGGGATTCGGCACCTAGCCACAGCGGCTCTGCCACGCCGTGCGGGCGAGCGGTGGGAAGCCGCCAACGCCACTCGTATAGCTTCCAGCCTTGCTCGAAGTCCCCCATCACCAATAACGCCAGCGCTTTGTTAAAGTGGGCGGAGGTACTCGATGGGTGACGCGCGATCGCCGCGTCATAGCAGGCGATTGCCTCTTCGGGCCGATTCAAAGCCGTGAGCGAAATGCCCTTATTGCAAAATGCTTCGGTATGCGTGGGATCCAGCTCGATGGCGCGATTGAATGAATCAATCGCATCGTCCAAGCGCCCGAGAAAATGCAACGCGATGCCCCGATTGGACCAGGCCTCGACGTACAGCGGATTGAGCTCCGTGGCCTGCTCAAAGCTATGGCACGCCGGACCATACCGCTGCAACGCATTTAGCGCAAGGCCACGATTAGACCAGGCCTCTGCATTCTTTGAATCGTGAGAGATCGCGATATCACAGCTCTGCAGTGCCTCCCCGGGCCGACCAAGGTCCAACAGTACAACGCCACGGTTAGACCACGCGCAAGAAAAATTGGGCTTTAACGAAAGGGCCTTGTCGTAACTTGCGAGTGCCTCGTCAAGAAGGTTTTGTCCGCTCAGTACCGCGCCTCGGCTAGAGTACGACAGCGCTAATCGCGTACGAATTGAACGAATACGCTTTGCGCCATCGTCGCCGGCTTCCATTTCATAGGCCTTCTGCAGCGCATTACCTCGGTTGGAATAGGCCTCCACGCAGTTTGGATCCAACTCAATGGCGCGATCGTAGCTCTCGACTGCGCGCGGCAAGTTATTCACGGCCTTGTAGGCGATCCCTCGGTTTGAATAATATCGAGGATCAGGACGAATCTTGATTGCCCGACCTATCAACTTGATGGACTGTTTGTAGTCCCGCACTTGCGCCGACAGCACCCCCAAGAGATGCAGTGCATCAGAATGCCCCGGCGCGACCTTCAGTACCTGCTCGTACAAGGTGCGTGCCGGACCCACGGCGCCCGACTGGTGCAAGAGCACCGCCTGGCTCAAAATCGCCTCGGCGGCCTCTTTGGTTGAGGATTTGGCAAAAACTGCCCCTGCGCGGCCCATATCCGACTCGATTGAACTCCCTGTTGGCGACACCGGATCAACGGAATCGGGGACAAGAAAATTTAGGAAAACCGCCGCCTCAATTGAGCTCACAGGCCGTTGGACAGTCCGCCAGGGCAAGGACTAAACTTCTGCTATTCCCAACCGTAAATCCGTCCGTAAAGGGGCGGGTTTTTGCAACGCCATGGCCATCTCACCCCTGCGCAATTATTTTCTTCACTCGACCTTCAACGCGGCGCCTGGCAATGAGCGGGCGGTTGCACGATCGGTGGAGCGGTTATCCACTGGGCTGCGCATCAACCGCGCCAGCGACGATCCGGCGGCGTTCAAAATGTCCCGGAGCCTCCACACATTGAGTGGCTATCAGACGACAGCCGCTCGGAACGCCAACGACGCGATTTCTATGGTTCAAATTGCGGACGGTGCGCTCGACAGCGTGTCGTCCATGTTAATTAAAATGCGAGACTTGGTGACGAGAAGCATTAACGGGTCTTACACCAACGAGCAGCGCAAACTTCTGGTTCGGCACATTGCCGAACTGCGGGATGACATCAACGCGACAGCAGATCGCACAACGATGAACAACCTGCGGCTTCTGCAAGGCGACTTCTCCATTCCCGTGAAGGGCGTATTTTTTGAGGCGCTTGGCGAGGTCACCGCCGATCAACCGACCCTTCAATCGGACTCAACTGTTAAATCGGGCGTGAGCTCCACCCTGAGTATTGCCGGCGCATCACGTATTTCAGTGCTGTCCACCAATACGGATCAAGCGCCGATTGGCGAGTACGTCTTTTCAGCGAACGGTCGCGATGTCACCCTCACACGAACGCAGGGCGTCTCAACCACGTCTCAATCTATTCGCCTCACCAATACCGCTCCCAACCCCGGCGAAGTGCAGATACCATCGGCTGCCGGCAATGTCTTTACGCTGAACTTTGACAGCCTGAATGTGGCCGTAGACTATCGAATCGAACAGCTCGGTTCTCGCGCGACGCCGGAAGACTATGCCGTGTTGGTCGCAAATGTCGGTGCCACCCGATCGGCAACAGGATGGCGTGCGATTTCCGGAGCAGATATTGCGCAAGGCGCTGATGACGATCAAGTCGTGGCCATCATTAGCTCGAGCGGCGGCAATCTGCGCTTGGGCTCGTCAACGGGATTAACCCCTCTCTCTGGCTACGGGGACGCGGGCACTTGGGCGGGAGGCAGCACGCCAAGTCTGGGCCTCATCGGCACGGTCTCCAACGTCAATGCCGCTCTCAAGACGCTGCAGTTAAATGCGACCAATGGATTGGGGGATATCGATATCTCGATTACCCCACAATTTAAGAACAGTGTATTTTTCGACAGTACCGTTCAGTCAACGGCAGGAACGCGGGTCAGCATTCCCGGGTGGGATATCTATCGAGAGCGATTCATCCTAGGCGCGACTGCCGTGAACGGAAAGATCTCGAGTAATGCTGATAATGCAATGCCCGCGCCGTCGCCAAATTACTTAACCACATCCGAAAGAAACACGGCTTTTAACTATCAATTTTCTGGTGATGTGCCGGCAGACGTCACTGGGCAGTCATTGCGGCTCTTCTCGCAGGGCATGACCACAGATTCCTATGGCGTGGTCCACGGCCCCTATTTGGTGTCTCAGACTCCGGTGGCCCTTGCCGCCGGCGATACCGTGAGCTTTAACTGGAAATCGCAGGCGGGTGACGATGCATTCGATTCTTATGCTTACTTGCTCGAAACCACCACCGGCGCCCAAGTCGAGTTGCTCGACGTAACGGGCGGACTAGGCGAGACCACACCGTGGAACACCGCCAGAGTCGCCGTGCCCACTGCAGGCACCTACCAGTTTGTTTTCGCTGCAGGCACCTTCGATGCATCTGGCGGCACCGCTGCTGGGGGTAGCCTTTATCTGACCAATATTCAAGTCAACCCCTCGAACCCGGTGGACAGCACACTGAAAGCCCTGAACATAGGTGAAGGTGGCCTCATCTCCATGGACAACGCCATAACGCTCACGGAAGTTCAGGTGACGGGAATTGGTGCCTGGAAAGCCTCGGATGGTATCTACCGCTTGGTGGCCGATGCGGAGCAAAAGACCGTCACCCTGAAACAGTACGATGTCGACATCGACACCTTTACCCGGGCCGAAACGATTGAGCAGTCCAGTCCGTTCAATGTGAACGAGACCCGAACTCTGCGGTTTCCAGTCCTCGGCGTCGCGGTCACCTTAGCAAACTCGGCCAACGAGCCTCTCTGGCTTGGCGTTGATAAGAGCGGTTATGAGACCGAAACCATCGTGGTTCAAAACCGACGCATCGATACGAACGTCACCGCACCGACCTTTCAGGTCAGTGACGGATCAAAATTCGATGTCAAGATCAGTGAGTTACGCGATATCCGGATCGGCTCGAATGGGGATCCGAACAACGCACCCATCTTTAACCGCCTTGATCGATTGATCAATGAATTAGTGGCGAGCCCAATGCCAAATGTAGATTCGTTACAAACGCTGCGAGTCGCAGTGGACGACACGTACAAGCAAATTGACGAAATGAGCGCTGCGCTGTCCGGTGTAATCAACCGACTGTCTGCGACGATCAGCAGTATTACAACCCAAGTGAATGCCTTTTCTTCCTCACGCAGTCGCGTACAGGACACCGACTATGCGAAGGAGCTCGCAGAGTTCATCCAGATCAAGGCACAACAAGATATTTCAGCCGCAACCATGGCCCATCTCAATACCCAGCCTAAGGTGGTACTTTGGTTACTACAATCCGAGGCTTCCAGTAAATCGCCGACCCGGACCGTCGCGGGGGAACTGAGAAAACCAGCGCGCGAAGAGAATGTGCGCGCTTTCGCCTAGACGGAACTAATTCGTTCCTCTTAGAGTGGAGAGCACTTTCTGAAGTTTTTGCTTGTCATCGCACCGGGTTAGCGAGTCGAGCACGATCTTTCGAATCGCCCGGATGTTGTCCTGCTCCTGGGCGTCGTTCTGCTTACGGATTTTTATATCGTTCAACGGGACATTGAGGCTCTCTGTCTCCCGCTCCCTCTCCAGGCTGGCCAGTTTTTTCGCGGCCAGGGAGTGACCCGCCCCCATGGCGCGCCGGTAGTACTGCCGGGCCAAGTCCACATCCCGCTCCACAGCGCGCCCAAGTTCATAGAAATGGCCCACCGTGACCATGGCCTCTAGGTGGCCCAGGTCGGCGGCTTTACGGTAATTCTTCAATGCAAGAACTGGATCCTGACTCATGCCTCGACCCACATCTTGGCATTCGGCAACAAAGAAGAGGGCTTGCGGATCGTTCTGGCGCGCGGCCATGGAGTAAAACTTTAAAGCTTTAGTAAAGCTGGACATCACGCCCCGGCCGGTGCGGTAGATTTCGGCGAGCTCCAGCTGTGCGCCAAGGTCGCCCTTTTCAGCTTTTGACAACAGAATCGAGATTTTGACAAAGGCAACCATGGCTATTGAGATTATACTTAACTTTGTCTAAGACAAACTAATCCGCCATGCGAGGAACTACATCGAGAATCGTTCCGGGGTCGCTAATGGCCAGTAGGTCTTAAACGGCTCGGGGAGCCCCCCCAAAACAATGTGGTCGCTCTGGGCGGTCACTAAAGCACCCCTTACCAAGTGCGGGATCACTGAACCCAGAGGTTTGGCCTGCCCACTGCCGTCGCGCATCATGATGTGGGACTCCGTCACCTGATCGGGATGGCTTAAGCCCGCCGCGCCCAGTAAATCGGCCAGATTAGCCAGGGTATTGCGGTGGAAGTTACTGACCCGCTGGGCCTTATCGGTCACCACCAGAGCCCGCTGACGACTAGGGTCTTGAGTGGCCACCCCGGTGGGACAGGCATCCGTATGGCAGTGCCGGGATTGTATACAGCCCAAAGCGAACATGAAGCCGCGCGCGGAATTGCACCAATCCGCTCCAAGCGCTAAGCAGCGCGCGACATCGAAAGCAGACACCACCTTTCCTGATGCTCCAATTTTGATCTGATCGCGTAAGTTAAGCCCCTCTAAAGTGTTGTGTACGAGGCGCAGGCCATCACGCAGAGGCATCCCGACATGATCAGAGAACTCTACCGGAGCAGCACCCGTGCCACCTTCGGCCCCATCGACCACCACAAAGTCGGGCGTAATTCCCGAGGAAATCATGGCCTTGGCAATCGAGAACCACTCCCAGGGCTGACCCACACACAACTTAAATCCCACCGGCTTGCCGCCCGAGAGTTCACGCAGGCGCCGAATAAAATCCAATAGCTCCAAGGGCGTTGAGAACTCGGAGTGTGCGGCAGGCGAGACGCAGTCCTGCCCCATGGGTACGCCGCGGGTCTGCGAGATTTCGACCGAGACCTTGGCGGCGGGCAACACGCCACCGTGCCCGGGTTTGGCGCCCTGGGACAGCTTGATTTCAATCATTTTTACCTGATCACTACGCGCGCTCTGGGAGAACTTTTCACTATCAAAACGCCCCTCAGCGGTGCGGCAGCCGAAGTACCCCGATCCAATTTCCCAGATCAAGTCGCCGCCATGCTCTCGGTGATACTTAGAAATCGATCCTTCGCCCGTATCGTGCGCGAACCCGCCCATTTTGGCGCCACGATTCAGCGCCAAAATGGCATTGGCCGACAGGGATCCAAAACTCATGGCCGAAATGTTAAACACCGAGAGGGAGTAAGGCTGACGACAGGCGGCACCGCCCACCTGAATGCGGAAACCGTCCGGGTCGGGATGCACAGGCGCCACAGAATGTCCGATCCACTCGGCCCCTGTCGCATACATGTCCTTTACCGAGCCGAACCCGCGCTTATCGTTTTGAATCTTGGAGCGCTGATAAACCAATGCCCGTTGGTTGCGAGAAAACGGGATCTTCTCTTCATCCGTCTCCAGAAAATATTGACGGATCTCCGGCCGGATGTACTCTAGTGCGTAGCGCAAACGACCCGTCAACGGATAATTTCGCCTCACCGCCTGCTGGGTTTGGCGCAGATCCTGCCAGCCCAGCACGAACAGAAAAAGCCCAATGATCCCTAGAATCCAATGCCCAAAGGCGAGTAAACTTAGCCCCCCGGCGCCCATGGCCACCCAAGGAATGAAGCGCATCGAAACACCGGCTGTGAATGCCATAAGCTGCCTCCCTCGTAATTATTGAGCGAACTGTAGAGGTTTTATGTCTTTCGATCTAGATGACGCGGAACGTGCCCTAAAGGCCAAGGATTACCCGGCAGCGTTCGCGGCCCTGATGACTCTGGCCAGAAACGGCCATGAACAGGCCTTTATACGGTTATCTGATATGGCAGCGCAGCAACAAGTGCAAGACTCGGATATGCCGGTGCTGTTGGACGTGCTCACCAAAGAATCCAAAGCGAAGAACCACCATGCCACCCTCGCGTTGGCGGTAATCCACTGGAAATCGCCCCATGCGACGCGGGACCACGCGAAAGCCCTAAGCCTGCTGCAGGCCTGCTGCAATCACCAACTCACCGAGGGCTATGCGGCCTTGGCCAAGTTCCTGATGACCGAGGGCAAAGACAGCGAGGCCGCTAAACAAACCGATCTGGTGAAACTACTGACCCAGGGCACGGAGCGCGGCTCGATTGAGGCTTGCTTTTTACTGGGACGGGAATACTCGACCGGAGAGCACTACCCAAAAGATGACCACCTTGCCTATAAACATCTGTTCATGGCCGCAAAACTCGGTCACACCGAGTCGAAAAAATACGTGCACATGATGGAAGGTTTAAAACACAAGGGGGCCTTCGATGCCGCCATGCAAGATGCCGTGGACACCATCAGCGAGATGGAGTCCCGCATGGTGCGATTCGTGTAATGACCGTGGGTGCGGGAGAACTATTCTCGGAAAGCGGCGGGCTGCTCTGGCATGCCAAGGCGCTGATTCGTCATCGCACCATCTGGGCGGACTTTCGGGATCGGATTGACCGCTTTCTGACCGACTGGCTGGCCGATATCGCGCTCTACCCCGGCAAACCCGTGTCGGGTGTCATTCTAGTGGGTCCAAGCGGCGGGTGGTGTCTACCCCAAAGTGGCTTCCTGGATCACTTCACGCACGTGATCGCAATCGACCCCGACGCCGCTGCGAAAAAGGTCTTTCTCACGCGCCACAAGCCGAAGCCCTTGCCCTCTACCGGTTTGGAGCAACACCAGACCTGGATTCCATCCACGTTTCAAAATGTGCTACCGGCACTGCTGAATCGCTTCCCGGATCACGCCGTACTGTTCTGCAATGTGCTCGGCCAATTGCGGTATCAAGAGAACAAGACGCTGGAACGCATTGAGTTTGAGCTGAATCAAATCAAAATTGCGATGGAAGGTCGACACTGGGCCTCATTTCATGATCGAATCTCGGGCGTGGGACGACTGTCAGAGGCGCGTGAATACGAGTTTTATGAACGCACCGCAATTTCCAACGAAGCCCTGCTGGGGCGGGTAGCGCGAACCGGTGAATGGTTGGACCACCTTACACAACACGTGTTGCCGGCCAAAGGGGGTCGCCGCATTATGCTGTGGCCGATCAACCCGGATCGGCTGCACGTTGTAGAAGCCGGATGGGTAAACCCCAACCATATGCGTTCATAAGGGACCATTTATGCAAGCAGATCTTTTGGCCTCGGAAAATAAGATTCGGGCGCGCCGTTATCGAGAGACCGCCACCGCCTTGGAGAAGGCCGCCAAGGCCTATCTGCAGGCCGCCGAGGCGATGGATCTGGGCAAGGAACATGAGGCGGATGACGCCTACAAAAAGGCCCAACTCAGCCTGGAAGAGATCGTCGACGAGCTGCCTCGCCCCATCCCCAAGCACCAGGCCATCCGCCCTATGGAAAAGCCGCGCTACGAATGGGGGTGGGTGAAATACATGGTACCGGCCGCCATTGTGCTGGTGATCCTTTACTTCCTAGTGGTCGGTGGCTTTTCAGGTGACCTGTCCCAGGGATGGTCGGTCCAAGGGGACATTCGCGACGCGGTTCGCTATCCCAAAGGACCCCAATAATCCCGCCAAGTCGACTGCGGGCGTTTTAGATCTCGCATTCTGTCCCGCATAATCGGGGCAGGATGAAACTCTCCCTTAAATCGTTACAACTGCCGGGGTTTTCCTCGCAGGCGGTCGCGCCTGCGGTCGTCATGGCCATTCTGGCCATGATGCTGGTGCCACTGCCGCCCGTCGTACTCGATCTGCTGTTCACCTTCAATATCGCCGCCTCCATCATGGTGCTGCTGGCCGCGATGCAGATTAAATCGTTTAAAGACTTTATTGCGTTTCCCACGATCCTGTTAATCACCACTTTATTGCGCCTGTCACTAAACGTGGCCTCGACACGGGTCGTGCTGGCCGAGGGGCACACAGGGCCGGACGCGGCCGGCATGGTGATTGAAGCATTCGGCACGTTTCTCATTGGTGGTAATTTCGCGATTGGATTAATCGTATTTTTGGTGATCACGCTGATTAATTTCATGGTGATCACCAAGGGCGCCGGACGCGTCGCCGAGGTGTCTGCCCGTTTTGCACTCGATGCCATGCCCGGCAAACAAATGGCCATCGATGCCGATTTGAACGCCGGGCTGATCAAGGAAGATGAGGCCAGAACCCGTCGCCAAGAGGTGTCGCAAGAGGCGGATTTTTACGGATCCATGGACGGTGCATCGAAATTTGTACGCGGTGACGCGATCGCCGGAATCATTATTTTGCTGGTCAACTTAATTGGTGGGCTGATCATCGGTATGGCGCAAAAAGGACTGGGGTTCACTCAAGCCCTGACCACCTACGGGACCTTGACGATTGGCGATGGACTAGTGGCCCAGGTGCCCGCCCTCATCATTTCTACTGCAGCCGGTATCCTGGTCACTCGCGTGGCCACTGACCAGGACCTCTCGGGTCAGGTCTCCAAACAGTTTGAAAACAGTGGCAGCACGCTCCTGATTGTGGGTGGGATTTTATTCATGCTGGGACTGGTTCCTGGCATGCCCCATATTCCGTTTATTGGATTTGCCCTGCTGTTCGTAGGTTTGGGTTACGCCTTACAGCAACGCCTGCAGAAGCGCGAGCGTCTGGCTGCTGAGCAGGCCGCGGTCGTTCCCCAAAAAACGGAATTGGAATGGTCCGATGTACCGGTAATTGAGCCACTGTGTTTGGAGCTGCCCTACCGGTTAATTCCGCTGGTGGACAAGGGTGACGAGAGCGATCTGATCAAACGCATTCGGGCGATTCGCCGAAAATTTGTTTCCGAGGTCGGCTTTTTAACACCCTCGGTGCATATTCGGGATAACCTTCAGCTTCCGGCAGAAAGCTATCGATTTCTACTCTACGGTGCGGAGATCGGTCGCGGACAATGCCTACCCGATAAGCTGCTGGCCATCTATCCACAAGGCGATGTGCAGCCGATGGCGGGAATTCAAGTCAAGGATCCCACCTATGGCATGCCCGCCATATGGGTTGAGCGTGAGCAGCGTGATGAGGCGATTAACAAAGGGTACACGGTCGTAGAACCCGCCGTCGTAATGGCCACCCATCTGGATCATCTGGTGCGATCTCATGCCCACGAGCTGCTCGGCCGACAAGAGACTCAGGATCTGCTGGACCACTTTAAATCTTCTTATCCGAAACTTATTGAAGATGTGGTCCCTAAGATCGTGTCGGTGGCCACGCTACAACGTATCTTGCAGTTGTTGTTGGAGGAGAGCGTTCCCGTCAAAGATCTGCGCACTATTTTAGAGGTGGCCAGTGAGAATCCCAGCCTGTTAGTCGACCCCCAAAATGTGCTCACGACCGTGCGTTATGCCCTTCGGCGCACCATCATTCAGGAGACCTTCGGAGATGCACTGGAATTCAAATTGCTGGGTGTGCACCCCGAGTTTGAGCGCCTGATCGAGCAGACCATTGGAAATGCGGCCGTCGCCCAAGAGGGCGCCATTGAACCCGGGCTAGCACGACTTTTTGGGGAAGAGGTGATCCAGGGCGTTACCGAGATGGAAAACCTCAGCCTGGCCCCCGTCATTCTGACCAGCGCCAAGGCCCGGCTCACGTTATCCCGTATCGCCCGCCGGGTGCGCCCACAGACCATCGTACTGGGCATGAGCGAACTGCCCGCGAGTGGCAACGTGACCTTCCACAAGGTACTCTGCAATCGCCAAGCAGCCGGTTAAACTCTAGCCTGCGCCACGCCCCCCCGAGCCAGGTACTCAAACAGACCAAAAGACTATGGGACCAGAACGATTCGTTGCCCCGACGGCTGCAGAAGCCCTGAAACTTGTCCGAAAAGCGATGGGTTCAGAGGCCATGGTGCTTTCAACCAAACAAACCCCGGACGGTGTTGAAATCATGGCCATCAGCCCGGAGGCACTCGATCAACTGTCCGGGATTAGCAATGCCAATGCTCGAGGGGCATCGAGCGGCGCAGGCGCTGCGGCCGCCCCGGGCTTTTCGGCCGACACCTATGGCGGCCCGAATCGGCGCGGCGTGACCGCTCCAGGACCCAGTTTTCCCCATGAGCTGGTGATCTCCGATGTCATCAAAAGCCAACGAAATCTGGACGGTTCCCCCGTCTATACCCCCGAGCAACTCGATAAGGCAGGCCAGCGATCCGCGCAAGGCACTGCTCGATCCAGTTCGCTGGATGCGACGCTCGCGGCCAGTGCCCTGGCCGCCGCCTCTGCCACGTCCGCCGACATGAGCAAACTCATGATGGAGATGGCACAAGTCAAGAACCTGTTGCAGTCTCACCTCGCCGGAAACTTCTGGAGCAACCTGCAGCAAAACGCACCCGTCCATGCCGATGTGGTGAAAAATCTGATCAATGCCGGGTTCTCGCCCAAACTCTGTGCCGATATTGTGCAAGCCATTCCCAAAGAAGGCGATACGCCAACGCTTATGAAACGCGTGGCCGATATTGTGGAAACACTGATCAAAACCCAGGATCCGATTAGCACGTTTGACGAGGGCGGTGTATTCACGTTCATCGGACCCACTGGTGTTGGCAAGACCACAACGGTGGCCAAAGTGGCCGCCCGTTGTGTCCTGCGCTTTGGTCGCAACCAGGTGGCGCTCCTGACCACCGACACCTATCGAATCGGCGCCCAGGAGCAGTTGAAGGTTTTCGCCAAAATCCTGGGTCTGCCCGTGGTCTCAGTGCGCGACAGCGACGATCTATCCGCGAAAATCAAAGAAGCGGCGAAACGAAAGATCGTGCTGGTCGACACCGCGGGCGTGGGACAACGCGATACCCTGATGTTAGACCAGGCACAGATGCTTGCCAAAGGAAGTGGTAACGCCCATCGAATTTTAGTGATGAGCGCGACCACCGACCTGCGCACCCAGGAAGATGTGATTCTGTTGCATAACCGTGCAGACTCTAAGGAGTGCATTCGATCCGTGATCGTGACTAAAACTGATGAGGCTGCCCTTATTGGCCCCATGGTGGACTGTTTAATTCGTCACGAACTGCCGCTGCTATTTATTTCGAACGGTCAGCGTGTACCGGAAGACTTAAACGCCCCCAACACGCAGTATCTGGCGTATCGGGCCATGCACCCTCGCACCTCGCAAGACGCAGACCTTCATGACAGTCAGATCCCCGCAGTGCTGGCTGACAATCTAACGCAATGGTCAAAAACGCAGATTTAGGCAAAGAGGCGGTCGCGGAGAGCGCACGCGACGATGCATCGGACTCCCCGGGCGTTGAGCCGGTCAGTGCCCCTGCAGACTCACAAAACGAGCCCAACGCAGCCATCGGTCCCGATCAAGCGGAGGGATTACGATCAATGTTTGGCGACGCGAGCGCACGTTTTCTTTGTCTGGCCTGCGCTCTAGATGGGGACACTGCAGTACAAATGACTATGGGCATGGCCCATAGTCTACGGCAGCAACAGCGGGTGCTCTACGTGGATGACATTCCACTGCAGGAACGTCAAAAAATTCGACACTTGGCATACACGGCACGCTACGACATTGCCCAGGCCATGGAAAACGATATCCCATTAGAGAAAGCCATTCAGAAAGCGGACGATAACCTTTGGTTTTCAGTGGCACTGCTCATGGAGCGCTCGTTTAAGAGCCGGCGTCTCAAACCACCATGCCTGATGGATCGTCTTCAAAAGCTTCCCTTGGAGCTCGATTTGGTGGTCCTGGCGACCACACAGCCGTTGAGAGGGGTGCTACGTGCATTTTCAAAAAACTTAAATCCAATTGTGATCACCGCTCCAGACGATGCTAGCCTTATGCGGGCGATGGAACTGCTGCGGGAGTTTTCCCATGAAAGTCATGGGCATCCAATCCCAATTGTCGTTGTCGGCGGACAAACCGATACCGATAGCGAGGCCACTTTCGAAAAACTAAGCGGTGCAAGCCAGTCACTGTTCGACCAACCACTTAATTTTCTCGGTTGGTTAGCCGCCACGCCAGTGCCCAATGCCACCGAGAATGCGAAGCATCCACCTGGCTTGATCATTCCAAGTACACTTTACTCCAAGCTCGCGACCATGGCGCTGCACGCGTAACGTCCGCCACTTCAAAGAACCCGTCATGCGCCACCAAAAGAAAGCCTACTCCTCCGCCACTACGGAACTGCACGGATCAGTTATGCAGTACGTACCCTTGGTGCGCCGATTAGCGTACCAAATCGCGTCACGATTACCCCCAAATGTGGATCTGGATGACCTCATTCAGGAGGGCATGATGGGCTTATTGGATGCGATGAAACGGTACGAACCACGTCCTGGATTGAATTTTGAAGCCTATGCGCGATTCCGAATTACCGGTGCGATCTATGACAGTTGCCGGGAGAATGATGTCCTACCCCGAAATCAACGCGACAAGCTCTCAGAACTGGAAAAAGCGATGCGCCGTTTGGAGCAGGAACTCGGGCGAAGTCCCACCGATCAGGAAGTGGCCGACTTTTGTGAGCTGAGCATCGAGCAGTACCACCAGACTCTGGACACCATGGTGGGTATGACCGCCATTGATGACGTGCCCGAACACCTTCTGCCAATTGCGGATGGTGCGGATCCATCCCAGATCACCTCGTTTAAGCAAGTCTCAGAACGATTAGCCCAAGTGATCAAAACCCTTCCCGAGAAAGAGCGTATGGTCGTGGCCCTTCACTACCAAGAAGACTTGAGTTTTCGGGAGGTGGCCTATGTCATGGACCTAACGCCGGGGCGGATCAGTCAGATTCATACCCAGGCCATGTTGCGCATTCGAAGTTTTTTGGGGGGCGACCCGAGCTTTCGTTAACTACACCTTTTTCGACAGCAAACTGCCCAGCACACTGGGCACCTGCCCCAGCTCGGAATACGTCGCCGACTCGGATTGCTGGGCGATTATGGCCTGGAGTGCGGCATTCTTCTTCATCGCCAAACGAATCAACTCTCCATTCACCTTGTGATCAATCGAGGCCTTCGCGATTAGGCCACGCAGTCGAAGCTTTTCTTGTTCGGGTTTACGCTCCAGCTCAGAACGCAGTCCATCAATCCCGCCAGAAAAACCATTAATCGCATCGAGTGCCAGTTGGGCAGAACGAATGGCTCCCCCGTAGTCGTCCGCAGCCTCGGCCTGCAATACCCTACGCAACTCAGCCACAGCCGAGGCCATGGATTCAATGACGGGAGAGATATCTTGCAAAGACAGCGCGGATCGGGAGGGCCTAACGCACTCGGCTCAGCGAGGCGGCGATCGCATCCCCAAGTATGGACTCCGCGACCTTGTCGTAATCAATCTCAAACTCTCCCGACGCGATTTTTGCTCGAATCTCGTTGAGAAGTTTTACATCCGAGGTTTTATCCGATTTCTTCGCCGCTGCGATCGCGGCCGCCACATCGATCTGGATGCTGGCCGCCGGACTAGGACCCTTCGCGACAGTAGACGCATTGGCTGCACCCGCCCCCTCGCTGCCCGAGGGTGCCACGGATTCCGATTTCGCGCGTCGAGTCGGATCGATCCGCGAATCTGGAATTTTTGATGGTTCAATTTTCATCCAATTTACCTTTGCCCTAATGGAGGCCACATCCGTTCATTGCTCCCCCTGAATCTACCCGCGCATTATCGCCCGAAACCCCTGCACCCTGCACCTTAGGGCACATTTAACTCTACAACGCCGGGGCGCACGACTTTAGCCGATACCTGTTGGCCGTCGGGCATCTTGACCCGTATCGTTTCGCCGATTCCACCGGCAGTCAGCGCCACGCCTTCGCCACCGGCTTGAAATCCCTTGCCGATTACCTGTACCAATACTCCCCCACCGACCTGCACTACGGCAATTTCGCGTAGATGGTTTAGTCGAATCGGGGTGCCGGCCGCCAGCGGTTTGGTCAACTGCTTGCCGAGGGCCTGCGCGGGATGGTCTAGGAGATCCGCCGGACTCTTCGTCAGCTCGACAGCCGACTGGACCAGAACATCCTGGGATTCAATACGAGAACCGACTTTTAAAGAGTGTGCACTAACTAACTGATCACCATACACACGTGTTATCACCGGAACCGGGCGGCTCCACTGAGGCACTCGACACGAAACCTGCACCGAAATACTGCCCCAAGGACGGCTATCCGATGACAGGGCGACCTCCATGTCCTCGGAGCACTTGGGCAGCGCCTGACGGGGTTTTCCGACCCGCACCTCAACCCGTCGCGATACAAAACTTCCGTGCGCAGTGATCGTTCGTTCGATAAGACCCTCAAGGGCGGGCGAAATCGAATTGGATTTTGGCATTGACCGCCCGGGGACGCCTGAAGCCCCAACAGGGTCCGGCGCAGGTGCCTCAGAGGATGCCTGAGAAGGGAGCAAGGCGCGTTGAGCAAGCACCCAGGAGGGGGCCGCAAAAAGCCCCCATCCGATCACTCCACCGATCACCGGGGCCAGGCACCGCGCAATCAATCCCATGGGGCGCCAGTTCAAGCGCTGTCGGGGACGACCCAGACCATCGGTTCCGGCAGATCGCCCACCATCACCCCGCCCACCCAGGCCGGGGCCTCCACTGCAGCGGGAAGAAGAAAAGCGTTAGCGATCTGAAACGGTCGAATCTCCTGCGCATAAAGGGTCATTTCCTGAAGGCCGGACTTCACCGTGAGACACAGCCTGGGCGAATTGGTTTCGCCCAAAATATCCGTCAATCCGTCAGCCGGAGTGCGCAGTGTCTCGGCTTTTAGAAACTGGGCCCAACTGAGTGCATAAGCAACCCCATCGCGAACAAAAGGGACCACGCGCAAGCGACTGTGACTGGTGGGGAGGGTAAACCGGACCGTGCCCCCGGACACATCAATGCGTCCTGACAAAATCTGGATGACTCGGGCCGCCTGCTCGAGCGCCTCCGGGCTCTGGGTGACCTCATTCATCTCGATCAATAGGGTTTGATTCTGGGAAGAGGCCTGGATTGATGCAGGCTGTGGTAAGAGGCTCATGGCGGAAATCAGGTAGTCGATCACGTCCGCATCGGCCAGAACACCAGGAGCATGTATGGTGCGCGCCATTCCCACCAAACGACGCTGCAGAGGCTCTTGCGACAAGGTCAGCAACCAATTCGAGTGATCCAATAGACGCTGCCGAATCTGATGAACGACCTCAGGAGGGCAGCCCTTCCACACCTCATGATCGATGGCCTGCGCCGTCTTCAGGGCGAACAGCCGATCCTGCATGGATAGTTTCGGACGACTAAACCCATCGGGACCAGCCAGTTCACTGGTCACCGGAATACCGGCAGGCGGATCGGACTGTTCCCCTGCAAAGTACATAAGACCGGTCATCTGCTCGAGATCAATTACCCCCGATTCCTCTTCGGAGACTGTTTCCGTGCCCTCGACGACCTTATCCATCGTCGTCGCATCCGACTCCGACCCGGGCATTACACGCGAGGAATCCGTCACCCGTTGAAATGCCGCGGAGGCAAAGTCGGCCGGCTGCTCACCAAACACGGATACGGCCGCAGCGAGCTTTTTTAACTCGCGATCTTGGTTCGGAAAAGGTTTATCGGTTTCTTGACCACCCAGCACCTCGATCGCGCGATCAATCAGGGCGAGCAATTTCTCTGTTGCGGAGTCCATACCAGGATGACCGGCCGAGTAATGGCGGCTCAACACCAGCGCAATTTCAGCATGACGCGGTAAATTTACGCTCTGCAGACTGTCCGAGAGGTCTCGCGCATGAAGCGCAGCCTGCCCCATCGACTCCGGACCCAAGGCCAGCGTTTGCCTAAGACCCTCCGTGGCGCGCCTAAGGTCCGCGAGGAATAAGGCAATCAAATCGCTCACGACGCATTCCTGTCGAAATCAAACCCCGGCTCTGCGCCAGTTTGTTTGCCCACCAATCCCCCTTGCGGGCTGGTGGTCGCTGCCAGCACTAACAAGTGCTCCAGATCCGCCAAAGCATCGTTAAGCCGCTCGAACTGCCGGGACCATTGACCGGCCACGAGCAGTACGCCCTCCGAATCACGTTTAATCACCGCACTTGCACTATCCGCAGGCGACGGGCCCGACGACATACGATCCGCCACCGCACGGTCGACATCTTGCTGAAGCTCACGAACCAAAGAATCGATGTGCTCCATGCTCTCGGCCAATCGATCACCCAGATCCGATAGTCGAGCCTCGGCTCCTGCCTGTGCAATCGCCAAAGACAGCCGAATGCCTTGCTCCTTCGCCATCGCCATAGCGCGGAGAATTTCCCGAGCCCTCCCCTGGGTTTCGAGCATCACTTTAGATTCCGCCGATGCCACGGGATGCTCGGCCAAACCATCCAAGCCCGAAACCGACATTCCTAGTCCTTTGATCGCCCCCATCAACTGTTTGGTCAGATCAGCAATTTGTTTTGCCGATAACTGCAAGTAGGGGAGCGCTTCCTGGGCTTTTTGCAAGGCCTGAAAACGATTCGCGTTATTGAGCACCGAATCTACAGAGGCCAGATCTACCGTTTCCAGCACGCGTCGATCACAACGACGCACTTCCCAGATACTGCCAGCCAGGAAGAGTATCCCCAATAATCCCATCAAACGGGCGACCATTCCTTGGTCTAACCCCAGACCCTCGACCGATGGGATCACATTTTTCGGCGCAGAACTCATTGAGTCCGCCAATCGGAGAATCTCCGCCACAACGGAGGCGCCCGACTGCAAGGCCAACTCCCATTCCTTACCTCGTTTTACCACCGTTAGGCCATCTACCCGGGCGATAATTTGCTTGCGACGGTCGTTGAGTTGCTCGGAAAGGCCGGGGTCGTTGAGTTTCGCGCGGGCCTCTAGAACCGATTTAATGGAGGCACTCAGTACGCGAAGGGGGTCCGATGTTTTCTTGGCCTGAACCGACTGGAAATCTCCCCGGATACGCTCTAACGCTGCTGACAGCGCCACGAAGGGAGAATCAGGTCGAATCAGACGACGATTAAGCGGCCCTGCTTGTCCCAGCAGCGCCTCCAGCTCCGTCAGTACCAACGGGGTCTGAGCCCGAACGCCCTCTATCCGACGCTGCATCTCCACGAGGACGGTGAGCTGCTTTTGCAATGCCTGCGCCGTCTCCGCATCCGATGACTGGAGCCGCAAACGTAACTTGTCCGCCTCCGCATAAAAGGCAGGGTCGAACACGTCAGGAGCGGTGAATTTTACCTTTACATCAGACGCCACCTTCAGAACGCCCGACTCCAGCGCCGGCTTACTCGAAGCGCTTGTCGACTCCGACATCTCGATCATCGGGGCAAAACACGCAGCCCCAATCAAGGCCAGACCCACCGACAACAGTCTCGAGCGCAAAACCATCTGCCGCAGTGCTTTTACCTCGCTCATGTCAAATCACCATATAAGCTATCCACAAAACGCGTTCGAACGCGCACAGCAAGCCACTGCTGCCCACCGTGGGTGATTCTTGGAGACGACCCCGGGCTGTCACCGTTCAAAGAATCGTCGGCGAGTCGGAACGGGCCACTGGCCCGACTCACCCGAAGCCCCACGCTGGACAGAGAGTCCCCGCGCAAGATCACCACCCAGGGCAGACTCCGAGCGGACTCCGCCGAATGGTGCTCGCGCGCATCCAGCGGCTCCTCCTGGCAGGAAAACAGTTGACTCGGTGAAAGTAGGAATACCGGTGCGCCCTCATGGACAATCACACTGCGCACATTCAAGAAGATCGACGACAGATTTTTCGCTTCACCTTCATCGTCCCCGGAGTCCAATAATGGCTGATAAAACATGGTCCGAACGCTGGCCAGGTCAAGGGCATAGCGCTGCTCACCCACTTCTAACGCGAACCAACGATGATGATGACTGAGCGGATCCATAAAGCCTAGTCCTCAAGCCCGGTAAGGCGTGCCTTGTTGTGCACCCAAAATGCACCAAAAAACAATGCCAAGGCAGCAATAAGCCCAATGACCGCATCACCGAAACTACCAAGCGCGGCCAACTGATCGGTGCTGGCCTGGCGCGCCTGAGCGGACTTTTGATCAATGGACGATGAAAACGCATCGTGATGCCACGCAATCATCTGATCCACGCGAATAAAACCCGGTTCTCCTTCCGAAAGGCTTTTTTGAGAGTCAACAAATGCCAGCAGCTCATGGGCGAACGAGGCGATATTATCTAAGTACTGACGCCGCCACTGCGGCGGTATCGCAAGAAAAAATTGTGCTTCGAACTGATTGGCCAGCAACGGGATCTGATTTCTACCCACGACATTCAGGCCACGGGGAACGTCAAACAAAAGCCCTACGGTCTCCGAATCAAGCCGCTCTCCGGGAGCGGCCGCTACATTAGCGGAAAACAACGATCCCTTGCGACGGATCACAAGTCGAAACGCCTGATCATTGGCCTGATTCAGCGCGTCATAAGCGGCCAACACGGAGGTGACTTCCCTGCCGTTGATACTCACGAGCTCATCAGCAGATCGAAGCCCGACCCGGTCGGCCAGCGATCCGGTCACCACACCCGTCAAGGTCGGTCGGATTTTTCTCAAACGATCCGCCGCGCGACCGTTTTCAAACTCAGAAATCCAGTCAAAGACCTGTTCAGCCGACGCGCCGCGGGCAATGGCCCGTGAGTCGATTCCCGCCGGCCGAGGGGCCAGGAGCCCCTCAATCCGGAATGCCCTGCGATACTGCTCAAATGTCGGAACTTCCAGGATCGGAGCCGCAATTTGACTGCCCGCCGTTGAAATTTTTATACCGACATACGCTAACCAAAGGGTGGACAAAATGACAATACCCAAAGAGATGCCCATTAAAACAAATGACAAGCGAACCGACCCTGATGTTTTAGAAACACTCATAATTTTTCAGTGGATGACTCGGGAGAGGATGGTTCCGACGGTACCGATTCCGCCGCCGCATCGACTTCGATTGCAAACTTCTCTTTTAGTTGCATAACATCACGGTGCTCGGCCAATAAACTGACCTCGGCATAGCGTGTATCCATCTTTGCACGACACGCTAAGAGCGTTTGAATCCAAGGCCCGGATCGCATCGAAATGACGGCGTCTGCGATCAGGCGTTGTCCATCAGAATCCGGACGCACCCGCACCGTAATGAGTGCGGAGTCGGAACTGTCGTACAAGCTCAGTTCAATATACGATAGCCTGGAGTAGCGGTGATGGGCTCCGGCCAAGAGATAAGTCTGCTCGTCAAGCGTAAAGTAAATTTCATAACCCGGCTGCAGATTGACGGTTTCTACCACATCCACCTGCGTAATACCTACCTTGCCATGCCACTCTAAATCGGCCTGTTGCGCCTCGGGGGCTTTACGTCCGAAGTGCCGCATACCCTCATAAAGTTCATAGAGCGTGATGGGCACCCGATTCTGACGAGCAAGATTTTTGAGCGCTTCAGTTTTGGCCTGAACCTGCTCGCGCTCGACCTCAAGCTTGTGCTCAAGCCCCTTGATATCCCCTTTAAGCTGATGCTGAAGCGCCTCCAGGCTCTTGAGGGCCTCCCCCCAGGCCACATCGACTTCCCCCGCCGTCGGTGCTGCACTCTCCGACATGACTTTCTCCAACACCTCTCGACGCTTGGTGCGACGGACACGACGCACCGACCAGTCTCGGATCGCAATGAGCCCCAGGATCATGCCCAGACCCAGGCACACATAAGCCACCAGAACTCCGGGTCGAACCAAATCAAGAGTATCAGCCATCAATCCCCGCAGCGCCCTCTACCAGCCGGTCAACAGCCTCCAGTGTAGCGTGCCCCAGCGCCGAGCCATCTATAGGTGAATCCATAACCACGACCCTGCCATTTAGGGCGCAAAGCAGCACCGACACCCTTCCAAGGCTCGCCCCGTGGGGAAGCATCAGCACCGAAGGGGTTTTTAGACTGGGCAGCAACTTGGCCACCGAAGCAAACGGCAGTACGCGCGACAATTGGCGCCACTGAATCGGTGGATCGAACGCCAATCCGTGTTCACTCGGCCGGGGCACCCGGCACGCGCCCAACAAACGGGCCACCCAGCCCGACCCTCGGCACCGATCCAATCGCCATTGCAGCCAAGCCTCTGAACCGGAACGGGTACCCGTGGACAGCGAAAAGTCAAACCCCAGAAAGGGGCCAACGGCCACGACTCCGCCGAGCGCCGGGGCTCGCTCCAACTGTCCGGGAAAGATGACGGTCTGGCGACCGTAAAACTTGTGCACCGGTACCGATCGATCCAGCGCCGACATCCACAACGCCAGGTTAGCGCCAAGTCCTATTCCCACCAAGATCGGTTCGCCATCGTGAACGTCAGTCCCGCCCTGCCCCCGGACCCGATCGAGAAGTTCTTCAACCGCACTGTCTCCGGCGGCCAGAGGGTCCGATGCTACGACGAGCCGAGTGACCGCATGCCCGCGGGACGCCCCAATGGACGATACGCAGTCGAGAAAAGGTGTCTCCGCTACATCCGTTTCAAGAAGAACAATCCTCGGTTTGCGTGGCTTCTCCCCCATGAACTGAGTATATACTTTGATCGTGGAAACCCTTGTGCTTGCCTTCGCAATCGCCGTCGCGATCATCGCGCTAGTGCTCTATTTCGAGCTTAAAAATACGCAAGAGCGTATGGAGTCCCTGCGTGGTGAAATCGAACACCGGGTCTCGACGACGATTCAAACGGTGATCCATGACACGTCCGAAAAAATTCCTCAGATTGAGAAACGGGTAGAGGAAATCGCCCAGAAAGTGGCCGAAACGGAAGCGGAAGTGCACAGTCTACAAAAACCGAGTGGAAAAGAAGCGGAAGGTGGCGAACGACCTGAAAAGGCACCCCCAACTCCACCGGGCAAAAAGGCCTAAGCCGCGTACCAGCGCTACCCGAGCCAGTGCCCCACCGACACCAAGAGCATGAGGGCGACCCAAAGAATCACGGCACGCCACACCAGGCCCACGGCCGAGCGCATGGCGCTCTCATCCGCTTCTCGTAACACGGACAAGTCTTGGTATAGGGCCGGCCACGGCCCGCCGAGAGCCTCAGTCTCCGAGCCCTCCTCAATGTGCATCGTGACCGAGTGCCCCTCGGGCACGCTCAACCGGACGCCCATGGCGCCCGCACCCGACGACAAAATTACGCGCTCGGTGTCATTTGCATGTGGCGCGAAACTCGATTTCATGCGCCACATCAAAATGGCATCTTCAAAATTACCCACAATCGCAAACACGATGGCGCTGACCCTGGCTGGGAACCAGTCGACCCAGGCAAAAGCGCGCACCGCAAACTCTCCAAAATTAGATAAGGGCGGTATTGGGGCATTTGACTGCGATGTCGCAGACGTCTCCCGTCGGGCATCGGCCCATATTCGGCGCGCCTCGGCACTGAGACGATACATCACCGCACCAGCGGGTCCCGGCAGAATCACAAACCAGAAAATTACTCCAAAGACGTGACGTTGCGCGCCAATCAAGGCCAACCGAATCGCCTCGCGCGAGATCGCCGAGGCGTCTCCGTTTTCCGAGGCAATGCGGGTCATCACATCACCGCCCGAGTGGGCTGCCCATTGACACAGCTCCGCGCGGGCGCGGGGCAGATCGTTTTCCGCTAACGCCAGCTGAATTTCAGTGAACCGATTGCTGAACTGACGAAACCCGATCGTGATGTAGAGCACGCCCACGGTGGCCAGAAACCCCAAGAGCACATGCACCCGCGTGATGAGTTCGACCACCAAAGCGGTCACCACGGTGCCCCCAATCACTACCGCAAGCCATGTCCAGCGGGCCGAGGCCACCTCGCCGGTATCGGTCGCGCGCTCAATGCGCAAAAATACCTGCTCGATCCATCGCGCAAAACGCGAGTCATCGCGAACCGGGCGCACCTGCTCAAGCAACATGGCGAAAATAAAACTGAAAAGGGTCATAGGGCGTTAGTCTAACGGCATTGCTGCTCGGTCCATGCCGCGGCCAACAGGCGATACAGATTGCGCAGCATGGCGGCGGTCGCACCCCAGATAAAAAATTTCCCGTAAGGGATGGCGAAAAATCGGATGGTTTCCCCGGTGGGGCTCTGATCGGCAGGAATCACACGGCGCTGATGATTTGCCGGGTCCATCACAAACGCGAGCGGCACCTGAAAAATCTCCGCTACTTCCCGTGCATCCCTGGAAAACCTGGGCGCGGACGTGATGCGCCCAATCACGGGCGTGACCAGAAAACCGGTGGCGGTCAAGTACTCGGGCATCTCACCCCAGATCTCGACCTGTCCGGGTGCCAGCCCGATCTCTTCGTGGGCCTCCCGCAAGGCCGTGGCCTGCGGGGATGCATCGTGGGCCTCGGTGCGCCCGCCCGGAAAACTCACCTGCCCGGCGTGACTGGAAAGATCGGCCGTGCGTTGGGTGAGCACCACCTGCATGCGTTCGTCATGGGAGTCCTGGTGGGCCAGCGCAATTAAGACCGAGGCGCGCATGGCCGCCTCCCGCGTGACCGGCACGAGCGGGCGTCGCCGATCCTGCAGCATCTCAGGCGTCCACTGCGGAAGATCATGGGTGAGCCGGCCGAAGGCCGCATGCTGGGCCTGCCAGTGGGCACGGCGCCGTGCGAACACGGCATCCAGGTGTGAAAACAACAAAGCCTGCTCGGGAAGAGCAGGCTCTGCAGGATGCGGCTCCACTGCGGCCGCCTGGGGGTCGAATCCGACGGGCGCCGATGGATTCACCATGACGCGCCCCGCCCGATCAATCCCCGTTGCTTATTCGGCGTCGGCGGCGGGAGCCGCCTCGGTCTTGCGGGCGGCCAGCTTCTCGCGAATGCGAGCCGATTTACCGGAACGCTCACGCAAGTAATAGAGCTTGGCACGACGCACATCACCACGACGCTTGACCTCGATGCCGGCGATCAAGGGAGAGTAGAGCTGAAATGTCCGCTCCACCCCTTCACCCGAGGACACCTTGCGCACGATGAAAGAGGAATTCAAACCACGATTGCGTTTCGCAATCACCACACCTTCATAGGCCTGCACGCGCTTGCGGTTACCTTCCACCACATTCACGTTCACGACCACGGTGTCGCCCGGTGCAAACTCGGGCACTTTTTTATTCAAGCGGGCGATTTCGTCCTGCTCGATTTGACGGATCAGATCCATGATTTCTCCATAAACCATCATGGACTCGACATCAGTCCAGAGGATGGGGGTCTACGTTATTTGGCCAGCAAATCGGGCCGAAGCCGGGCGGTGACCTCTTGGGCCGCCTGTTTGCGCCAATCTGCAATTCTCTCATGATGGCCGGATAAAAGCACTTCCGGCACGGCTGCGCCCTGGAAGACCTCGGGCCGGGTGTAGTGGGGCCAGTCCAATAGGCCCTCCCCCGCACCGGCCGGGGAAAAAGACTCCTGCACCGCCGATTGGGAATCGCCCAGGGCCCCCGGAAGCTTGCGTATGGCGGCATCCATCACGGCCATGGCAGCAATCTCGCCACCTGACAGCACAAAGTCGCCTAGGCTCCAGAGTTCGTCGACCTGCTGATCGATGAACCGCTGATCCACCCCCTCATAACGCCCGCAGACCAGGGTCCAGGTGTGCCCCGCCGCCACACGGTCCACCAGGGCCTGGTCGATCGGTGTGCCCGAGGGACTGAGCAAGACCACCGGACCAGGCGCAAGCCCCGACTGCTGCTGAAGGGAGCGGATAACCTGGACGGCCTCGGTAAGGGGGCCGGGCGTCATCACCATGCCCGGACCACCGCCATAGGGACGATCGTCGATTGTTTTATAGCCGTCGTGCGCATAGTCCCGCAACTGATGGGCATGCACACTGACCAATCCTTGTTGCACCGCGCGAGCGGTAATCCCATAGTGAGTCAGGGCGTCCAACATCGACGGAAAAAGTGTTACGACATCAAAACGCATGCTTTACTATGCCGGCCAAAGAAAGGGAAAGTCAACGCGATGATTCTGGGTTGGTTTCAAAAAAAACGCTACGACAGTGAAACGCTGGGCAAAGCACTCACTCAGCTGGTTCTGCAATCTCCGAAAGAATTAGACCGCTACGCCAATAAAATCGGTTTTACCATTCATTTGGACAGTACCGCGATCCGCCAAGGAAAAGCAAAGCCGGAGTCCCTTGTGGAAAAGTACACCACGGCCCATGCAGAACAGCAAGCACTTTTCTCGAAGCATCACCGTAAGGACGATCAACTCGGCGCTTATGTCGCCTACGTGCTCGCCAGTTACTTCGCCATTTTAGAGAACCCCGAACGAGAGGTTCAGGCGCTCGATCTGAAAAAGATACAACGATTCCTCACCAAGAACTGCAACTCTGAGGTGGTAAAAAAGCTCAATGCCCTGTGGTGAGGTTACACAAACCACTCCATCTGCCAATCCACCACCACCCGCCGCTCCTGCGGCGCCACACGATCAATGTAGCGCGACACAAACGGAATCATGCCGTCACGCACCACCAACCAGTCATGCTCGCCATTGGTCTGCAAGGACACCACCGGACCGAAGGAGACACCGTCACGGTTGACCACCTCGCAGCCCAGAAGATCGGCCCAGTAGGTTTCACCTTCATGTTCGGGAGGAAAACTCGCCCGAGATAAGCCCACCAGCGCCCCACGCAATTGCTCGGCGTGCGATCGATCACGAATCGCTTCCAGCTGGAGTTTGACGCCACGGGTCTGCGGCGTGCAGGCCACGATTTCGGCATGCACCCACTTCGGGGAAGGCTCCGTCGTGCCGGCCCGTGCACCACCCGACGCCGTGATGGCTGCTAGCTTAATCCAGCAGCACGGGGCGTCCATTAACAGGGAGTCTTCCATCGCCAATCCGGTCACGGACTTCAGGGTGTGGATGCGGACTGCACCGGCCAGCCCAATGGGCGCGCCGATCTCGGCCAAGGCCACCCAATCCTCGGGTGGCCGCTCTGTGGTGATGGGAAGTGTGATTAAGGCCGCCCGGGGGGCCGAGTGGGCAGAGGCGCCCACCACCGCCTTAGGCGGCTTTTTGGCTTGCAAATTCTTTGATCAGGCGCTGCACGCGGGGGCTCACCTGCGCGCCTTGACTGCGCCAGTAGTCCACACGGTCCATGGACACGCTGAGTTTTGTCTCATTGGCCGCGGCCACAGGATTGAAAAAACCCACACGCTCAATGAATTTGCCGTCACGGCGGCTGCGCGAATCGGTGGCCACCATGTGAAAGTAAGGACGCTTGTGGGCGCCGCCGCGGGCTAAACGAATAATGACCATCTGGAAATCCTTTGTGTGATCGGGGATCCCGCAAAAAAAGGCGGGAAATCCCGCAATTCTAGCAGTCCCCGACGGGGTTTCCTAGTCTGAAAAGGGGCTAACTCGACAGCGCCGCAGTGAGCTCCGGGACCGCCTGGAACAAATCCCCGACCAGGCCATAGTCGGCCACCTGGAAGATGGGGGCCTCCGCGTCCTGGTTAATGGCCACGATCACCTTGGAATCCTTCATGCCCGCCAAGTGCTGAATGGCGCCCGAAATCCCCACCGCGATGTAGAGCTGCGGGGCCACGACCTTGCCAGTCTGACCCACCTGCCAGTCGTTGGGTGCGTAGCCCGCATCCACGGCCGCACGGCTTGCTCCCATGGCCGCTCCGAGTGCATCGGCCAGTTTTTCCAGCATGGCGAAGTTCTCTTTGGAGCCCAGGGCCCGGCCACCGGAGATCACCACCTTGGCCGCCGTTAATTCGGGACGCGCAAGTTTTGCAATCTCACGGGACACGAATGTGGCCGACCGCGCCGGGGCCGCTGCCACGGCCACCGACTCCACCGGGCAGGCGGCCTGCGTGCCGGCCGCCTCAAACGATGTGCCGCGCACTGTCATGACCTTGACCTTGTCGGTCGAGCGCACCGTTGCAATCACGTTACCGGCATAGATGGGGCGTTTAAACGTATCGGCCGATTCCATCTCGATCACATCGGAGATCTGTGCGACATCCAATCGCGCGGCCACGCGCGGCGCAATGTTTTTTCCAAAGGCCGTGGCCGGAAACACGATCGCGTCCACGCCCGCACTCATGGAGAGCACCTGCTCGGCCATGGGCTCGGCCACCTGATCCTCCAGATGGGCCGCCTCCGCTACCAACACCTTGATCACGCCAGCGATCTGGGCCGTCGCATTCGCGGCTTGTTGTGCGCCATGGCCTGCGACGAGCACGTGTATCTCGGCGCCACCGGCCCGCTGACCCAACACCGAAGCCGCAGCTACCGCATTGGCCGTGACCGGCTTGAGATGATCATTGGCGTGTTCCGCAATCACAAGAATTTTCATATCTGAGTTCCCCTTACAACACCTTGGCTTCATTGCGCAGTTTGTCGACCAGTGTGGCGACATCCGGCACCTTGATGCCGGGCTTGCGCGCCGGCGGGTCCTGCACCTTGAGCAGCGTTAACCGGGGAGCGATATCTACCCCATGGTCAGCCGGTGTGGAGGAATCAATCGGTTTTTTCTTGGCCTTCATGATGTTGGGCAAGGTGACATAGCGCGGCTCATTCAAACGCAGATCGGTGGTCACCACCGCGGGCAGTTGCATGGACACTTTCTCCAGGCCACCATCGATCTCGCGCGTGACCGTCACCGTATCGCCCGCCACCTCCACCTTGGACGCAAAGGTGGCCTGCGGCACTCCCCAGAGCGCCGAGAGCATCTGACCGGTTTGATTAGCGTCGTCATCGATGGCCTGCTTGCCCATGATCACGAGTTGTGCCGATTCCTTTTCGGCCACCGACTTCAGAATCTTGGCCACCACCAGCGGCTCCAAGGGCGCATCGCAGACCACATGAATGCCGCGATCGGCACCGATCGCCATGGCCGTGCGCAGCACATCCTGAGCAGCCGTGGCCCCACAGGTGACCGCCACGATCTCGGTGGCCACACCGGCTTCTTTTAGTCGGGTTGCCTCCTCGATGGCGATTTCATCGAACGGGTTCATGGACATTTTGACGTTGGCGATGTCCACATCTGAGCCATCGGCTTTGACGCGCACCTTGACGTTGTAGTCCACCACACGTTTTACGGGAACCAGGATCTTCATGTTGTCGTTAATCTCCCTGCGGTCGTCGGGCGTTTTCTCGGCGTCGCCAACGCGCACCGGTTTGGATAAATGGCCTATGCCGTCATTCTAATGCGACAATTCTTGAGTTATTTCCTTGCCCCGAGGCATCGCGTCTGCTCATGCTGCACCCCAAAGCCCCTCGCCATCGTCGCCGCCAGCTGGTGCTGGCCGGCACATCCGGACTCGTCCTTGGGCTGGTGCCGCTGACATCGGGCTGGGCACAACGCGCCGCCCCGGCCAGTGCAACCGACCCCTACGCCGAGATCATTGCCGAAGGCATGCGGTTTGGTTGGCTTGGTCGCAGCGATGTGCAGACCTTTATTACCGATGTCGCCGAGCGCTACGCCATACCGCGATCCTGGATCGAAGCCCAGTTTCGCGACGCCGGTGCACAGCCCCGCGCCGTCAGCCTGATGAATCCACCGCCCCCGAAACCCGGTGAGCCGGTGCGCAAACGCTCGTGGGCACGCTACCGCTCGCAACATGCCGATGCCGCTCGAATCGACGACGGCCGTGCGTTTCTGCGCGAACACCGTGACGTGTTTGACGCGGTTCAGAAGACATCCGGCGTACCCGCCACCGTGATCGCGGGCATCATCGGCGTGGAAACCAAATACGGAAAATTCATGGGCCGTTATCCGGTGCTGGAGACCCTGGCCACATTGGCCTTTGACTCCCCGCGGCGCAATGATTTTTTTCGACAGGAACTGGAAAGCCTGCTAATCATGGGACGCCAGGGTACTTTTGATCTGAAAAACATCAAGGGATCGTTTGCCGGGGCTATGGGATTGCCGCAATTCATGCCCAGCAGTTGGCGCAGCTACGCCATCGGATACGCCGCAAAGGAGCGCGTCGACCTGTTCAACAATCCCCATGATGCGATCGCATCGGTCGGAAATTTCTTGAAGATGCACGGCTGGAGGCCCGATGATCCCAGTCATGTCGAAGCGGTCATCGGGCCGTCCGCCCGCCCCGCGGAATTTGTGGCCCCCAGTCTGAAGCCCCTCCACACGGTGGCCGAGATTCAGGCCGCGGGCATCGCCCAGGCCAGCTCACGCCTCTCGCCGTGGACACGCGCCAGTCTGATCGATCTTCCGGAGGAAGACGACAACGTGGCCTACTGGTTTGCCGCCCACAATTTTTTTGTGATCACCCAGTACAACCGCAGCTTCATGTACGCCGCCGCCGTGCTCACGCTGGCCGAGGCACTCCAAACCCCGGGCTAATTCAACATGACCGGAATGGATCGGCGCCGCCGCAGTGCGCTGCTCGCTCTGTGGGGCATCATCGCACTGCTCATCGCCGGCTGCTCGGGCGATGCAGGCAAGCCACCGGCGGGTCCTTACCGAATCGCGGAGGTCTTTGACGGCGACTCCTTTAATCTTAACGCCGCCAATGGCGGCATCGTTCGCGTGCGCATCGCCGGCATCGACGCGCCGGAAAAATCCCAACCCTATGCCCAAAAAGCGAAAGACTCGTTAATCGAACTGTTATCGTCTGGCCCGATCACCCTGGAGCCGATCAAAGTCGATCCTTACCAGCGCTGGATCGCCAACGTGCGTACCGGTGATCGTGATGTCGGACGCGAGCAGATCGCGCGAGGCTATGCCTGGTTTTTCACGCGCTATCGGCAGGATTTAAACGAGGTCATGCAGATGGACTATGAGCGCGCTGAAAAGGAAGCGCGTGAGGCTCGCCGGGGGTTGTGGGCCGGGTTATCCGCCAAAGGCAATCCAGCGCTCTATCCCGAACCGCCCTGGGAATTCCGGCATCGTAACAAGCGTCCCTAAATTCGAATGATGTCGCCCAAAGCCTATTAAAACGCGAACCGAACGCCCACCTCGGTGGTCGTATTCTCAGGCTCAATAGCGGTACCGGACTGCGTCCCATCAGACCGGTAAACATTGGTCTGACTGGAGTTCCGAATCCCCCAGTGACGTGCGTACACCTCCCATCCGCCATCCGGAGTCGTATAAGAAAATTCAAGTCCGTAGCCGGTCTTTTGATCGTTCTCCGGGTCGTTGCCGTAGCCTGCGATCTGAGTAAAGAATGATTTCTGACGGCCACGCGCTAACAGATTTAACTGCGCCTTTAGACCTGATCCGTCATCCTGTCGTGAGAACACCCCAATAGGAATATAGACGTATTGCGACAGTCGATCGTAGCCACCCGCCCCGGTTGTGGTGACCCCGGGGCCCAGATTATCAAACAACATTCGATACCCCAGGCCAGCGTAAACCAAGTACGCATCTTTATATACCGGGTAGTAAAGCTCCGCCAGAAATTTGTAAAACGCGGAGTTCCTCTCGCCCGAACCCCGATATCGAATAGGCCCAAAAGACGCTTCGAGCGTACCAGCAAAAATGCGTTGTTCGTCCGGCTGCCGAAGCGCGGATTCGTCTCGAAATCCGATGCTAATCGCGGGGAGTCGAGAATTTTCATTCATGAATCCTGGCTCAGAGTAACGATAGTAATGAACATCATAGAAAAACCCGGACGATTGCAAGTCACCAGCGACTGCGATCGTGCCTTGGAGTGCCCACACGCCCCATACCCATTTAAAGATTTCTTTTAGGCTCATCGCGCTAGTAACGGAAAAGATCGAAATGCGGTTTAGCGCTAGTCCGAACTCTGAGAGGACTATCAACGTGACATACGCTGCCGAAGCGCCTCGTAACACACCACGCCGCAGGCAACCGACACATTAAGACTCTCCACCGAACCCTGCATCGGCAGCCTGACCAACACATCGCAACGCTCACGCGTGAGCCGACGCATGCCCTCGCCTTCAGCCCCAAACACCAGGGCAATCCGCCCGGTAAGATCCGTGGCGTAGATGGATTTATCGGCCTCGCCGGCCAGACCAATCACCTGGTAGTCGGCCTGCTGCAACTCCTCGATCGCCCGCGCAAGATTGGTGACCTGCACATAGGGCAAGTGATCCGAAGCGCCCGCCGACACACGCGCGGCCACGTCATTTAAAGGCGCGGACTTGTCTCGTGGTGCAATCACACCGGCTGCGCCCGCACCATCGGCACTGCGCAAAATAGCGCCCAGATTATGCGGATCGGTCACCCCATCCAACACCACCAACCACTGATCGGCCGACTTCAAGCCCTCCAACTGCTCCAGCAGATCGGAGAGTGAGTCGGGTTGCTCACGCCGTTGGGCAAATGCGAGCACGCCCTGGTGACGCTGCTGTTTGGCAAGCCGGTCCATCACCAAGGTGGACTCCGAGACCGACTTAATCCCGGCCTGTTCGGCGAGCTTTAATAACCCATTCAGACGGCTGTCTTTGCGCTGACCATCGAACACGATGCGCGAGATGGTCTGAGGGGCCGCACGCAGTCGTGCTCGGACCGCATGAAATCCCAGCAGGCATATCTCTTTCGGATCGTGGCTCATCGATTCCGCATCAGGTCACAGGTTAACGACGACGCTTGCGCGACTTGCCCGCACGCGCAGCCGGCTGTCGCGCGGTGGCCGCGTGTTTGGCATGCTTATGCTTGCCTGATTTCGCTGCTTTGGTCGCCTTGGCCGATTTCGCCACCGTGTTCGCATCGGCGGTCGTGCCCGAAGAGGTTGCCTCGGCGGCCGCACGGCGTGACGCCTTGGCACCGCGCGTCGTTTTTTTCTTGCCCGTTTTTTTTCCACCGGATCCGCGCTCGGCCAAGGCCTCGGCCAGCCACCGGGGCATGTCCAACTCGGATGCCTCCTCATCGGGCGGCAAATGAAACTCCTGTTCCCGATCCACCGATTTACTGGCACGGGTCGCACGAATCATGCTGGGGACCAACTGAAACTCGATGCGTCGCGCATCAAGATCGACCCGGGCCACCTGCACCACCAGACTGTCATAGAGCCGGAACCGTCGCCCGGTCCGCTCTCCGCGCAGTTCATGCAGCACGTCGTTGTGTTGGAAGTATTCGGCGCCGAGCTCGGAGACATGCACCATGCCTTCCACGTAGAGCGCATCGAGTGTGATGAACAGGCCAAACGGCGCCACTCCGGTCACGGTGCCCCGCAGCTGTTCACCCACGCGGGATTTCATGTACTGACACTTCAGCCACGCCTCGACATCGCGGCTGGCTTCATCCGCACGACGCTCCGCCGCCGAACAATGATCCCCAATATTGCGCCAACGCTGCAAAGGATCATCGTGGCCCATGTCGCCGTACGCGGGCACATAGTGGCCCTGATTGCGGACAATCGTCTTGATGACCCGATGCACCAACAAATCCGGGTAGCGACGAATCGGGGATGTGAAATGGGCATAGGCCTCGTAGGACAGCCCAAAGTGCCCGGAATTATCCGGCGTGTAAATCGCCTGCTGCATACTGCGCAACAACAGGGACTGGATCAGCCGGGAGTCCGGTCGCGCACGAATTTCCTTGGCGAGCCGGGCGTAATCCGATGGCTGCGGCGCATCACCGCCGTCGAGTTTCAACCCTTGCACCTTCAGAAAATCACGCAGGGCACGCAACCGCTCCGGCGTCGGGCCTTCGTGCACCCGATACAGACTATGGCGTTTGGCCCGCTTAAAAATATCTGCGGCACAGGTGTTCGCCGCCAGCATGCACTCCTCGATCAGACGATGGGCGTCATTGCGCACACGCGGCAGAATTCGTTCAATCCGGCCATTGGCATCGAACTGCATGAAGGTTTCCACCGAATCAAAATCAATGGCACCGCGGGCCTCGCGGGCCGCCAACAAGACCCGAAACACTTCCTCCAGATGCCCCAAGGTCTGGGCCAGTGGCCCCAACTGCAGGGCATCCTCGGATAAGGGATCGCACATCGCCGCCCAGGCGCGGGTATAGGTCAACCGCTGGGCAGAACAGATCACACCGTCATAGAACTGATAGGCCTTGACCTCTCCATCGGTGGTGACCACCATGTCGCACACTAAGGCCAACCGGTCCACATGCGGGTTTAAGGAACACAGGCCGTTGGAGAGTTTCTCGGGCAGCATGGGAATCACCCGGCGCGGAAAATACACCGAGGTGCTTCGGGAAAATGCGTCCCGATCCAGAGCGTCACCGTTGTCCACATAGTGACTCACATCGGCAATGGCCACCAACAGTCGCCACCCTTTGCCCGCCATCGGTTCGGCATACACCGCGTCGTCAAAATCCCGCGCATCTTCACCATCGATGGTCATGAACGGCACATCGCGCAGATCGATGCGATCTTTTAGATCCTTTGGACGCACGGCATCGGGAAGCTTCTTCGCCAACGCCAATGCATCATCGGAAAAGGCATGGGGCACATCGAACTTACGCACTGCAATCTCGATCTCCATCCCGGGATCGTCCACACCGCCCAGGACTTCGACCACGCGCCCAACGGGCGGCGTGTACCGAGTGGGCGGATCAATGATTTCAATCGATACCACCTGACCGGGATCGGCCCCCATGGTGTCGCTCGGCGCCACGATCACGTCGTGCTTGATGCGCTGATCTTCGGGCACCACCAGCAGAATGCCGCGCTCGTTGACCAGTCGGCCCACCAACAAACGGTTCGCATGCTCAATGACTTCGAGAATGGTGGCCTCGGGCCGGCCACGACGATCCGTGCCGATCACTTTGGCGTTCACCCGATCCCCGTGCATGGCCTTGAGCATTTCTTTCGGCGAGACAAACACATCATCGCCGCCGGTATCCGGACGAATGAATCCGAATCCGTCGCGATGTCCGATCACACGACCATAAAACCCGCCCGCGAGGCCCGCGGCCGGGCCGGCTGCGGCCACCAACGAGGACCGCGATGCAGGCGTGGAGCGGTGACGTTTTGACAATTAAGTGATTCCAGCTAAAGTAAGCGGCTGATTTGCCCAGATGGCGGAATTGGTAGACGCACTAGGTTCAGGTCCTAGCGGTGGCAACACTGTGGAGGTTCGAGTCCTCTTCTGGGCACCATCTGCATCATGCTCACCGGCGATCCGGTGCACGCGCAAGACCGACCCCCGTCGCTTGATTCCCAAACGGATGATCCAATAAGATCGTATCGTCCCGATCCGCGCCGGTGGACACCATCGCAATCGGTGCCCCCACCACTTCCGAGAGTCGATTCAAGTAGCGCTGCGCCTGCGGCGGCAGGTCGGCCCACTGACGCACGCCCTGCGTGCTGCCCGACCAGCCGGGCATGGTTTCATAGATCGGCGTGCACTGGGCGACGGCATCCGCTCCAAACGGCAGCACATCACAGCGGCCCGCGGGGGTGTCGTAGCCCACGCCCAGTTTGACTTCCGACATGCCATCCATGACATCCAGTTTGGTGATGCACAGGCCGCTCACGCCATTGATCTGCATGGAGCGACGCAAGGCCGCCGCATCAAACCAGCCGCAGCGGCGCGGCCGACCCGTCACCGATCCGAACTCATTGCCGCGTTTGGCCAATCCCTGGCCGATCTCATTGACCTGTTCGGTGGGAAACGGTCCACTGCCCACACGCGTGGCATAGGCCTTGGTGATGCCCAACACATAGTGGAGTTTCGATGGCCCCACGCCTGCACCGGCACCGGCGGCACCGGCCACGCAGTTACTGCTGGTGACATAGGGATAGGTGCCGTGATCGATATCCAATAGCGATCCCTGCGCGCCTTCGAACAACAGGTTCTCGCCGCGCTGTCCGACTTCATACAACAGTTGCGGCACGTCGGCGGACATCTTCAATAAGCGCGGTGCCATCGCCATCAGATCCTGATAGACCTGATCGACGGAAATCGGCGATGCCTTTAAATGATGCTCGAGCACAAAGTTATGCAGGGCCATGGCGTCGGCGAGTTTCGCTTTCAAACCCGATGGCTGCGTGAGGTCTAACAAACGAATGGCACGACGGGCCACTTTGTCTTCGTAGGCCGGTCCGATCCCACGCCCGGTGGTGCCGATCTTGGCATCGCCCTTGGCGGCCTCGCGGGCCTGATCCAGGGCCACGTGATAAGGCAGGATCAGTGGGCAGGCCAGGCTGATTTTCAGGCGCGACTCGACATCCACACCGCCGGCCTGGAGTTCATCGATTTCGCTTAACAGGGCCGATGGCGAGAGCACCACACCATTGCCGATATAACAGGTGACCTTGGGATGAAGAATTCCGGATGGGATAAGCCGCAAAATGGTTTTTTTACCATTGACCACCAGGGTGTGGCCCGCATTGTGGCCCCCTTGGAATCGCACCACCCCGCTGACCTGCTCGGTCAACCAGTCGACGATCTTGCCCTTGCCCTCGTCACCCCACTGGGTGCCGATCACGACGACATTCCTGCCCTGCCGCCCTTTTGAATCACCTGCCATTTAGTTATCCAATCTGCCAAGCGCCGGATTTTTCAACGAGTTTTTTGCCCGACCAAGACGCCAATTCTGCATCAGGAAGACGCACGACGGCCTGGCCTTGTTGGCGCAAGGCGCTGATGGCCGCACGCAGGCGGGCATCGTCACGCCAGGGGGCCGCTACGGGGGCGGCCGCCTCCGGCCCACGCGCCTGTCCGCCCGCAGTGATGTCCAGAATTTCACGTAGCTCCAGACTGAATCCGGTGGCAGGTCGCGCACGACCAAAGACCTGACCCACGCCATCGTAACGGCCACCACGCACGACCGCATTGGGCAGCCCGTCGCAATAAATCGAGAACATCACACCGTTGTGATACCGATAACCACGCAGATCCGCGAAGTCGACGGTCAGCACGCACTGCGGGTGCTCCGTGAACATGGCGGAATTGGCCACCGCCTGCAGACGATCCAACGCCTCCGTAATGCGCGCCAACGCGGGCAGTACCGCGCGGGCTTTTTCGATCACGTTATTGGCACCGCTCGCAGGGCCGTAGAGATCGAGCAACGCCAACAATGCATCGGCCGTGGTGCGCGACAACGAGCCGACAACACCGGTCAATCGCACCCGATCCTTGGCCTGCAAGGCGGCCAACACATCGTTTTCAATCACTTCCAGTGCCAGATCGTGATCACGCAGCGCCAGAAAAATGCCACGGTGCGAGAGATCCAAGCGAACGCGCTGAATGCCCACGGCGTCAAGCGAGGCCAAGGCAAGCTCCTGCACCTCCAGATCCGCCTCAACGCCGGCGTGACCAAAGAGCTCGCAGCCCACCTGCACCGGCTCACGCGAGGACAATAATCCGGCCGGCTGCGCATGGAGCACAGAACCGGCGTAACACAGCCGTGTCACACCCTGATGTTGGATCTGATGGGCATCGATGCGGGCCGCCTGCGGCGTGATGTCCGCACGCAGGCCCAACAAACGACCGCTGGACTGATCCACCACTTTGAACGTGCGCAGATCCAGATCACGCGCCGAATCGGTCAACAAGGACTCGACATGCTCGACCATCGGTGGCTGCACCAGATCGTAGCCATAGCGGGCATACAGATCGAGCAATCGACGGCGAATGGATTCCAGCCGCTGTGCATCCGGCGGCAGGATGTCCGAAATGTGGTCAGGAAGAAGCCAGGCCGGCATGAAGATCTCGCCTGGCCTTACTTGGCGCCCGCGCTATTTGCCCCCGAACCGCCACGCGCACCGGACGACCGGAAATACCGGAAAAAGTCAGACTGCGGATCGGCCACGATGACATCGGACTTGCTCTTAAAGCTCTCCCGATAGGCCTGCAGGCTGCGATAAAACGATGCGAATTCTGGATTCTGTCCAAACGAGGCGGCATACAGGGACGTGGATCGGGCATCGCCATCGCCCATGATGCTCTGTGCACGCCGGTAGGCCTGGGCCAGGAGCACTTCGCGTTGACGATCGGCATTGGCACGGATCTTTTCCGATTCGGCAGCACCGGAGGAGCGCCGCTCATTGGCAATCGCCTTGCGCTCGGACTCCATCCGACGAAACACGGAGTCACGGATTTCATCGGCCAGATCCACACGCTTAATGCGCACGTCGACCACCTCCACGCCCAAGCGTTTGGCGTCCGCATTAACCCGATCACGAATGCCCGTCATCACCTGCTCGCGCGAGGCCGAGATCACCTCGTTGACGGTACGCTTGGCGATTTCATTATTTAACGCGTCACGAAGACTGCGTGAGATCCGGTCTGCCGCACCGGCCGGACGACCGGCCACCGACACCCAGTATTCCTTGGGATCGATCACGCGCCACTTCACATAGGTGTCCACCAACACGTTCTGCTTTTCGCTGGTGATGAACCGATCGATCTCCGGTGTGTCGATGGTCAGGATCCGTTTTTCCACATAGACCACGTTTTGGAAAGGCGGCGGAAGCTTGAGGTAAAGCCCGGGTTTGTTCACCACTTCTTTGATCTCACCGAGTGCAAACACGATGGCGTACTGCCGTTGATCCACCACATAGATGCAGGATCCGGCCATGAGCACGGCGATGACCAGTCCGGTGATTGCGGTCAATAACTTATTCATCAGCGCGCCTCCCGAAGACGATCACGCAGACTGGAGGCCGGCGGGGTGCTCGGTACCGACTCGGCGGGAGCCGCAGGGGCCGACGATGCAGCACCACTGGACTGCGCACTGCCGGAGGTCGCTCCCGACGATCCCATCATGGGATTGGCGGCACCGGGCGCGGCCGTGGCGGCGGACTGCTGCACCAACTTATCGAGCGGCAGGTAAAGCAGGTTGCTGTTGGACTTGGAGTCCACCATCACCTTGCTGACATTGGTGAACACCTGTTGCATGGCTTCCAGATACATACGCTCACGGGTCACGGCGGGCGCCTTGTTGTACTCCACGACAATTTTCCGGAACCGATCCGCATCACCCTGGGCAGTGGCAATCACACGCTCTTTGTACCCTTCGGCTTCTTGAATCAAACGCTCTGCGGAGCCGCGGGCGCGGGGAATCACGTCGTTCGCATACGCCTGACCCTCGTTTTTCAGTCGCTCTGCATCCTGGCCCGCCTTGATGGCATCACTGAAGGCCGCCTGCACTTCTTCCGGCGGCTGCGCGTTCTGAATGGTCACATCCACAATCGCCAATCCCGATCCGTAACGATCGGCAATGGCTTGAATGGCGGTCAGCGCCTCGCGCGCGATACCTTCTTTATTTTCGTAGAGCACGGTGTCACTCATGCTGCGGCCCACGATCTCGCGCATGACGGTCTCGGCCGCCTGAGCGACGATGTCATCGGTGGCCACGTTATTAAATAGGTATTCCTTGGGATCCCCAATCCGGTACTGGACCGCAAATTGCAGATCCACCATGTTTTCGTCTTTGGTGAGCATCAGCGAATCCCGGCTGCGACTGGTGGGGCCGCCACCGCGCACGCCGACCGTGATCTGGCGGATCTGAGAGAGGTTCACGATCTCGTGGGATTCAAACGGATACGGCAGGCGCCACTGGAAACCGGCCCCCCCGGTGGTGCGATATTCACCAAAGCGCAGCACGAGCGAGGACTGGCCTTCCTGCACGATGTAAAAGCCCGTGGCCAGCCACAACAACACGCCGCCCAGGGCCACAAAACCCACGGCCGATCCCGTTTTGATATTGGGGGGCTTAAAGCCACCGCCACCGGAGTTGCCGCCCGGGCCACCACGGCGACCGCCACCACCAAAACCACCGCCCGTTCCGCGACCGCCCTTGCCTCCGAACATGCCGCTTAACCGACGATTAAAGTCACGCCAGACCTCATCGAGATCGGGCGGCTCGTTTCCGCCGCCACCCTTAGGCGCCGGACGCGGGGGGTCATTCTTGGGCTCGGACTTCGGCTCATTGCGCGGCTCGCCCGACTCCTGATTGCGGGAATCGCCATTACGCCCCGAGTCACCGCCCGTAGAGCCGTTGGGCGATGAGCCCGAACCGCCCCAACGGGGGTCGCCAAGGGCAAAAAGCCGCCGAAAAACTGACCAATTCAATCGTCGAATCATGAGCGCTTAGAGAAGGGACTGTGCCGAAGGTTGCGAAACCGGTGAATTATCGCCGAGAGCCCCCATCAACGGTTCAGGATTAGGGAAAGCCGGCATGTGGGAACGCACCGCCTGCCGCAGAAGATCCATCCCTTGGCCGTCATGCGCACTTATCCACACCCGGCGGATCCTACCATAGGGGTCCAGTTCACTTCGGGGCGCATGACCCGCGAGATCGATCTTGTTGTAGACCTCGATGCGGGGGACGTCCTCGGCCCCCACCTCGCGCAGCACGGCCTCGACGGCCTGCTGGTGGATGTCGCGATCCGGGTCCGAGGCATCGATCACGTGCAGCAATACATCGGCATCGGCTGCCTCGTGCAATGTGGATTTAAAGGCCTCGATCAGGCTGTGAGGAAGGTCGCGAATAAACCCCACCGTATCGGACAGCACCATGAATTCGCCCGGCGCCAGGAACACGCGTCGGCTGGTGGTGTCCAGTGTGGCAAACAACTGATCGGCGGCATATACGCCGGCATGCGTGAGCGCATTGAACACCGTGGATTTACCCGCATTGGTGTAGCCCACCAAGGACACCGAGAAGGCCCCCTGGCGATGCCGTTGCCGACTGCGGTTTTTTCGCTGCCGCTCCACCAGCGCAAGCCGGGTTTTGAGCTGTTTCACGCGCTGCCCGATCAGCCGCCGGTCGGTTTCCAACTGGGTTTCACCCGGGCCGCGCAGTCCGATACCCCCTTTTTGACGCTCTAAGTGGGTCCATCCGCGCACCAATCGGGCCGAAAGGTAATCCAGCTGCGCCAATTCCACCTGAAGCTTTCCTTCGTGGCTGCGGGCGCGCAAGGCAAAGATGTCGAGAATCAACGCGACGCGATCGATGACCCGACGCTTTAACAGCTTGGTCAGGTTTCGTTGCTGGGCCGGCGAGAGCGGATGGTCAAAAATCACCAGATCGGCGGCGTGCTCCGCGCAGGTCCGCTGCAGCTCCTCGACCTTTCCAGAGCCCAATAGCAAGGCCGGGTCGGGCCGGTCACGCCGGGCGCTGACCAGCGCGACCACGCGCGCACCGGCGGAGACCGCCAGGGCCTGGAGTTCATCGATATCGGGGGCCGGTTCCTGACCGAGGGTCAGGGCGACCAACACAGTGCGCGGCTGCCGGGAGAAATCAACGTCAAGCGACGTGGATACGGAACCAAGATCGCTCAGCTGGACTCACCCTCGGCGGTGAAATTCACGGCGCGCGCCGGCACGATGGTCGAGATCGCGTGCTTGTAGACCATCTGGGTAACGGTGTTACGCAACAACAGTACGTATTGGTCGAAGGATTCCACGTGCCCCTGCAGTTTGATCCCATTAACGAGATACACCGACACGGGAACATGCTCCTTGCGAAGCAGATTCAGAAACGGGTCTTGTAACGCCTGCCCTTTGGTTTGTGACATGGTGGAGGACTCCTGAGTTGAGTATTTACTATACCGATTTCAACGCCAGGAATCACTCCTGCGGCTTGTAGGGATTGGTCGAGGTCTTCCATTCGATGCGAAGTGGCGTGCCCTCGAGCTTGAACACCTTGCGGAATCGGCTCTCCAGGTAACGCTTATAGACATCGGAGACGTACTCCAGCGCATTGCCATGCACCACGATGATGGGTGGGTTCTGGCCTCCCTGGTGGGCATACCGCAGTTTGGGTCGAAACCGGCCATGGCGGGGCGGCTGCTGGTGCTCCACCGCCTCGCGCAACGCCCGCGTGATTTTCGGGGTGGAGAGTTTCAAGGTCGCGGCCGTGTAGGCGGCATCCACGGAACGCATCAGGGTGTCCACGCCATTGCCCTTGAGCGCAGAGATGAAATGGAAACGGGCCCAATGCAGAAACTGGAGTTTTCGGGCCATGACGCGCTTGACTTCATCGCGGGCCACCACATCCAAGCCATCCCATTTGTTCACCGCCACCACCAATGCGCGACCGGCTTCCATCACAAATCCCGCAATGTGCGCATCCTGTTCCGATACATCCTGACGGGCATCAAGCATCAGAATGGCCACATGGCAGGACTCAATGGCCTGCAGGGTTTTAATCACGGAGAACTTCTCGACGGCCTCGAAGACTTTTCCGCGCCGACGCAACCCGGCCGTATCGATCAACTGATAACGTCGCCCCTCGCGCTCAAACGGAATAGAGATCGCATCGCGCGTCGTGCCCGGCATATCAAAGGCGATGACCCGCTCTTCGCCCACCAGAGTGTTAATCAATGTGGACTTGCCGGCATTGGGTCGGCCCACGATGGCCACGCGCAAACCCTTCACCGCAATGTCGTCTTCGGTGTCGTCATCGGGCGGTTCGGGCCCAAGCCTGCCCAGTGCGTGCTCCATCAGGTCGGTGACACCGTCCCCGTGGGCCGAGGAAATGCCCAGAGGATCACCCAGGCCGAGTTCATAGAACTCGGCCGTGCGTCCCTCGGTGGTCACGCCCTCTAACTTATTCACCGCAAGAATCACGGGGCGGGCCGCCTTCCGCAGCAGATCGGCGATCTGCAAGTCCTGGGGGGCCACACCGGAGCGGCCGTCAACCACAAACACGACCACGTCCGATTCGGCGATGGCCTGGCGGGTCTGCTTGGCCATCTCGAAGGTAATGCCTTCTTTCACGACCGGTTCAAAGCCGCCCGTGTCCACCACCAGATAGGAACGCGGCCCCACCCGCCCTTCACCGTAATGACGATCCCGGGTGAGGCCCGGCAGATCGGCCACCAGGGCATCGCGGGATCGCGTGAGCCGGTTAAAGAGCGTCGACTTACCGACATTGGGCCGCCCCACCAGGGCGACCACCGGCTTAGATTTCAATGATTAGCCTTCCGTGCGAATCAGCAGCAACTGACCGCCTTGGGTCTGGATCACAAGACCGGATCGCGTGGTGCGAATGGCACCGCTGATGGCGCCTCCATCCAGTGCGATGCGGGCGATCGATTTACCGCTCTCACGATCCAGTCCATGCAGAAATCCAAACCGATCGGCCACCCAGACCGCACGGCCGGATGACACCGGACTCATCAGATTACGCAACTGAAAGGTATCGATCGACCAGACGGTGCTGCCATCGTTACGCGACAACGCATGCATGCGCGACTGATCATCGGCGACAAAGACAAACCGGTTATCGGCCGCCACCGGCGTGCTCGTGACGAGCTCTCGGCTCCAGAGCCGGCGACCACTCTCGGCCCCAAAGCACGAGACCATGGTCTGGTAGGCCGCCACACAGACATCGGGGCCTTCGGCCATCGGCGCACCCAGAAGATCCACGATGCGTTCCACTTCGTTGCTGCCGCGTGGCGTGGCCACTTGGGCCTCCCAACGGACTGCTCCCGTGGTCGCATCCAACCATAACAGGCGTCCGCCCGATAAATTCACGAGCACATCGCTGGGTCCGAGCACGGAACTCGCGACGTCTTCCGGTGGCTGGGCGGCCACCCGCACACCCGACTGCGCATGCAGCACCAAGGGCGGTAAGGTGCGCTGAAGCACCCAACGACGGGTGCCGCTTGCCAGATCCCAACCGCCAACGCGATTGTCGGCAAGCCGCACGACTGCGGTGTTGCCGAGCAATGCGGGAATCTCCAGTGCCACACCGCCCAAGGCGATGCGCTGCGAGAGTTTTCCATCCGGCGTGATCACCACCAGTTCATTTTTGTTGGTGATGACCGCCACATAACCACTGGATGCGCCGCTGCCAGCGGCCACACCCGCCACAATCGGCGCGCCCACATCGGTGCGCCACACCGGTTTCCCATCGGCAAGGTTCACCCGCGTGACGGCACCGGACATCGAGGCGGCGGTCACGGTATCGCCACTGATGGCCGGCGAGAATTGACCGACCCCCAGCTCGACACTCGGTGAGCGTCCGACATCCGCCTTCCAGGCCACGGCCGCCGCCAAGGACGGAGTGAGTGGCGTGAGTGCCGCGGGCTGAGGTTTTTTAGTGCCACTGCATCCGGCAATCGCCACCAGCAGACCGGCCACGGTGATCGTGGTCACAGCCCTCGACCAACGCAAGGTCTTCATTTCACACTCCCGAACGAATCGATCGTTTGCAATTTACGCAGTGCGAGTTCGCGGCTTGGGGATTGGGGCCCGAGTTCATCGGCGGCGCGCTTCCACGCGGTACGCGCCTCTTCCTTATTGCCCAATGCCGCATGCACATCGCCCTTACGATCGTTCACCAATCCGGAAAACTCCTTCGGGGGGCTTCCCGACAAAACGTCGAGCGCCCCCTTGGCATTATTTTCATCGAGCATCACGCCGGCCAGTCGGATTTTCGCGATCCATGCGAACTCGTCGGCCGGATGTTTCGCCACCACCTCCAGCACACCACGCGCCTCGGCCAATTGCCCGTGCCCGGAATAGACTTTGGCAAGTTCCAGTCCGCCAATAGCGGCCTGGGTAGAGCGCCCGTAATCGTCGACGAGCGCCTTATAGGCCACGCGCGCTTTATCCAGGTTCTGCTCCGCGAGCGCCCCTTCCATGGCCACCAGCGCATCCGTGGCCTGATTGGCCTGACGGTTCTGCCAGGCCGACCAGCCATTCAACCCGGCGGCGGCCAGCAGACCGGCCGTCACCAACGGCACGATCCACTTTTTGTTGTCCTGCCAGAAGCCTTTGATGGCATCAAGTTGTTCCTGTTGCTCTAGATCTTCACGCATAACACTTCGCTTTCAAATAAACCGGTAGGTCCTGATAAGAGATCAATTCCTGGGGCGCAACACCATCTCCACGCAATGCCTTCACTGCCACTTTGCCCTGCGCACGTTCATCATCGCCCATCAACACCGCATAGGCGGCACCACTCTGATCGGCCTTCTTCATCTGGGACTTCAGGCTGCCATCACCACAGTGCATCTGCACGGCCAGTCCTTGGGCCCGGCAGGCCTCGGCCACCCGCAGTGCATCGGCCAAAGAACCCTCGCCCCAATGCACCAGATAAATATCCAGCACCGAAGGCAAGGGCGGGGGCGCCACCTCTTGGAGTAATTCCACCAGCCGCTCAATGCCAATCGCGAATCCACAGGCAGGTGCCGATTTACCACCCATCTGTTCCACCAGACGGTCATAGCGCCCACCCCCACAGACCGTGCCCTGGGCACCAAGTTTATCGGTGATCCACTCAAAGACGGTCAGGTTGTAGTAATCCAATCCGCGCACCAATCGTGGATTAACGGTGTACGCAATGCCATGGGCCTCGAGCACGGCGCGCACCGCATCCAGGTGGACGCGGGAATGATCCCCCAGAAAATCACTCAGGAGCGGAGCGCGGGCAATCAGATCGGCCATGGCCGGATTCTTGGAATCCAGGATACGCAAGGGGTTCGTATGGAGTCGTCGCTGTGCATCGGCATCGAGCAGCGACGCATGCGATGCAAAGTAAGCGATCAGGGCCTCGCGGTGGGCCAGACGCTCTTCCCGTTCCCCCAGGGAATTGATCTGCAAACGCGGTGCGGCATCGCCGTGAAGCCCCAAGACATCCCAGAGCCGAGCGATCATCAATAACTGCTCTGCATCGATGTCCGGGCCGGGCAACCCCAAGGCCTCAATCCCGAACTGATGAAACTGTCGGTAACGCCCACGCTGCGGACGCTCGTGACGAAACATCGGGCCGACATACCAGAGGCGCTTTGGGCCATCGTAAAGCAGGTTGTGTTCAATCACCGATCGCACCACGGCCGCCGTGTTCTCCGGGCGCAGCGTGAGCTGCTCACCGTTGAGGGCATCAGTAAAGGTGTACATCTCTTTTTCAACAATGTCCGTGACCTCGCCAATGCCTCGGACAAACAGCGCCGTGGGTTCCACAATCGGCGTTCGAATCGCGCGATATCCGTACTGACGAAACACCTGGGCAACACGGCCTTCGACCCACTCCCACACCGGGGACTGGTCGGGCAACAGATCGTTCATGCCCTTTACGCCGGAGAGTTTTTTTTCTGTCATGACTGTCCGTTGCCGCCCCGCGCGTTAGGCGCGCGGTGCTCCACCAAATCGTTGCGACACGTAATTGGCGACAATCACTTGAAACTCTTCTGCAATGCGCTCGCCTTTTAGTGTGACGCTGCGTTCGCCATCAATGAAGACCGGTGCCACGGGGGATTCGCCGGTGCCCGGAAGACTGATGCCGATGTCGGCATGTTTACTCTCGCCGGGGCCATTGACGACACAGCCCATGACGGCCACGGTCATGTTCTCCACTCCGGGATACTGGGTCTTCCAATGGACCATCTGATCGCGCAGATAGCCTTGAATTTTTGCCGCGAGCTCCTGAAAGAAGGTCGAGGTGGTGCGGCCGCATCCGGGGCAGGCCACCACCATCGGAGCAAAGGCACGCAGCCCCATGGACTGGAGCATTTCCTGGGCGACGATGACTTCCTGACGACGATCACCATTGGGTTCGGGTGTGAGTGAAACGCGAATCGTGTCGCCGATGCCCTCTTGCAGCAGCACCGCCATGGCCGCCGTGGACGCCACAATGCCTTTACTGCCCATGCCCGCTTCGGTCAGACCCAGATGCAAGGGATAGTCACAACGGCGTGCAAGCTCCCGATACACCGAGATCAAATCCTGCACGTTGCTGACCTTGGCCGACAAGGTGATGCGATCGCCGCCAAGGCCCCAGGCCTGTGCCTGTTGTGCGCTCTCAATAGCAGACGTGACCAAAGCCTCCCGCATCACGGCGCCCGCATCCCACGGCTCCGCACGCTTGCTGTTGTCATCCATGAGCCGCGCTAAGAGTTCCTGGTCCAGGCTGCCCCAGTTCACCCCAATGCGCACCGGCTTGTTGTATTTGCAGGCAGCCTCGATCATCGCGCCAAATTGATTGTCGCGTTTGGCCCCCTTGCCCACATTGCCCGGATTAATCCGGTACTTCGACAAGGCCTGGGCGCAGTCCGGATACTCGGACAGCAGCTTGTGTCCGTTGAAATGAAAATCGCCAATCAGGGGCACACTGCAGTTCATGCGGTCGAGCTGATTGCGAATCGCCGCCACTTCCCTGGCGGCCTCGGGAGAATTCACGGTAATGCGCACGAGTTCGGAACCCGCCTGGGCCAATCCCTGCACCTGAATGGCCGTGCCGATGGCATCGGCCGTGTCCGTGTTGGTCATGGACTGCACGACCACCGGCGCGTTCCCTCCCACGGTGACGTGGTGCGATCCCCAGGCAATCGTCATCGCGCGCGATGTCCGACGCGGCATCGGACCGCTGGAAAACGGGGTGGTCGCACACGGAAGACCCGATGAATCCGAAGCGTTCATATCAACCATTCATTTCAATCGTGACGTAATTCGAGTGCGGTCCTGTATGTCGCCGGCCAATTGGCCGCAGGCGGCATCAATGTCATCGCCCCGGGTTTTGCGAATCGTGGTGACAAAGCCTTCTTGCGTCAAGAGATCCGCAAAGGCGCGCACCTTAGGCCAAGGGGATTTCTTGTAGCCCGAATTCGGAAAAGGATTAAACGGAATCAGATTGAACTTGCAGGAAATTTCTTCGGTGTTCACAAGTCGCACGAGTTGCCGGGCGCAATCGAGACTGTCGTTCACCCCATCGAGCATCACGTATTCAAAGGTAATGAAGTCCCGCGGGGCCGGCTCCAGATAACGACGGATCGATGCCATCAGGTCCTTCAGCGGGTACTTTTTGTTCAGCGGCACCAGCACGTCACGCAAGGCATCGGTCGGGGCGTGCAAAGAGACGGCCAAGGCCACGGGGCAGTCACGGGCCAAGCGATCCATCATAGGCACCACGCCCGAGGTCGACACCGTGACCTTGCGACGGGAAAGCCCGTAGGCGTCATCGCTCAACATCAATTGCAGGGCAGGCACCAGCTGATCGTAGTTCAGCAAGGGCTCGCCCATGCCCATCATCACCACATTGGTGACCGGCTGCTCCAGCTCATGACGGGCCCACCAGAGCTGTCCAATCATCTCTGCCGTGGTGAGGTTGCGGTTAAAGCCTTGCCGGCCGGTGGAACAAAACGGACAGGCCACAGTGCAGCCCGCCTGAGAGGACACGCACAGTGTGCCGCGATCGGTCTCGGGAATGAATACGGTTTCAATGGCATTGCCCTGACCAACATCGAAGAGCCACTTGCGTGTGCCATCGGTCGAGACATGATCCCGGATCACGGCGGGAAGCGTGATCTGGGCATCGGTGATCAGTCCCGCGCGAAACTCCTTGGCGAGATCCGTCATCTGCGAAAAATCAGCCGCGCCGCGCTGATGCACCCACTTCAGCAGTTGGCGCGCGCGAAATGGCTTTTCACCGCGGGCCACACACCAGTCGGAAAGCGCTTGGGGCGAGAGACCAAGAAGATTCATTGCCCCACCACCGGGAGTTGAGCGTTAACGACTGTAGATCGCCATCGCCGGGAAGAAAAAGGCCACTTCCTGACGTGCCGTATCCGGGCCATCGGAACCATGAACAGCATTGGCATCGATGCTGTCGGCAAAGTCTGCACGAATGGTGCCGGCGGCCGCTTTTTTCGGATCGGTGGCGCCCATGAGGTCGCGATTCTTGGCAATGGCGTTGTCACCTTCCAACACCTGCACCATCACTGGACCCGAGATCATGAAGTCGACCAGGTCTTTGAAGAAGGGGCGCTCACGGTGCACGCCGTAAAACGCCTCGGCCTCGGCACGCGACAAGTGCATCATTCTGGAGGCCACAATCCTGAGGCCGCCTTTTTCAAACCGGGAATAGATCTCCCCGATCACGTTCTTCGCTACAGCGTCGGGTTTGATGATCGAGAGGGTGCGTTCAATAGCCATGTCGTGAATTCCATGTTGATAAAAGGGTTATTGCGAGGAGTTCAGGGGTCGGGCGTCATCGGCCGGGGGCGCGAGGGACACCTCACTGGAACCTTTTCCTACTTGAATTGTCAAGTAAACCTGCGATTATACGTGCTGGTCACCGCTCGACGGGCATCCTGCCCCCGGGATTCTGGCCAGGGATTTTTGAAGGAGAGACAACAGATGGTTCCAAGCTTTGGTAACAGTGCTTCATTGCCGCGTGCCGAGTCTCAGGGTGTACGCAATCGGGTGCTGCGTAACACGTACTGGCTCCTGGCAGCGTCCATGGTGCCCACCGTGTTGGGGGCCTGGGCTGGTATGCAGTTTGGCTTTTCTTGGTTCGCACAGAACCCTTTGATCGGCGCCCTGCTGTTTCTGGGCATTGCGTTTGGCTTCTTCTACGCCATTGAGCGTACGAAGCACAGTGTCACCGGGGTGTACCTGCTCCTCGGATTCACCTTCTTCATGGGCCTGATGCTGTCGCGGCTCATCGGGGTGGCCGTGGGCCTGTCCAACGGTGTGCAGCTGATTGGCGTGGCCGGTGCCGGCACCGCGGCCGTGTTCTTTGGCATGGCCAGTGTGGCCAGCACCACCAAGCGGGATCTGTCGAATATGGGCAAGTTCCTGACCATCGGCGTGATCCTGTTGATCGTGGCGTCATTGGCCAACATCTGGCTGCAGATGCCCGCGCTGATGCTGACGATCTCCACCCTGGCCGTGGGCATCTTCTCGCTGTTTCTGCTGTACGACCTGAAGCGCATCATGGACGGTGGCGAGACCAATTACATCTCCGCCACGCTGTCGGTCTACTTGAGCGTGTACAACATCTTCAGCAATCTGCTCGTGCTGCTGATGTCGCTCTTCGGTAACCGGGAGTAATCCGCCCCCGCCCGGTGATGCGCTCGCGCGGATCACCGGCCCCTACAGGGCCTTCCCACGGGAAGGCCTTTTTGTTGGTCATCGATTCGTGTCACCCGGTCAAGGGATAGCGCCTCGGGATGCTGGCCCAAGTCCCCCTCCAGACCATCCCGTCTCGATCGTGCGGCCTAGGCGGTTGGACCCCTGCAGGGCGATGCGCTAGACTTGTATTACATTTTGTAATACAACGAAGACCGAGGGATGACGATCGCGCAGACCCCTATGAAAACCGTAAAGATCCCATGCTGACCATTCGACTTGAACCCGAGCAATCCAAAAAACTGGCGCAGGCCGCCCGACATCAGGGCGTCAGTAAAAGTGAATTCGTACGCCGACTGATTGACCAGGCCGTGGAAGATCCCCCACGGGATCCCAAAACCGTCGTGCACAGCATTCTGGATTTTCGAAAAACCGTCCATGCGAAACGGACGATCGATATCAAAGCCATGATCGAAGCGGACCGGGATTGAGACGCTTCGTGCTGGATAACTCGGTGGCAATCGCCTGGTTCTTCGAGCCGCAGGCTACACCTTACACCGAAAAAATACTTCAACGCATCGCGCGCGGGGATCGACCGTCAGTGCCGGGCCTATGGATTTCTGAATTTTGTAACGTGATGGCTCGCGCGGTGACCACTGAACTGATCCCCCGCGATACCGCCCGAGGAATTATTCGTCATGCGCAGGCCTTACCCATCGACGAGCATCACGCCCCCGATCTGACAACGCTGTCGGAGTTGACCCTTACGCACCAGTTATCGGCCTACGATGCCACTTATCTGGAATTGGCCATACGGCTGAATGCGCCACTGGCCACCACCGATCGCACCTTGGCAAACGCGGCACGATCACTCGGGCTTCTAATTTCCTAATCTCCAGGCGCAAACACCGCGATGGATTCCACATGCGCGGTGTTTGGAAACATATTGATAATGCCGGCCTGCACTAAGTGCCAGCCGCCCTCATGCACCAGAATGGCCGCATCACGGGCCAAGGTCGCCGGATTGCACGACACATAGACCACGCGTTTCGGCCGGCCATGCCCGCCAGCCCCCGGCGTACCGCACTGGGCGAGCACCTGACAAACCGACTGGGCGCCTTCACGCGGAGGGTCGAGCAACACGCGATCCACCGCACCCTGCGCAGACCACCATGCGGCATCCACCTCGAACAGATTGTGGGTCGAGAACTGAACCCGATCCGCCATGCCATGCAAGGCGGCATTGGCCTGGGCGCGCTGGGTGAGCGCCATCGACCCCTCGATGCCGACCACCTGAGCAGCCCGGCGTGCCAGTGCCAACGTAAAGTTACCCAGACCGCAGAACAAATCCACCACGCGCTCATGGGGCTGCGGTGCCAACAACTGGATCGCCTTGTGCACCATGGCACGATTGATCGCGGGATTGACCTGGGTAAAGTCCACGGGTGAAAACGGCATGCGCAGATCAAACTCCGGCAGAAAATACTCCAGGGCGGGCGCCTGCGACGGATAAAACAATGCGGCCGTCTGCGGTCCAGCCGGCTGCAGCCAGATCTGAACCTGCCATTGATCTGCGAACGCGCGAATCCGCGACTCGTCTTCGGGTGTGAGGGGTTCAAGAATGCGCAATACCCAGACGATGACGGGCTGCGCGTGATCCGGGCCGGACTCGCCCACTGCGACTTCCGCCTGCGGGACACGCCGCGCAATCGATAGCCGTGCGAGTAACTGCCTCAGCGCCGGTAACATCTGCGACACACGCGGCGGCAGATTGTCACAAGACTCCATCACCGCCACATAACTGCTCTTGCGCTCATGAAACCCGAGCAGCATGCCGCCCTTCTTATCGACCCATCGCGCCGTGAGCCGGGCGCGGGTGCGATAACCCCAAGACGGCCCATCCAGAGGGGGCAAGAGTTGGGCCGGTTTGAGCTTGCCAATGTGCCACAGGCTGTCCTCGAGCACGCGCTGTTTAATGGCGATCTGTGCCGAGGCCTCAATGTGCTGCATGGAGCATCCGCCACACACACCATAGGCCGGGCATTTGGGCTGTACCCGTTGCGCACTCTGCTTTTTCCAGGCGATGGCTCGGCCCTTGGCATAACTCGGCTTCTGACGCGTGAGTTCCACATCCACCAGTTCGCCCAGCAAGGCGTTCTCCACGAACACCACCTTGCCGTCGTGATGGGCCAAACCCTGCGCGTCGAGATCGACGGATTCAATGACAAGATCCGACAATACGGTCATGGTCGAAACGGTGCTCAGATGCCGTGAAGCGCCGGGGCCGCCTGCAGGTACTTTTGCCAATGCGCACCGCTCAGCGGTGACGCAGAATCGCCGACCATGGCCTGCAAGGCATCGCGCACCACGACCAACTCCGCGTGATACTGGGCCTCGGTCCATTCACCACGGACCAGCCGAAATCGGCAAAACAGCAGATAGGTGTTCACGACATCCGTTTCGCAGTAGGCGCGCACCGACTCTCCCCGGCCCTCGAGAAACGAGCACCAGACCTTGCTGCCATCTTCGCCAAGCTTTCCGGCAAACCCGCACAGCCTGGCCAGGCCATCGAGCGGCGCAAACGCGCGATTCTGATACCCCGATACAACATCCATCAGGTCCAAGTGACGCGCGTGATAGCGGGACAAATAGTTATTCCACTTGAAATCACGGTCATCTTCACCCTGATCCCAATACCGTGGCGCGCTGATGCCATGAATCAGGGCACGATGATGCAAGACGGGAAGATCAAACCCACCACCATTCCAGCTCACGAGCTGGGGCGTGTGCTTCTCGATGGTTTTAAAAAACGACCGGATTCGAGCAGACTCTTCGGCATCCGAGGCACCGTGTTGGTCCCCGAGGCATCGCACGCGAAATCCATCGGCATCGCGAAATGCACACCCCACCACCCATACCCGCTGCAGGTAGTGGGGAAGAAAATCACTGCCGTGAGAGGCCAGACGCGCTGCCTGAACCGCTGCGACGCCCGCCGCGTCATCCAGCGATGCCTCAAACATATCGAGTTTACGCAGCCCGCTGGCATCTGGAATGGTCTCCAGATCAAAACAAAGAATGGGAGTCATGCGCTGAATTATCGCTGAGCCAAAAACTTCAGCGGATCCACGGGTTTGCCGGAACGACGGACTTCAAAGTGAAGTTTGGGCACATCGGCATCGGTCTTGCCCAGTTCCGCGATCTTCTGACCACGCTTCACCACCTGACCCTCATTGACCAGAATGGATTTATTGTGGGCATAGGCCGTCAGAAAATCACCATCGTGCTTCACGATCACCAGATTGCCATAACCCCGCAGACCATTACCGCTATACACCACGCGGCCATCACTGGCCGCCATCACGGCATCGCCCTCCGCACCCGAAATGGCAATGCCTTTGTAACCGGGATCGGCAAACGGTGTCATCACCTGCCCTTTGCTGGGCCACGATAACTGAATGGCCTCGGCCACCGGTTTGGATGCCGCCGTGGTTGTAGCCGGTGCCGGGGCGCTGTTGGCCGCGGCCGGCGGACTCGATCCCGCAAGCGGTCGCACTTCGGTGGCCGTCGATTTGGTCGCCGCCGAGGAGGCCGTCGTGGCGGGCTTGGTACCCCCCGGCGGACGCACCCGAATCAATTGATCGACTTCGATCAGGTTGGGATTATCGATCTGATTCCATGTCGCCAGATCACGCCATGCCACGCCATGATCCAAAGAGATTCCAATTAACGTATCCCCTCGACGAATCCGATAAAACCCATCCGGCGCCGGTGGCAATGGATCACTCGACGATGCCGTAGACGCCGCAGGCGCGCGCGGCTGCGGGGGTGCCTTACTGACTTTACGATTCTCGACCGGCGCAGGAGTCTGCGTGGACGAACACGCCGCCAGGAAGGCTGTTGTTCCGACCATCACCACGACCAAGGACCAACGACAGGCCATCACTCTGTTCCTCTCAAGACCGGCACATATCGAACTAAATCAAAGGCATGGGTCACAAACTCATCCTCGCTGATGCGCTGCACGGCCACCAATCGCTGCTCCGGCTCACCGATCGGCGCCACTAACACGCCACCCACGGCCATCTGCGCCTGCAATTCCGCAGGCAATCGTGGCATGCCCGCGGAACACAAAATGACATCAAAGGGGGCATAGGGTAGACCGGCCACCAGCCCGTCACCGTAAATCAGACGCAGGTTGGATCGACGAACTGACTTTAAGTTCTGCCGGGCAAGATCCGCAAGCACCTTAATCCGTTCGATCGACCAGACCTGATCAAAACATTGCGCCATGACGGCTGCCTGATATCCACAGCCGCAGCCGACTTCCAGCGCCTTGAGCGGCCGGGCCGGGCCAGTGAGGTGCTCCAAAGCAATCTCAATGACGCGGGCCACCACAAACGGCTGGGAAATCGTCTGCTGGTGGCCAATGGGCAAGGCGGTATCCTCGTAGGCACGACTGGCTAATGCCTCATCGACAAAGCGATGACGCGGCACCTGACGCATCGCATCGAGCACGCGCATGCTGCGAATGCCCTGCTGCATCAGTCGATCCACCATGCGTGCACGCGTGCGTTCGCTGGACAGGCCACTATTGCTGTGGCCCGCCCGCGGCTTTTTTGCCGGGCTGACAGTGGGTGCAGCGGTCGATGCCACCGCAGTCGTATCGCGGGCTGCGCCCCAGCGGGGCACCAGACTCGGCGGCTTTACCTCCGTGGTCTTGGTGGCAATCCGTAAACCGGGTTGGGTGGGCTTGAGCGGACCGAGGGGCTTTTTTATATCGTTGCCAGCCATTGGCCCACTTCTCCAAAACCCTCGGGATCCCCGAGATCGACATGCAACGGCGTAATGGACACCCGCGATTGATTCAAGGCATGAAAATCGGTCCCGGGCCCTGCTTCGCGTTGCCCTCCCGGTGGCCCGACCCAATAGACCGTCTCCCCCCGCGGGGATACTGCGGTCTCCACCGGCTGCGCCACGTGACGGCGCCCCAACCGGGTTAACTCAAATCCTTGCAAGGCGGCTACGGGGACGGCCGGAATGTTCACGTTCAACAGACGCGCCTTGGAAAACGGCTGGGCCATGAGATGACGCACCACACGCCGGGCCACCTCGACCGCGGTATCCAAATGATCAAAGCTGCGACTGGCCAAGGAAAATGCAATCGAGGGAATGCCCAACAAAAAACCTTCCATGGCCGCGGCCACCGTGCCCGAGTAGAGCGTGTCTTCGGCAAGATTGGCCGAGTTGTTAATTCCAGAGACCACGAGATCCGGCCGATGCGACAAAAACCCGGTCACCGCCACATGCACGCAATCGGTGGGCGTGCCGTTGACATAGTGAAATCCGTTGGACGACTTCCGCACATACAGCGGACGATCCAAGGTAAGCGAGTTCGACGCACCACTGCGATCGGCCTCCGGGGCCACCACGGTGACCTGACCGAACTCGGCCATGGCGGCCGCTAAGGCTGCGATTCCCGGAGAAAAATACCCATCGTCATTGGAAACCAGAATATGCATGTACCGTGACCTTAGGCCGCGCCGTCTTGCTCGGGCCAGTCACGGATATAGGCCTTCAACATCTTGTTTTCAAAACTCTGCATCTCAAGCACAGCCCGCGCCACATCGTGAAACGAGATCACGCCGAGCAAGGTGTCCCCGTCCATCACCGGCAGATACCGCTCGTGAGAATCCACCATCAGTTTTCGCAATGTATCCACATCCATCTCGGGGTTGGCCACAGTCGGTGTGGGGTTCATCACTTCTGAAATCTTAAAGGCCGAGACCGGGGGTGTGGGGCCGGTGCGGTTCTCCGACTGCCGTTTCGCCAGAATTCGAATGACCTCGCGAAAGGTCAGCATGCCCGTCAACTTTCCCTTCGACATGACCACGATGGAACCGATGTCGTGCTCGGCCATGACCATGACGGCGTTGGCCAATGAGTCATCGGGCGTCATGGTGTACAGGGTCTTCCCTTTGACCTCCAGAATCTTGCTCACTTTCATGGCTAATCTCCACCGCGTGAATGACGAGAGGAAATCCTAGCACTTGCCGCACGCCACTCGGGCAAAATAGAGGTGAGCAGCGCACAAGCCAGGAATACCCACCAGCTCAGGTAGGTCCAGATCAGCAGGGCCGGAATGGCCGCCAACGGACCATAGACCTGCTGATAGGTGGGAACGGCCGAAAAATAGCCCAAAAACACAAGCCGCCCAATCTCGCTGAAAGCGGCCCCTAATGCACCCCCGATCAATGCGTCACGCCATCGCACCGGCACATTGGGGATCCATCGAAAGCACAAGGCGAAGGCGAACATCGTCAGCATCAGGTTCACCACATCCCACCATTCGACCCCCCACAGACCCGATGCCATGGCACGTCGCCCACCGGCCAGAAAGATGGCAAGCGCGGCACCGCCGCCGACCAACAACGGGCCGATCAGGAGTGCCGCCCAATAGACGGACAACCGGTGCAATAAGGGCCGTGGGGTCTGAACGCGCCATATTAGATTCAGGGTGCGATCCAAGGTGAGCATCATGACCGTTGCCGTGATCATCAGAAAACCGATGCCCAACAGTGACAAGGTCCGGGCTTTGGCCACGAACTGGTTCAGGTATCGGTAGATGGTGGTGGCAAATCCATCGGGCAGCAGGTTCTGCACCATCATCAGTTGCACCGCCTCCAGAATCTTGCCGAAGATCGGAAACGATGCCAGGGTGGCCAGGATCACGGTGAGCAGGGGCACCAAGGCCAATAAGGAAATGAAGCTCAGCGATGCAGCACTCTGGCCCAGACGCAGTTCCCGCTCACGCGCGGCCATGGCCTTGACCAGAAAGGCCAGATTCAATTTGAGTTGTTGCGCCATGCGCCTATGATAATTGGCCTACTGTTCCCAATAATGACAAAGGAGTCGTCAAGATGCAGGCGGTCGAGATTCTCGTGGTGTACTACAGCCGATACGGGGGCACCCGTCGACTGGCCGATGCCATCTGCGACGGCATTCATCAAGTGCCCCAGTGCACGGCACGCCTGCGCACCGTGCCGCCGGTGTCGGCCGTCTGCGAGGCCACCGAACCGTCGATTCCCACCGAAGGACCGCCGTATGCCGAGCCCAAGGATCTGGACGAGTGCGCGGGCCTGGCCATCGGGTCGCCCACACGATTCGGCAATATGGCAGCCCCCATGAAGCACTTTATTGATCAATCCCTCGGTCAGTGGCTCTCCGGCGCCATGGTGGGCAAACCCGGTGCAGTATTCACCAGCACGGGCAGCCTGCATGGCGGGCAAGAAACAACGCTGCTATCGATGATGTTGCCCCTGTTGCACCATGGCATGGTGATGGTGGGCATTCCCTATTCAGAAGCAGAACTGTTGACCACCACATCGGGCGGCACACCCTATGGGGCTTCCCACCTGGCCGGTCGTGACGGCACGCGCCCCGTGACCGATGAGGAGATTCGAATCGCACGTACACTCGGGCGACGGTTGGCCATCATGGCGCAGAAACTCGCCGCATGATGTCTGCTGGCGAACCGCAAGCCACCGTCGCGCAGGACACCGTCGCGCCGATCGCGGTCCCCCGGCCCTGGCCGCTCTTGGCCACCGTACTGACACTGGCCCTCATCGCCATGGGTTTGGCATGGGAACTCGTGCTGGACCCCCTGCGTCCCGGAGGCTCGTGGTTGGCGCTCAAAGTTATACCGCTGGTCTTCGGCGTGAAGGGGCTCTGGCAAGGCCGCATCTACACCTTCAAGTGGATGTCGCTGCTCATTTGGATCTACGTCGGCGAGGCCTTGGTGCGCGTGATGGGATTCAGCCCCCAGGAACGGCTACTGGCCGGCGTGAGTCTGGCGTTGTCTCTGGGACTGGCCATCAGTATTTTGTGGGGCGCGCGGCAGTTCTTTAAGCAGCGTGCCGTGCGTGTTCTTTAAATGTTCATAGAGCGTAAGCGGGCCCATACGTCCCTCGCAGATTTCACGACGCCAGCCACGGGCTCCGGGCTGGCCATGAAACAAACCATGCCAATGCCGGCTCATATGCCGTGCCGCGACTCCCTTACTGCATTGTTGAGTGAAATATGCATCGAGCGCGGGCAGAACATCGGACCGTTCACGGGGCCCCGATGCGCCAAAGAACTGTTCAATCTCATGCAACACCCAAGGGTCGTGATAAGCCGCACGTCCCAGCATGACACCGTCCACCGCAGGAAGACCATCAGCGCTCGACCATAACGCCTGGACCTGAGCCACCGACGCGATCGCACCGTTCGCAATAAAGGTGGCACCCGGAAAATCCCGTTTGAGTTCACGCACGACCGATAAGCGTAATGGCGGAATCTCGCGATTCTCTTTCGGGCTCAGTCCTTTCAGAATCGCGGCGCGGGCATGGACAATAAACAGATCACACCCCGCATCGATCAGCGTTCCCACAAAGTCCCGCACGAAGCTGTAGTTTTGCTGATCATCCACACCGATACGATGTTTGACGGTCACAGGCAGCGTGACCGCATCCCGCATCGCCTTGACCGCATCGGCAACCAGATCCGGTTCCCGCATCAGGCACGCCCCAAAGGCGCCGCGCTGAACCCGTTCACTCGGGCAGCCGCAGTTCAGGTTGATTTCATCAAAGCCCCACTGGGCTCCGATGCGGGCGGCCTGGGCGAGATCCGCTGGCTCACTGCCCCCAAGCTGCAATGCCACCGGATGCTCGGCGGCATCAAAATCTAACAGACGGTGCAGGTCACCATGCAGGATCGCTCCAGTGGTAATCATTTCGGTATACAGAAATGCGGACGGCGCAATGAGCCGATGAAAATAGCGGCAATGCCGATCGGTCCAGTCCATCATCGGCGCCACACATAACCGATGGGATAAATTCATAAGAATTGAAGCGTGGGCCGGGGCCGTGGTCAAGCGCACAACAGCGCATCGACGTGATATCCGACCGATCGTGCCAGCGCATCCACACAGTAGCCTCCCTCCAGCGAGGACACGATCCGGCCGTTACAGGTCGCGGCCGCCACCTTCACGAGCTGCTCGGTCAACCAGTAGTAATCCTGATCGGTCCACAATAGATGACTCATGTCATCTTCACGATGGGCATCAAACCCCGCCGACACGAGGATCAACTCGGGATTAAATTTCTCTAACGCCGGAATCCACTGGCCGGTGACCGCCTCGCGCATCGCACTGCCATCGGTGTAAGCCTCCAGCGGCACATTCAGCATATTGGGCCCCATCGGAATGTCTCCGGTGAACGGATAGATCGCCCGTTCAAAGGTGGACACCATCAATACCCGCTCATCGTTGGCGAAAATTTCTTCGGTGCCGTTGCCATGGTGCACATCAAAATCAATGATCGCGACACGCTTCAAACCATGGACATCCATGGCATGGGCCGCGGCCACTGCAATATTGTTGAAAAAACAAAACCCCATCACGGCACCGCGTTCGGCATGGTGCCCCGGCGGCCGGACGGCGCAAAATGCATTCCTGGCCTCTCCCCGCATCACGGCATCGACGGCCTGAGTGACCGCGCCACAGGCCAGATAACCGGCATGCAGCGTAAATGGATTCATGGAGGTATCCGGATCGAGCCCGTGGTAAGGGCGATCCTTGGGAACGGAGGCGACCAGATAATCTAAATAGTCCGCCGTGTGAACCCGCAAGATGTCCTGATCCGTGGCCTCGGTGGGTTCGCGCACATCCATCAGTGCCATCAATCCCTTGCGCGTCAAATGATCGTGAATCGCCCACAAGCGCTCAGGGGACTCCGGGTGGTGGGATCCCATCTCGTGCTTAAAGAAGACTGGATGCGAATAGAACGCGGTCATGGAGTTAGTTTACGATAGCGCTGCTCCATTTTCTGAATGCCCCAAGATCAGAATTGGAGATAGATCAAACTTTTTCGCCTCCGTAGCTCAGTGGATAGAGCATCTCCCTCCTAAGGAGAGGGTCGCACGTTCGATTCGTGTCGGAGGCGCCATTTCTCGGACTAGCCGGGGAAAACACCCGTGCTCAGGTAACGATCACCGCGGTCGCAGACGATGAACACAATGGTGGCGTTTTTCAGCTCCTCGGCGAGTCGTAACGCGATGATGGCGGCACCGGCCGCCGAAATGCCACAAAACAACCCCTCCTCGCGCGCCAGACGTCGGGCCATCTCTTCGGCCTCTGCCTGCGTGACTTCCTCGATGCGATCGATAATCGCCTTCTGCCGAATCGGCGGAACATAGGCCGGCGCCCACTTGCGTATTCCGGGAATCGACGATCCATCGGCCGGCTGCGCGCCCACAATCACGATCTCCGGTTTTTGCTCTTTGAGGTAGCGGGATACACCGGTGATGGTGCCGGTCGTCCCCATCGCCGATACAAAATGAGTAACGCCGCCCTGCGTGTCCCGCCATATTTCCGGGCCCGTCGACTCGTAGTGGGCCATCCAATTGTCATCATTTGAGAACTGATTCAACACCTTGCCCTTACCGTCACGCTCCATCTGATCAGCAAGATCACGCGCCCCTTCCATGCCTTGCAACTGGCTCACCAGTAACAACTCTGCGCCAAACGCTTTCATGGTCTGGCGACGCTCTAATGACAGGTTATCGGGCATGATCAACACCATGCGATAGCCACGCATCGCCGCGGCCATCGCCAGCGCGATTCCCGTATTCCCACTCGTGGCCTCGATCAGGGTGTCTCCCGGACGAATCTCGCCACGGGCTTCCGCGCGCGCGATCATGGCGATTGCCGGGCGGTCCTTGACGGAGCCGGCCGGATTATTGCCCTCTAATTTTCCAAGAATCACGTTACCGCGCTGGCGATTTACTGCCCCCGCAATGCGATCAAGCCGCACCAGCGGCGTGGCACCTACTGATTGTTCCAGTGTTTTGTACATCACAATTTTGTGCATCCCGGTAGATCCACGGACAAAATGACCTCACGCAATGCGGCGATCGCACGGTCGCGCGAGAAAGACTTCCGCCAGGCCAGCACCACGCGACGACGTGGGGCGGGTGCATCAAATGGGATAAAGGTGAGTAATGGGTCGTCTTCGGTGGCCGACATCTTGGGCAACACGGTCACGCCAAGCCCCTCGGCCACCATATGACGAATGGTTTCGAGCGAGCTCCCCTCGACCGTCTTTTGAATGCCCTCCGAATTGGCCGAGAACCGGGCGGCCTCTGGGCAGACCTCGAGCACCTGATCCCGAAAACAATGCCCCACGCCGAGTAATAACATCGTTTCCTGCTTGAGGTCGATCGATGCAATCGACGAGCGTTTCGCCCAAGGGTGCTGAGGCGGCACCGCCACCAGAAAATCCTCATCATAGAGCGGCTGAACATTCAGGCCCGTGTCATCAAATGGTTCGGCCAACACGGCCACATCCACGTCGCCGGTGCGCATCATATCCAACAGACGCACCGTAAAACTCTCCTGAAGAATCATCGGCATTTGCGGGTACCGATCGATCATGGACTTGATGATCCGAGGAAGAAGATATGGTCCGATCGTGTAGATCACGCCGACGCGCAGGGCTCCGCGTAACGGATCGCGCCCCTGTTCCGCGATCTCCTTCATGCGATTGGCCTCATCCAGGACACGTTGCGCCTGTTGCACGATTTCCTCGCCTATCGGCGTGAGCGTGACTTCAGCGCTACCACGCTCGAACAACATGACACCGAGTTCCGACTCCAGCTTTTTGACACTCACCGACAATGTGGGTTGACTGACAAAACAGGCTTCCGCAGCACGGCCAAAATGCTTTTCTCGCGCAACAGCAACGATGTATCGAAGTTCAGTGAGTGTCATGACTATCCGCTTGACAACAGTATTTCCCGGCCCGCCGCCCAACGCGCCACTAATGCCTCTAACGCGTTGGTCGTCACTCCGAGCGCGGTCAACTGTGAGCCCGATTGCTCGGCTGCTGCACATTGTGCACCAAATGCAACGGCCCGTTCGATCCACAGCGCATCGCGCTCAAGATCACAGTAACGCAAGGTCGGAACGCCGGACTGTCGCAACCCGAGAAATTCGCCGGGCCCGCGAATCGCCAAATCCCTGCGGGCGACCTCAAATCCATCGGAGGTCTCGTATAAGGTTTTCAAGCGCTCTTTGGCCGTGTCCGAAAGCGGCTCGTCAAAAAGCAACACGCACGTGCTGGAACCTCCACCCCGACCGATGCGGCCGCGCAGCTGATGAAGCTGCGCCAACCCAAAACGCTCCGAGTGCTCGATCACCATCAGTGTCGCCTTCGGCACGTCCACCCCGACTTCGATCACCGTGGTGGCCAGCATTAATCGCTTCTCACCCCCCGCAAAGGCCGCCATCGCCGCCCGCTTTTCTTCGGCCGACAGGCGCCCGTGCAGCACCACTAAATCGTTCGGAAATTCCGGAGCCAACCAGGCCTGCGCCGTCTCAATCGCTTGCAACTCCCGTTCGCCCTCGGTGCGGTTCTCTTCGATGACCGGGCACACCCAGTAGGCCTGACCACCGCCGGCCAAAAACTGCCGAAGACTTGCCAGCAGTTCCTCCCGTCGGCCGGATGCCATCAGTTTGGTGGTGATGGGCTGACGATTGGGCGGCCGCTCATCCAACACTGACACATCGAGGTCCGCCATGTACGACATGGCCAGACTTCTAGGAATCGGTGTGGCCGACATGGCCAGCAAATGGGTAACGGTGCCGGGGCCCTGAGTCCGCAGGGCCAAACGCTGGCCCACGCCAAACCGATGTTGTTCATCCACCACCACCAGACCCAATCGATCAAAGGCGACATCCTTCTGAATCAAGGCATGGGTACCGACCACCACCGTGATTTCCCCCTGGGCAATTGCACGCAGCCGTTCGGTCCGCTCCGCCCGTCCGAGCCCCCCCTTTAACAACACGAGCGGAATCTTGAGCGCCGCCAAGTACTCGGAGAATTTCTGAAATAACTGCTCGGCAAGGATTTCGGTCGGGGCCATTACCGCCACCTGGGCACCACTGCCCGCCGCCTGCGCAGCGGCCAATGCCGCAATGGCCGTCTTGCCACTGCCCACATCTCCTTGCAGCAAACGATGCATGGGCACATCCCGCTGAAGATCCTCCGAAATCTCACGCCAGACACGTTGTTGGGCACTGGTCAACGCAAACGGCAGGCCACGGATTAACCGCTGTGCCAACTGTCCGTTGGCCAGCGATGCAGCCCGCTCGTGCCGACGGAGTTGCCGGGCACGGCGCAGCAACAACTGTTGGGCTAAGAGTTCGTCGAAACGAATACGATCCCATGCGGCACCCTCGCGGGCCATCAGGGTGGCTAAAAGACCGCCATGTTCCGCATCTGCAGGGGGCGCATGAATTAATCGAATCGCCTCCGGTAGCGGCATCAGACCGTAATTTGTCAGCACCGATGGCGGCAACCATTCATGGGGAAGCGCACGCGTTAAGGCGGTCTGAACCGCCCGACGCAACGTGAGCTGTGAAATTCCTGCCGCCGTGGGATAGACGGGCACCATGGGTTGTGCACCGATCGCCTCCGCCGCCAACCATCCCGTGCGCATGCGTGGATGAATAAATTCCAGACCGGCGAGGGACTTACGGGCCTCCCCCAAGATGCGGCACTTCAATCCGGGCGCGTAGGCCATTCGCTGTGCGTCTTTGAAGTAGATAAACCGCAACACGGCAGACCCGGATTCGTCCTCGACTTCCACAAGCAGCATTCGTCGCGGTCGAAACACAATGCGCGAAGACACGACCGTGACCTGGACTTGCACGAACTGTCCGGGCTGGACCGATGCGATCGATCGGACCTCGGACTCGTTTTCGTAACGCAGTGGAAAGTGCAGCACCACATCCTCCCACCGGTGCAGACCCAACTTCTTGAGGCTCTCCGGCGGCACGGACGGGGCGGCTCGGGTCATCCTCTAACCGATGACCAACACGGCTTCCGCTTCAAATAGAGCACCACGCGGAAGACTCGCCACACCCACCGCAGCGCGTGCCGGATAAGGCGGCTGAAAATACTGCGCCATGATCTCGTTCACCGTGGCGAAATGCGCGAGATCCGTAAGAAACAAATTCAGCTTGACTACGTCAGACAGCGAACCACCGGCAGCCTGCGCAACCGCCGAAAGGTTCTTAAACACCTGATGAATCTGCAGTGCAACCCCCTGGGGCGTGGCATCGCCCACCAGTTGCATGGTGCTCGGATCCAACGGAATCTGGCCCGACAACCACACTGTCTGCCCCACGCCCACGGCCTGAGAGTACGTGCCGATTGCCTGGGGTGCCTGATCGGTAGAAATAATCCTTTTCGATGACGCCATTTAAGCCCCCATGATCAAAGGCCGCACGCCAATCAACCAGGCATGCCCCTGAAACACAAACCAGACCCACAACAACGCACCCACCACCACCGTGATCAGGGTCATCAGTAACTGGCCCGAAGCCCGAACCATCCCTTCGCGGCGGTCACGCTGCCGCGCCGCCCGAAAGCTCATGACCGCCCAAACGAATAGCGCCCCAAAAAGTAAAACATCGGCAACCGATCCGTTGGCCAACAGATGCGAGAAGGCCCAGATCTTGACCGAAATCACCATGGGATGCCCCACGCGCGCCTTGATACCGTTTCCAGGAATGTAGGCCGCGATCAGAAAAATAAACGCAACCAACATCAGTAGCGACACCAGATGGGACATCCAAAACGGCGGCTGCCAGATCACGATGGGGGCCTGACGCGCCGCTCCGTAGCCCATCACTAACAGCACAAACCCCACCAAGGACACCACCGACACCACGCCCTTCCATGGCTTATCGCCCATGCGAGCGACCATCTGTGAACGCCAACCGTCGGCCACAATTCGCAACGAGTGCGTTGCCACGAATAACGCCACACCAAGAATCAATAGAGTCATGCCGGTTTACCCCCCGTGAATGGGGAAATTATCCCTCAGCGGGATCCTTGGATGAGGGCGACTTCTGAGGGGCAATTTGCCAGTACTGACAGTGGGCGCCGGTCGCCTCTCGGACCGCAATCGATGGGGCCTGCCTCGACTTCACCCCGTAGAGTCTGCATCCCTGCGGAAAATCCTTTTCCCAGGTGATGTAAAAATGCAGACAAGTTCTGCACTGAGGGGGTCGTGAGGAGTTCAACGTGAGTGGTGCCGCTTGCCGGACTCGAACTGGCGACCTTCTCCTTACGAAGGAGCTGCTCTACCAACTGAGCTAAAGCGGCGCGACCATGAGTCTATCAAAGATCGACTACGCCAGCCCCTTGGGCATCGGGAAACGCACGTTCTCCTCGGCTCCCGGCAGACGATGCACGGCCGATGCGCCCAAGGCCTCCACCGCTGCGAGCAGGCCCTGCACGAGATCTTCCGGTGCGGACGCGCCCGCCGTAATGCCAACGCGTTTGGCATCTTTGAGCCATTCGGATTTCAACTCCCGGGCGCTTCCTAATAGGTAGGCGGGTTTGCCAAAACGCTCCGCCACTTCCTTTAGTCGATTGCTATTGGAGCTGCTAGGACTGCCCACCACCAGCACGACATCCACTTCACTTGTCATTAATTTGACGGCATCCTGTCGGTTCTGAGTGGCATAGCAAATATCGCTTTTCTTCGGGCCAACGATGGACGGAAACTTTTTCTCTAACGCCTCCACGATCACTTGGGTGTCATCGACCGACAAGGTGGTTTGACTGACATAGGCCAGTCGATCGGGAGTGGCCACATGAAGTGCCTCAACGCCGGCGACATCCTCCACCAGATACATGCCACCGCTTACCTGGCCCATGGTGCCCTCCACTTCCGGGTGGCCGGCATGCCCGATCATGACAACTTCATACCCATCCGCACGAAGCTTTCGAACCTCGACGTGCACTTTGGTGACCAGGGGGCAGGTGGCATCAAATACCTCTAACTGACGCTGCTCGGCATGATCACGCACTTTCACGGAGACGCCATGCGCGCTCATGATCACCCGCGATCCCACGGGAACCTGCTCTAAGTCCTCGACAAAAATCGCACCCTTGTTGCGTAAATCGGTCACCACATGATCGTTGTGCACAATCTCATGCCGGACGTAGATGGGCGCTCCAAACTTCTCCAGCGCACGCTCGACAATCTCAATAGCACGCTCTACCCCCGCACAGAATCCGCGCGGCTCGGCCAGCACCACATCCTGAAGTTTTTCAAATCGCACCGGTTGCATACATCAGACCTTGTCAGAGCAGACCAATGATACGCACATCAAACGTCAATGGCTGACCGGCCAGTGGGTGATTGAAGTCAAAAATAGCGGCCTCGCCATCCCATCCCTTGAACACTCCGGCCACACGACCGCCATTGGCATCGGGCGTTGGAAACTCGACCACATCCCCCGGAGCGATCGGGTCGGATTGATCGGAATGTTTGTCCATCAATGCCTTACTGATTTTCTGCACGAGCTCGGGATTGCGCGGGCCAAATCCATCGTCGGCGGCCAGGGTGTAGGAGCGTTCATCCCCTTCCTGCAGCGCGATCAGACAACGCTCCAACGCGGGGGCGATATGGCCCTCGCCCACCTGAATGGTGGCCGGCTTATCCGAAAACGTATCCAAGACCACCTGACCATCGGACAAGGTGAGCCGAAAGTGCAAGGTCACATGGGACCCATTTTGAATTCCTGGAGATGCAGACGAGGTGAAGGACATAGGCAAATCGGGCGATAGACCGCCCACCGGAAGTCATGAATAGTCCGTCATTTTAGGCGCGCATTTATGAATCCGATTGGGCCACGGGAAAAGCTCTTTGTCTTTGCCACTGGCCCAGACGCGAGGATCCACGAGAGGTCGTTAATCGCGCCTTGCAACGCAATTCAGTAGGGCATCGCCCTCTATAACCAATCCCCCGAGGAATCGCTGAGCCGAGCCAGGCTGATCAATTATTAACCACCCACTTAAAACGCAGCCTAGCCACCCTGGACATTGCGCTGCTCGATCATCTGATCGTGGCCGGTGGCCACACCCGGTCGGCCGGGGCGATCTGACGCCCATCGGGGGCCAATCCCGAGCCGGCTACGGCAACCCGATCCAGCATGGACGCACCGCCGAGTTGACCTAAGTCCTTGTTTTCTCATAGAATCTCAGTCTTTGCCGAAATTCGGCAACCCCCACGTGACCACGTCAACACCGAAGGATTAAGCCATGGCGCGCGTATGCCAAGTGACGGGCAAAAAGCCCATCGTAGGAAACAATGTTTCCCACGCCAACAACAAGACCAAACGCCGGTTTCTGCCCAACGTGCAGTACAAGCGTTTCTGGGTCGAGAGCGAGAATCGCTGGGTGCGCCTGCGCGTCACACCGGCGGCCGTGC